>FSSH01002271.1_pt2 | contig 20516 bp, 25 predicted proteins | sample 1166101 | NCBI WGS metagenome assembly FSSH01 (sample SAMEA32972668, study PRJEB13176) | freshwater metagenome | biome: Drinking water system; feature: Biomass in drinking water that filtered by 0.45 um membrane; material: drinking water | place: USA | collected 2012-12-20 | depth 0 m | reverse complement strand
CCTCTTCGCTCGCTGCGGCCTTACCCGCGGCGTGGCGCGTCTTGGCGCGCCGGGGCTGGGTGGGTGAGAATAGTGGACTTTTTGAACATCCTGCGGGCCTGTTAGTCTGCGATCAGGATTAAGGCCATGTGACTCACTACAGTTGTCAGCCATAGGTAGCGGCGATGACACAGATTGTCCGTAGCGGAGCTTTTCTTCAGCAGTGCTGGTCGGTTCATCCCCTCTGTGTGGCGGTCAAACGGATGGGAGATGATCGTCGACTTGTGTTGTCGTGCAGCTCCTGCAAGTCCGGCCATTATCTGACGGTGGGCCTCGTCACCTCGAAAGAGGCGACGGCATCGGAACTCGTTGCAGCCGGGCAGATCGGCCAAGAAGTCACAGGTGAAGAGTTGCTGAGCGCCTGCATTATGACCCATCGCTCGGCCATCACGTTGCGTGAGATGGACGTGTTTCAGGATCTGGTGTTGCTGCGTTGCGCCGACTGCCGTCGGCACTACACGGTGCAGGTGTCAGCGTTCGAGACGCATCAGAAATAGCCGGCGGCTGCCGGTGACGGGTGCATGCGGATTGGTCCGCAGTTCCCTATGTGATCATGTCCCACCCCATGACGTTCACTGACGAAGAAACCTCCCTGTTGGCCGATGCCCGCTTCTTTCAAAAGAAGGCGGTGATTACAGCCAAGGTGCGGGCGCAGCTGGAGGCGGCGCATCGCGTGTTGACCACGGAGCTTGCCGGGGTGTCGCTGACTACGCCGCCGGGTTTCAATCCGAAGGCCCATCAGTTGGTGAAGGGCGAGCATCTCGAGGACTTTCCCTATCAATACCTGGATTGTCCCAAGCACTTCGAGGGCCGGAACACATTTACCTTTCGCATCTTGTTTTGGTGGGGCCATCATGCCGCGTTCGCGCTCTTGCTCGAAGGGGAGGACCTCAAGCAATACAAGAAACGCTTCGTCGACCGTTTCCACCAGCTGGCGGGGCACGATCTGGAGTTCTCCCTGGCGCCGACACTGTGGGAGTGGAAACACGGCGAGGGCTATACGCTGCCCATCACACATGATCGCAAAGCCAGGCTTGCCGCTGTGCTGGCGGAGCGATCATTCATGAAGATCATCCGGTGTGTGCCGTTGAGCGATCCTCGCATTCAGGCCGGACAGCTGCCGCAATTGAGCTGTGAGACGTTTCGTGCCATGCTTCCCATCATCACAGCCTAAACTTTCTTCACGGCCCGATTGTCTCCGACCCGCAACTTGGGTAGACTGAGCCATTGTCATACTGTAACGGTTGTACGCAAGGAGGAACCTGTGAAACGAATAATCATGCGCATGGCGTTGGTGTGTGGAGCGGCGCTTATGGTGTCGGCTTCAGGCGGTTGCACGGGGAAGAGCGAGCTCCGGTATCTCGATTTTCAAACGAAGCAGCCGGTGGCACAGTCTGCCGATATGGAGCCGGTGACGATCGTGATTGAGCCGTTTGAAGACCGGCGCGCGGACAAAGCCCGTATCGGGACCCGCACCCACTTATGGGGCGGCGTGACGCATTTCGATGTCGTGGGTGGTCGGCCCGCCGACATGATCAGCCAGGCACTGGTCAATCGCTTGAAAACGCGTAGCTGGGGAAACCGTGCGTGGAATGTCCGGTTGGGGCAGGCTGGATCGGCGACCGATGCCGATATCGTGATCAGCGGCCAGGTGCAGGAATTTTCGGCCGGTGCGAAAAGCCGTGCGTTTTCCACCGTGATTGACGCCAAGAGCCGGCTCACGATTCAGGCTAAGAATGCGGAAGACAAGAGTACGACCACGCGCAGCATCGAGGGCGCCCGGAGCCGGACGGTATTCTGGTTTGGCGAACAGGATGTGCAGGAGTTGCTGGCGGCGACATTGGACGACGGGATCGAACGGTTGATCGCTGATACGATGGTCGTGCAGAAGGCTGTGCGGCCGGCACGGTAACGAAGCGGACGGTTGAGCGGCTGCGGCTGAGACGATCCAGGGGGCAGCCGGGCGGGGTCTTCTGCCTCCGTCTCCGCAGTTTCCTCGCTGTGGCTCGCTTTGAAGGGATGTGCCACAGTGCTCGAACGGCGGTGGGAAACGACGGGATCGCTGACGTTCAGCCAGGCTCTGGCCGTGGGCGATCGGATGCGCGGGCTAGGTTTGAAGCCGACCGCACCGGCCAATGACGTCATTTGTTATGTCGAAGAATGGACGGTGAAGTCCGTCGACGACTTCGACCAGCTCGATCCGTGGGCGACAGAAGACGTCACGCTGATTCATGTGCGGGAACAGTGGCGCGGCGATTTCTTTCTGCTCTCCGGAGCCTATCACACGAGTTATCTTCGGCATCAGGACGTCGGCACGTACTGCTCCATCAGCCATCCCTGGCGCATTCGGGAACGTCTCACGCTGCATGAGCCGAAGGGCATGTTCTGGATCGGATTCAGGCATGCGCATTCCTTCATCCGTATCCGGCTTCAGACCTCTATGGTCATCACGCCGGGGGAGACACGGGGGGACGGGCAGCGGACGCAATGGCTGGATGAACGGCGCGCGGCGTTCCTCGATGCGATTGCGGTGCTGGAATTGCCGGTCGAGACCGCGATTGAAAAGGATGCCGTGGTACTCAGGCCGCATGACTCCGCCATTCCTTTTTTCTGTTCATGGCCGGACGCGTTCGGTCCCTGCCAGTTTGAATACAACACGACGGATGCGTATGAGTTTCTGGTGCCGGCCAGTAAGCTTGCCGCAACGTACAGCCCGGAACCGGCCGGGGTTCGTGCGTATCTGACCGGGTTTTCGGAAGCCGCGTTGGGGGAGTTTCAGGCCATCGAGCCCGCCGCCCGCGTCGCCTATCGATGTTCAGTCCATTGCCCGCTCGACGAGTTGCCCGATATTCTGGACGCGATTCGGCCGGATGGCCGGCTCTATGCCACGCTCTGTGAATTTCAAACCAGGGATCTGCTGCCGGAAGGCGAGGAGGCCTCGGCCATCATCGGCATCGTCGGAGGCAGCGGAGGGTTCCAGATCGAAGTGCGCTTGAATCGGGCTCCGCTCGATGATGAGGCGATGGCGGGCTGGTTGGAACAATTGATCGGCCATCCGGTCGCCTATGCGCCGCTGCCTGCGTTTGTGTGACAGGATGCTGAAAAAAGGCCTCCAACTTTGTTCTCGCCTCGAAAAAATCCTCAACGTACCCCAGAGGGTACGCCTCCGGTATTTTTCTCGTCTGCGGCCGCGTTGGGCGGCTTTTTTGAGCATCCTGAGAATCCATCCCCAACGTAGCGTGGGCTACGGCACGATTCAGTATTTTTATTGAACAATCGAAGGGCATTGCGCACAGTGGGGCTATGAGTCCGATGGGGACAGCCAAAGCCCTGCTCGCGAAGCCCGTTGTGCCCGTCTTCTGTTTTCTCTCCGGCGTGACGTACGACATACTCACCCTGACCCGGATCGATCGATTGCAGGACAATCTCATTCTCCTGGTCTATCTGCTTCTCTTGGGCGTGCTGATCGTGTTGACCGGGCGGCTGGATGTCGAGCTGTCCCCCGATCGGGAGCGAACGGGTACCCTGACCTCTCTGACGCGCGGGGCTTTGCGTGTGAAGCCCTACTATCCAATGGCGATACAGTTTCTGTTGGGGAGTCTGTTCAGCGCCTATGCCATTTTCTATTCGCGCAGTGCTACGTTCACCGGCACGGCCATATTTTTTGGATTGTTGATGGTACTGCTGATCGTCAATGAGTTTTTGCGTAGCCGGCTCTCCAGCCTCCGTCTGCTCGTCAGTCTGTATGCCGTGGTCTGTTTTGCGTTCTTCACGTTTTTTCTGCCGGTCATGACGGGACATATGAATGCCGTCGTATTTTTGGCCGGGGCGGGATTGAGCGCAGGCGTGACTGTTCGCGTGGTTCAACTGATCTATCGGGACAATCCGGGGCGGTCTCAGCGTGAAGCGATCGGGGTCACCGCTCCCGCTGTTGCGCTCATCGGTTTGCTGGTCGGGTTTTACTTCCTCAACTGGATTCCGCCCGTGCCGTTGTCGCTCAAGTACGGCGGGATTTACCACGAGGTGAAAAAGACGGGCGACCGGTTCGAACTCTCGTTCGATAAGAAGTGGTACCAGGTCTGGAAGCGGTCGAACAGCACCTTTCCCGCCGACGAGCCGATCTATTGTTTCACCGCCGTCTTTGCGCCTGTCGATCTGGATACGACCGTCTACCATCACTGGTATTTTCGAGCCAACAGCAGCCGGCCGTTTGCCCATGCGGACAAGATTCCCATCAAAATCTCAGGGGGGCGTGAAGGCGGATATCGCGCCTATACCTTCAAACAGCGGCTCAGTCCGGGCGACTGGCGAGTGGATGTTGAAACCGACGACGGCCGTATCATCGGGCGTGTCTCCGTGGAGGTTGAACAGCTGGACGGAGCGCGACCGGTACTGACGACGGTGACGTATTAGCCGGCATGATGAAGCGCCTGAGCGGACTCAAGATTCTTAATGAGCGAGAAGGAGAAGGGCAACCGGCCCAAAAAGGTGACCGGGTCATCTACAACTGTCGAATCTTCTTGAACAAGGGTGACGAGGTGATGCTGAACGCGAAACAGGCCGATCATCTGCCTAAGGACATGATTCGAGTTGTAGATGGAGAGCGCTTCGTGGATCGCAAGACAGTTCTTGGCAGCCGGCAAACGATCGCCGGCGTAGAGCATGCCTTGATGGGGATGAAAGCCGGAGGCTATCGGAAAGTGCGGATCGGCCCGCATCTGGCCTATCGAGAGAAAGGCATCCCGGATCTGATTCCACCGGGTGCGGTGCTGGTGGTGGAGGTCTGGTTGCGGACGAAGATGGAAAAAGCGTAAAGTTCCCGCTCAATGAGCCCACGGACTCTTCCCCCTTGCCCTTCCAGCCCCAATTGCGTGTCCACTCAGGCCACGGATGAGGGACACGCGATCGCGCCGTTGCGCTATAAGAAGCCTCGTGCAGAAGCGAAGGAGGCGTTGAAGGCGATGATTGCAACATTGCCCCGGGTCAAGCTCGTCGAAGAAGACGAGTCCTACCTGCATTACGAATTCACCAGCCTCTTGCTTCGATTTGTGGACGATGTGGAGTTTCTCTTCGACGACGACGCGCACATCATCCAGTTTCGTTCTGCCTCCCGCACCGGCTACGGAGACTTGGGCGTCAACCGCAAGCGTATGGAAGAGCTGCGTGCCTTGGTTGAGCGTAAGCTGTAGCCTGGATCCCCGAATGGCTCTGCTGCCGTTGCCGATTTGTTGTTTCGGTCCGCCTGCGGCCGTAGGTGGGCCTTTCAGTATTTTATTTTGAGATCGCGAGGCTCCTTGGTATGCTTCCAAAAATTGGAGGCTGGACTGATGGGATTCAAACGAAAGGGCTGGCGCGCCCAGGTCAACTGCACCGGTCGGTTGGAACGCGGCACACTGTCGGTTCCCTGTAAAGTCGTGGACGTCAGTGAAGATGGTGTTCGGCTCGACAGCCGTATGCTTGTGAAGACCGGCGATACCGTCCAGCTCGTCATTGAGGTGGCGCCGGAGAAAGTGGTGACCTGCCAGTTGCAAGTCGTCTATGTGCGGTCTCAAAGGCTTGGAGGAAGGATCGTCTCGATCAGCCAAAAAGACAAGGAACGGTTGACTCAATTTCTGGACGATCGAGTGTTGAGCAATTTCTCCCGTCGGTAGCGTACAGGGCCTCGGTGTATACCCGGTCCACAGGTCGATCTCACAAGGATATATCTTCAGTGTTTGGCGGGCGCCGGTTTGGGGCCCAATCTCGTGGTGTGTTGAAAGACGCACTTCGGGCAGGTGTAGTGGACGAACTGTCTCCCGCCGACCAGGCGTTTCTTCATCGGGACTCGGCACCAGGTGCACAGGCGATCAGGAAGGTCTGTCTCAGAGGCATCCAGTGGCGTGGTCATGGCCAGTATTGTCTCCGAGGGTCGTAAATGTTGTCAACCGAGGGGGGTGACAACGCTGCCATGAAATTATTCTGGTCGATGGCCGTGCGTTTCCTGAAATTCGTGGTATATTCCGCGAGGCACTCGTTGAGTGCACATGTTTCTCACCTTCTTACAGAAAGGTACTACCACCTATGAGCATCTCGGCTAGTTCCGAGTCCGCTATCTTTCCAACCAATGCCCCTGTGGCCGCTTCCCGTCCTGCCCAAGACATGGTGGGAGAAGGCAAAGCCTGGGGACTCTGCACCGCAGTTGACCTGCAAGATTGCAATCCCGATCTCATCCGTGATGCCGCCCATATCAAACGCTACGTCGTCGAACTCTGCGAACTCATCGGCATGAAGCGCTTCGGCGAATGCCAGGTCGTCGATTTCGGCGAAGGCCGCGTGGCCGGTTACTCCATGGTGCAGCTGATCTCGACATCGTTGATCAGCGGCCATTTCGCCAATGACACCAATAACGCGTACCTCGATATTTTTAGCTGCAAGGGATATGACCCCGCGGTTGTCGAATCATTCTCAAAGGAATTTTTCGGCGCCCAACGAAGTTTGGCTACGGCGACACTTCGATACTAAGGGGTGCCCCTGCATCTGATACACCGTGCGCGGGGGCTGCGGTCACGCGGTCCCCGCCCGGATTGACCCGCTACTGACGAGTTTGCACCAAGATGAATCCCGCGACAGCCAAAGAATTGTTCGATTCGCTTTCCTCGAAGTTCGACAAGGACGCGGCCGAGGGCCTGGACGCGGTGTATCAGTTCAACTTAACGGGTGCACAGAGCGGCCAGTATCATGTGATCGTGAAAAACAGCGTTTGTGCCGTGAAAGAAGGCGTCTATCCCGATCCACAGGTGACGCTCTCGCTGAGTGGAGACGACTGTATCAGGCTGCTCAACGGCCAGCTCAGCGGATTTTCGATTGCCATGTCGGGTCGCTTACAGATTGCGGGAGATATCAGCCTCGCCATGCAGCTCAAGTCTCTGTTCCCGACCATCGGCCGGTAAACCATCGCGACCGTCAGCCGGCTGTGTATCAGGAGAGAATCGCCTCGCGCTCGTCTTCCGGTCTTCTTCGAATCCGTTCCTCCAGCATCACATATACCGTCGGGATCAGGAACAACGTTAAAAGTGTGGAGACGCTCAAGCCTCCGACGACCGCCCGTGCGAGCGGCGCGTTGGTTTCCCCTCCGGTTCCGAGGCCGATGGCCATCGGGAGCAGACCGAAGACTGTCGCGAGTGAGGTCATGAGAATCGGTCGGAGGCGGGTTCTCGATGCGGTGAGCACGGCGTCGAGTAGCGGCCGGCCCTTTCGGCGCAGCACGTTCGTGTAATCGACCAGCAGGACGCCGTTTGAGACGACGATGCCGAACATCATGATGATGCCCATCATCGATGTCGTGGACAATGTCGTGTCGGTCAGGAACAGAATCAGGATCACTCCGGGAAATCCCATCGGCACCGAGAACATGATGATAAACGGGTCGATGAGCGATTTGAACTGTGCGGCCATCACCATGTACACGAGCATGAGCGCAAGGACGGTGGCGAACAGCAGGCCTTGAAACGTTTCGCGCTGTTGCTGAATCTGGCCGGCCAGTTTGAGGCTGAAACCAGTCGGGAGTTGAAGCGAGGCGAACGCCGACTCAAGGTCGGCAGCAATGTCCCCCAGCGGGCGGGTCGTCGGATTGGCCGTCACATGCACCACGCGCTGGAAGTACTTGCGGTCGATCTTGACCGGCCCGGCATTCAATTTGAGCGAGGCGACGTTTTTCAGCAACACCGGCTGTCCGGTTTTGGAGGTCAATAAAATATTCTCCAGGTCGGTGAGATTCGTCCGGTGTTCTTCGGCCAGCCAGGCGCTGATGAAGTACTCGTTTCCATTGTGCGGGTCGGTGTAGATGATGGGATCGGTTTGCCCGTTGCCATTGAGAGAGTACAGCACTGTATTTGCCACGTCGGCTTCGCTGATGCCGAGCAATGCCGCCTTTTCACGATCCACCGTGACGTTGATCTCCGGGTAATTTTCCTCTCGGCTCGACTCGACATCGGCCAGACCCGGGGTGCGCTCCATAATCTCTTTGACGCGGGTGATGACTTCCCGGGCTTTGTCAAAGTCGTAGCCGTAGATTTCCACATCAACGGCTTTTTGCGAGCCGAAGCTGGTGACGCGTTTGACCAGGCCGCCCGGATCGAACGACATGGCCACACCGGGGAACAGCGTGAGAATTTGCGGGCGCACGTCGTTCATGATCTGCACTTGGCTTCTGCGGCGCGTATCCACCGGGGCCAGATACACCTGGATCGATGACGTGTGGGGGCCGGTGTTGGGGTTGAAGAGCGATGACCGGCCTTGGGACAGCACGCCCGTGCTGGAGACGATCGTCTCCAGCTCATGAGCAGGAATCGTCTCGCGAAGTACTCGTTCCACTTCGGCGACCTGTTGCTCCGTTTTTTCGACACGTTGGCCGACGGGTGCGCGGAGGGCGATGCGGAACTGGCTTTCGTCCGAGACCGGCAAGAATTCGGTGCCGATCCGGGGGACCAGCGCGAGCGAGCCGGCAAAGATGAGCAGCACGGCCGCGATGAACATTCGGCGATGTTGCAACGTCCAGCGCAACGCGCCCTCGTAGCTTCTGTCCAGAGACTTGTAGCGATCACGGCTCCATGTCATCACCCCGACCCACCATTCCGGCATTGCCTGGTGGGCTTCGTGCTCGGGTTTGAGAAACTTGTAACAGAGCGCCGGGGTGACGGTGCGGGAGATGAAGAAGGATGTAAAAAGAGCGATGGCGATGGTGACGGTCAGGGGAATCAGCAGGAGGCGCGTGATCCCGACGATGAAAAACATCGGGAGAAAGACCACGACAGTCGTGACGGTCGACGCAAAAATCGGCATGGCTACTTCGCGGGCGGCCTCCACAATGGCGTCCCAGCGCCGAGCGCCGGTGTTCAGGTGGCGCTGGATGTTTTCCAGCTCCACGATGGAGTCATCGACGAGGCGGCCGATGCCGAGCGCGAGCCCGCCCAGCGTAAAGACGTTGAGCGTTTGGCCGGACAGATGGAGCGCGATGAAGGTCACCAGAATAGAAAGGGGAATAGAGACGGAAATGATCATGGTGCTGGTCAGGTTGCGGAGAAAAATCAAAATCACGGCGGCAGCTAAGAGCGAACCGTGCAGCGCCTGTTCGATCAGGTTACGGATGGACTGACGGATGTAGACGGATTGGTCGAACGAAATACCGAGGGTCACGCCCGGTGGAATACCGATCATCTTGGGGATCATTGCCCGCAGCGCATCAACTACCTCGACAGTGTTGGCGATCGGCTGCTTGTTCACACGGAGGAAGACCGCTCTAGCTCCGTCGGTGCGCACGATGTTCGTCTGGATGTCGGATGAGTCGGTGACCGTCCCCACGTCGCGGACTCGGACCGGGCTGCCTTGCGGGTTGACCTTCACGATCACGTCTTGGATCGGTTCGACAGTCTTGAACTGATTGTTCGTGAACACGTTGTAGTCGAGATTGCCGGCCCGGATGTTGCCGGACGGCAGAATCACGTTTGCCGCCTTGACGGTATTTACCACATCGAGAATGGAGAGCCCGCGGGCGCTCAGGAGCGCCGGGTCGAGGTTGATATTGATTTGACGGATTTTCCCGCCCTCCACGGTGGCTGCGGCGACGTTGGCGATCTGTTCGATCTGCGGGGCAATGGTGTTGTACGCCAGATCGTAGAGCGCACGTTCGTCCATGTTCTCGCTTGATACCGTGACGAACGAGACGGGGATCTGTGACACGTCGAACTTCACGATGAACGGCTGCAGAATGCCGGGCGGAAGACTGTTCAGAATCTGTGTGATGCGCTGCATCACCTCCATCTGTCCGGTATTGATATCGGCGCCCCAGTTGAACCAGATCTGTACTGCGCCGAGTCCCTGCTTGGAGAAGGATTCGACATGCTCCACGTTGGAGGCGGAACTGACGGCCTTTTCGATCGGATAGACGACGCTTTGCTCGATATCGAGCGGGGGGGCGCCCTTATAGATGACTCCGACGAACGCGACAGGGATTTGAATGTGAGGAAAGAGATCGATGGGCAACCGCTGGAGCGATGTCATGCCGAGCACCACCATCGCGAGCGACAGCATCAAGATGCCGATTCGATTGCGGAGTGCGAAGAGTGTCAGCCACATAAGTTAAGCGTAAGGCGTCAGGCGCGAGGTGTTAGGGGTGATGAAAGGACCGGTGGTGACGTTACGACACAGTGCGCTCCACGTTTCACGCCTCACCCCTCACGTTTCACGGCATTCATTGGTTGTGCCTGAACAGGGGTGCCGTCATGCACGAGGTCTTTGCCTGAGACGATGACTGTTTCGTCTCCGGTGAGCCCTTTGGTGATCTCGACGCGGTTGTCGTTGCGCACTCCGATCTCGACATTCACCCGCTGAGCTTTCCCATCCCGCACGACGAACACGTATTGCGTGTCTTCCAGCCGGCTGACTGCATCGATCGGAATCTGCACAGCCTGCCGATGGGTTCCCACCATCACTTCAACCCGGGCGAACATCCCGCCTTTTAATCGGCGATCCTTGTTGGGCAAGTCGATTTCCACGGTCATCGTGCGCGTCTCGCGATTTAGCGCTTGGACAATCCGAGTGACTTGCCCCTCGAACACGCGATCGGGGTAGGCTTCGGCCCTCAGTCCGGCTTTCTGCCCGATCTGTATCGTCGGGATATCTTTCTCGACGACTTCGATGAGGACACGAACCCTGTCGATGTCATGCAGGCTCAACATGCTGCGCGACATGGTGGACGTACTGCTGGCTGCGCCGGTGACATAGGCTCCGGTATCAAGATTGCGCTCGGCGATGTACCCGGCGAACGGGGCTCGAATATAGGAGTAGGTCAGATTGGTGTCTGCTTGTGCCAGAGCCACTTCCAGCTGTTTGACCTGAGCGTCTAGTGATTCCATCGCCGCCACGGCGGCATCGAAGTTCACCTGCGCATTGTCCAAGTCTTGTTGTGAGACGAATTGATCTTTGATCAAGGCTTGCATACGGTCAAGCGTCAGTCGTGCATTGCGCAGGGCCGCCTTCTGCTGTGCAACCTTGGCGTGGCCGGCGGCAAGGTTGGCTTTGGCCTGATTGACGGCATGTAGATAGTCCGTGTGGTCGATTTCCATCAGCAACTGTCCGGCCTTGACGAAGTCGCCTTTATCCACATGTAGCTTGGCGACATAGCCGTCCACACGCGAGAAGAGGTTGACGACCTGATTAGGTGAAATGTCGGCCGTATAGCTGAGGCGAATGTCGAGATCTTCTTTCAGAGGGGAGACGGTTCCCACCGTAATGAGGCGTGCTTTTTGCGGATCGGTTTTGGCCCCGGTACTCAGCCGGAAGATGACCAGGGCCGTCACCGCGATGAAGATGATCACGCCGAGGACGACGAATGGATGTCCGGTGATGCGGTTCATGTGTGTGTGTGTGGTCTGAAAGCAGGAGAGGGTTGGATGAGTCCGCCGAGGAACAGGGACACATATTCGTCTATGGTGTCTTCGTAGCTTCGGTGCATGGGCAATCCGAGAATGTCGTGCAAGAGGCGGTGATGGACAATGATGCCGAAGAACGCTCTGGCGGCGAGCAGTGGATCGACCGGGCGAAAGGCGCCGCTCTCGATCCGCTTGCTGATATAGTGCGCCAGCAGATCGTGAAAGGTCCTGTATTGCCGTTGAAAGAACATATCGGCTAGCTCATGCCCTTCCAGGGCGCTGAAGAGGAGCAATCGGAGCATCGTCGGGTCTGCGCCTTTTTTGATCCGATAACTGGCTAGCAATGTGAACAGGCCTGTATCGTCTTGCTTCTTAGCTGCCTCTTCCACTGCTTCCCGCAACTCGGAGTATTGCGCCTTTTCAGCCAGAATGGCGGCATACAGCGCACGTTTGGTCGGAAAGTACTTGAAGAGCAGCGCTTCGCTCACGCCGGCTGCTTTCGCGATTTCCTTCGTCGTGGTGCCCTGAAAGCCATTGGCGGCAAACAGTGATGCAGCGGCGCCAATCAAGCTGGCTTGGCGTTCGGGCCCCGAAGTTCGTGACGGCCTGCGTGGTGAGGGCTTGGCTCGTTTCATAGTGAGTAAGTGATCACTCACCATGCAGGCTACCATGGCGGATTCGATAAGGGCAAGCGACGGATGGATTAAGCAGAAGGAAGATGGTTAAGGCGCGTGGGATGAGTGTCGCCGGAATACCAGGGGCGTTGGCATGGGGGAAAGTCTGCCGGTGAGATGCAGATCTTCCCCCGTCGAAAGCAGGGCTCAGTCTTTTCTCGATACCCCCTGTGGCTCGTTAGTGACCGGCCAACTACATCTTTGGAACAGACTGGGCGCGAAGAAATGACCGAAGCCGGTTTCCTTCGCGGAGGCTCAGTTTCTTGAACGTGACGCCGAACAGACTTCCGGCAGTCCAGGCGACGCTCGTTTCCAGCACGAACAGCGGGTCATCGCCATCCGGGAGGTACAGAAACATCGTCAGTTCCATCCCGACTTTCACGGGCTGATTGCCACGAATGCCCAGTCCGCCTTCCGAGAGATCGATGACGGTGCCGTCTCCTATCAGAACATCATTCCTACTGATGCCGGAATACATGAGCCCAAAGGAGACGGGAGTTCGAGGAATGCGGCGCAGTTCCGCCGACATCTGAGATCGATGTGGATAATGGATTGAGGATTGATTCTCGACTTTCAGATGTTTCATCGTGAGACCTCCTTGTCGAATAGACGTATCTTTAACGGCATCCCATTCAATCGGTGCGCTACCCTACTGGAAATTTCAGCACATAGGATTTTTCTATCGCTCACCGTGCCCATCATTTCTACCAGTGCCGGCCATTGTGCCTCTTGTGTGTGTGTGACGCGGTGAAAGGACTTGTCTTAGTTATGATATTGCTGCGGCCGCCGGCCTGCCGATAGGAATAGACGGTGAAGTCGCTCTCGGTCCTCCGTTTTCATGGTTTGGATAGAGATACCGAAGCTGTTCCCGCTCACCCAGACCACACGTGCTTCCGGAATGCAAAAATGATCCTCGGAATCGGAGTGCTCAATAAAGAGGGCGAGTTCCATCCCGGGTTTGAGCGATCGTTCCGTACGGGCTCCGATTCCATCCTGACAGAGATCGGTTACGATTCCAGTGTCCAAAAACATGTCTGTTGCGTCAATGCCGGAAAAGGTCAGACCGAGCTGGCCGTCGAGCCGAGGTTTCTGCCGTTTGTCGCCTTCAGGTTCCATCGCAATCAGCTGCTTCGGCGAGTTGTGCTGTATAGGTTTCATAATCGTGGTGCTCCTTTCCGGTACAGGTAACAAGGAATCGCGTTACGGTTTGAAGCTACCGCTATTTCGCCGACCGCGCATTCCTCTATCGAGGGGCTCAAGTACCCACCTCAAGGGGGGCGCTAGAAATGGAGCTTGAATCCGCATTTTGTTGACCATTAAATGCTTATTAATTCAATGTGTTACAGATAAGGTTCTGGCATGTGAGGTGATAGGGCATATGGGGGTATGACTGGAGAGTCATGAACAGTGGTGGATCTGATCCGGGCTGCCGTAACCCACTGGTTTCTTAGAAGGTCCGGGAACTGAGAGAAGGAGTGGAACGAAGAGATCAACGATCGACTGATTGCGGACTGGGCCGAGTCAAAACACTGTGGAGGGGCTTTCTTCGGGCCATCGCTCGCGCAGCGTGCGGCCCTCAAAAAAGATAATGCCGCGGTCAAGGCTCGACTCGAAACGTAGGGTAACATCAGTGTGGAAACCGTGCCAGGCGTAGACCCTCACCGGGCCGACGGCGATTTGCCCCGGTGTTCGATCCAGCGGGCCGTATGTGGATTGAAGATAGGCGAGAATCGAGTCATGCGTCACTGTGCTGCTATAGCGAACGGTCACACGGCCAAATCGGTTCTGAAAAGTCGTGAAGCGTATGGATTCGACAGGAGTGGCCCCTAACCTTGGCGGCTGTTCCTTGGGTTCGTACGTTCGTATGTGATCGGCCTCTTCGATGAGGACGAAGCGGTCCCGGTCCGACAGTGTTGCGCCCCAGGGAATGCCTTCAAATCCATTGGGGTCATCGACAATGGGAACCGCCGGCGCGGGCGTAGTTTGTAGCGCCAAGCAGAGGACAATCCCTCCCCACGGACCGGCTTGAGCGAGTCGTCTAGCGAGAGTCATGCTATTCCGCCGAATCGGTCATGTAGTCATTAAAGCGCGGCGCAAGCGTTCGACTGTCGATAAAGAGATAGCCGCGTTCTGTTCCGGCTTGATAGGTGACATTGATCTCGGTGTCCGGGCCGCGCCAGGTATATTGTTGGTTGAGGCCGCGCGCCATCTGTCCTGGCACGCGTTGTAGAGACCCAAACTGGGCTTCGAGGAAATTCAGCACCTGCTTATGGACCTGTTCGCCCTCGTACCGAATCGTTACCCGGGCGAACTGGTCGTCGACCGATACGTAGAGAATGCTGGTTATTTCGGCGCCGGCAAATGTCGATCGATTAGTCTTGGGCCGGTACTCCGTGACATGAGTTCCTGAATGGATGGTTTCCAGATCTTGGCGCGCCGTCAGGGAGGTTCCCCAGGCGATGCCGTGGAATCCCTTCGGGTCGTTGGCCATCGGAACGGCCCACGAAGGCGTGACGCTGATGAATGGCCCCATCATGATAAGCAGAGAAAGGCCGAGATAAGCCGGCGGCGAGGTGAGGTGTTTCATGATATTCGCGAGAGAAGAATCAAGGTTCGATACGAACGCTACCACGAGGGAGTGGTGAACGCAACCTGCCGAGGTTCCTTGAGAATCACAGGCTTCTAGTCTTATAATGCGCCGGTTTTTCCGCCGTGATGTATGGAGAGCATCCACGAGAAGTCGAGGGGGCATGTAGGGTATGATTGAAAGCGACGTCTTTGTACAATCTCTACAAGATATCGGGGTGAATTTTTTTACCGGCGTGCCCGATTCGATCCTTGGCGGGATCATCGCCGAGTTGATGGACCGCCGGTTGTACACGCCCGCGGTTCGTGAAGATGAAGCGGTGGGCATGGCAGCGGGCGCCTATATGGCCGGCAAGGTGCCGGCAGTGCTGATGCAGAACTCAGGACTGGGAACCTCGCTCAATGCGCTGATTTCACTGAATGTGATTTATCGGCAGCCCTGCATCCTCATTGTGTCATGGAGAGGGCAAGGAGGGAAGGATGCGCCGGAGCATCTTGTGATGGGCGAAGTCATGCCGCAGTTTCTCGATACGATGAAAATTCCTCATCGCACACTGACCGAGAAAACGGCGGGTGACGATTTCAAATGGGTGGCGGAGACCTTCAAGAAGCAACAGATTCCAGTGGCGCTGTTCATTACAAAGGGCGTCGTGAAAGGGTTGCATCCGTGATGATACGTGGAACGTCGTATGTGAAGGGTATCTCGCGGAAGGAGAAGAGAGACATGGCATTGATTGCGAACGATGAAATGCAAACGACGGGATACGACGTATGAGACCGGAAGAAGGAACACTGATCAGCCGGGCGCAGGCTATGGCGGCACTGCTTGAACTGTTGACCGATCAACCGGTCGTCGTCTGCAACGGATTCCCTTCGCGCGAGGCCCAGAAGATTGCCGACCGGCCGACGCATTTTTACATGATCGGCTCGATGGGCAACGCGTCGGCCATTGCGCTGGGTGTGGCGCTGGCGAAGCCCAATAAGCAGGTTGTGACCTTCGACGGCGACGGCAACGTGTTGATGGGGATGGGAACCCTGGCGACCGTAGGAGCATTGAAGCCGAAAAATTTCATTCATGTGGTGTTTGATAACGAAGTCTACGGAACCACCGGGAATCAGCCGACGATCTCGAATGTCGTGCCGCTGGAGAAAGTGGCGAAGGCGGCGGGGTATGTGAACACTGTTCGGGTGCTCGACCGCGACGATCTTATTTACGAATTTAAAGATCTGCTCAAAAAAGACGGACCTAGCATGTTGTTGGTCAAGGTCAACGAATTTCAGGAAGAAGCGGAACGGATTCTCCTCGACCCGCCGGACATCACGAAGCGGTTTATGAAGGCGATTGAGGGATAGGGGCGCGACAAGCTTGCTTTGTGCCCGGTCGATGCGTGCAGTAAAGGGAAGCCCGTCACGTCTCTGTAATAGAGGAAGGGGAGAAATATGGTGCTCCTGAATCCAGGGCCGGTGAACGTCAGTGAGCGTGTGCGCCAGGCGCTGCTGCGTCCCGATATTTGTCACAGAGAGAGCGAGTTTACAGAACTGCTCCATCGCATACAGGGCAAGTTGCTCAAAGCCTTCGTGCCGGGAGCGGAGTCGGAGTACGTGGCCGTGGTGATGACCGGGTCCGGAACGGCCACGGTCGAAGCCGCGCTGATGTCGTCGCTGCCCCATGGCCGGCGCATGCTCATTTTGAATAACGGAGTGTATGGCGAGCGGATGTCGCAGATTATCGGCCTTCACCGTTTGGGTGTCAGTGAGCTCAAATCTGACTGGACGGCTCGACCTGACCCTGACAAATTGCTGCTTGCGCTGCGGCAGCATCAAGAAGTGCATGCCGTTGCGATGGTGCACCATGAAACAACGACCGGTTTGCTCAATCCCGTGCAGGAGATCGCGGAGATCGTTGACAGCCAGAATCGCGTCTTCGTGCTTGATGCAGTGAGCGCGCTGGCGGGCGAGACGATCGACATCGCACGCTCGCACATTTATATGGTGACCGGTACTGCGGGGAAATGCATTCAGGGATTTCCCGGTGTTTCGTTCGTACTCGTGCGAAAGGGTTTCGTCGAGAAGATGCGCGCCTATCCCAAACGATCCTGGTATCTCCATCTTACCCATTACATCGATGACGAAGGCCGTGGCACGATTCCCTTTACTCCCGCCGTCCAAGTCTACTATGCATTCGACGAGGCCTTGAGCGAGCTGCTGGAAGAAGGCGTCGCCAATCGCATCCAGCGGTATAAGCAGATGGCGGCGCTTATTCGAGACCGTATGGCCAAGCTGGGCGTGAAGGCGCTGTTGCCGCCGGATCGTCAGTCGAATACCATCACGGCCTATTACTTGCCGGAGGGTGTTTCCTACCAGTCGTTACATGATCGACTGAAGACGCAGGGCTACGTCATCTATGCAGGCCAGGGCAACCTGGAAAACAAAATATTCAGGGTTGCCAATATGGGCGCATTGACCGCAGGACAGTTCGTGGGATTTCTCGACGCTTTCGAACAGGCCTGTAAGCCGGCATGAAAGCGGTCATCCTTGCAGCCGGCGTCGGCAAGCGCCTTTGGGAAGTTACCCAACATCGGCCTAAGTGTCTGATCGAGATCGGTGGACGGTCGCTGTTGCACCGATATTTGGAAATTCTGGCCGGTCTGGGGATCAGGCGGACGACGATTGTCGTCGGCTATCGGCAGGAGATGATTCGTGCGGCAGTCGAACGCGATGCCTGCGGCGTGACGGTCGACTTTCTGGTCAATGATCAATTCCATCGCGGCAGCATCTCTTCGCTTTGGATCGCCCGCGCAGCCCTCGACGACGATGTGATCGTAATGGACGCCGATGTGTTGTTTCACCGCGACATCTTACGGCGGCTCGTTGAGTCATCCCATGAGAACGCGCTGCTGATGGATGAGACGGTCAGGCAGACCGGCGAAGAGTGCATGGTGGTGGTGGCGGGAGGCCATGTCATCGCATTGACGAAAAAGATGCCGGATCGGTACGACTATGCCGGTGAGGGAGTAGGATTTCTTCGAGTGCGGCATGCCGACACCCCGCACATGGTAGAGTCTCTCCGGTCCCATATCGACAAGGGTTCATGGAACATGGAGTATGAGGATGCCTTGCAGCAGTTTTTTCAAACAGTGAAAGTCGGCCATGAGAAAATCGGCGGGCTGCCCTGGACAGAGATTGATTTCGTCGAAGACGTGAAGAAGGCAGAGTTGGACGTTTTGCCAAGATTGTGAGAAGGTTTTTCCGGGAGCCGAAACCGACGATCAGTAGTGGGTGGTCCTGATGAGCGAAAGTATTCTTCAGCGGCGAGTGGAAGTCCAGGGACTGGCGACGGCTATCCTGTTGCCCTCAGTCAGTGTGTTCGGCGCACAGGCTGAGCACCGGCCGGACACAGTGGGGCCGTTGACGAATGTCGTGGGAATCGGGTTGTTTGCGCGTGCGGTGCTCACCTTGCAGCGGGCCGGCATCCGGCAATTGATCGTGCTGGCCGGGGCCGAAGAAGACCAACTCAAGCAGGCATTGGGGAATGGGCCCCGGGTCACAATCCCCGTTCGCTGGATGCCCATTCGAGAGTTCCCACTCGATGATTCGAGGACATGGGAGTTTCTTGCGGCCGAGGTCCGTGGCTTTGCGCTGATTGCGAGCGTCAACGCAGTGTTTTCACGGGGGCTGGTCGAACGTCTTCGCCATGATCTGCGGGAGGGCGAGGCGGTTGTCGTGGGGCAGGCGGCATCGAGACGGTCTGAGATGGTGACCTCAGGAGGACTCCGGTTGAAGGTCCAGTCCGATCGGTTGACGTCGTTTGCGCCGGCGCATTTTGACGATTCTGCTCCCTGCGCGGCAGAGTTGGTCGTATTGCCGGCCGGCTTCATGAGCAGCTCCTGGCATACACCAAACGATAACAGCCGGCTTCCGATCCGCCGATGGCTCGAACGAGCGGCGGTGGATGGCCGTGTGCGTGTCGTGGCGGCAGAGGACAAGCGTGGAACATGGTATCAGGACGTGAGGACGCTGTCCGATGTGCCACTAGCTGAAAAAAAACTCTTCAACTCGTTGAAGGGAGAAACGGAAAGTTTTGTTGATCGGCATTTCAATCGCAAACTCTCGCGCTGGTGCACACGCCTGTTTCTCGCTGCGGGGTTCTCGCCCAACGCGATTACGATCGTGGCGGCGTTCATCGGTTTTGTGTCGGCGGCGGGGTTTGGAATGGGGACCTATGCGGCAGGGGTTGTCGCAGCGCTGCTGTTTCAGTTGGCAGCGGTGATCGACTGTTGTGACGGCGAAGTCGCGCGTCTGACCTTCACGGAGTCGCCGTTCGGGGCCTGGCTCGACCTCGCGATGGATAATGTCGTGCATATGGCGATCTTTGCAGGCATTGCCGCCGGGATTTATTCGACACAGATCGGCCAGCCTGCGGCCTGGAGAACGCTGGCCTGCGGTGCGGTGGCCGTGTTGGGGAACGGTCTGTCGTTCCTCCTGGTGGAACGGGCGCAGAAAATCAAGGCGGCAGGCGGGTGGCGAACTTCCGCCCATGCGGCCTGGTCGGAGTTCATGCTGAAGAATGTCGCGAGCCGTGATTTTTCGGTGTCGCTGGTGTTGTTCGCACTGTTTGCCAAGCTCGAGTGGTTCCTCTGGTTCACAGCTGCCGGTTCCTTCATCTTTGCCGGGGTCATGCTGTGGGTCATTCGTCCGTCCGCTGTCATCGCTACGAAGATATGAGTACCTGATCGCGCGTGCTTAGATACCTCCTACTGACTCTCGGCCTCGCCGTCCTCGGTCTTCTCGTCTGGCACATCGGGCCCGGCAATATTTATGATGCCGCCTCGCGTCTTGGTCCAGGAGCCCTGGTGGTCATCCTGATCCCGTCCCTCATCATGTATGTGATCGAAGCCTATGGGTGGAGAATGGTATTGGGGCCTTCGGCCCAGTCAGTGCCGTTTTGGCGGCTGCTCGCCATTCGAACCGCCGGTGAAGTGGTGAACATGACGACCCCAACGGCCTACTTGGGCGGTGAACCGCTGAAGGCCTACCTGCTCAAGAGTTACAATGTGCCGATTGCCGAGGGGGCGGCTTCAGTCGTAATCGCGAAGACTACAATGACCATTGCCGAAGTATTCTATATCTTGGTGGGAATCGCGCTTGGATTCTGGATTCTCGGCGCAGGGAGCTCGGCGGGACAGTCGGTTGCGGCTGCGCTGGTGAGTGTGGGGTTGCTGGTGTGTTCGATTGCCGGGTTTGTGTTTATCCAGCGGCGCGGGCTCTTTGCGTCAATTCTCGGCATGATCAGAAAGCTGGGCTTGCGGATCAAGTCCCTGGAGTCCCAGGAAGTGCATCTGCTCTCAATCGATCAGACGATTCAGAATTACTACAGCCACCACCAACGGGCCTTCTATGCTTCCATCGGGGTGTACTTTCTCGGCTGGATGGCTGAAGCAATGGAGGTGTTCGTGATCCTGTACTATCTGGGTGGCCCTACCGATGTGCTATCAACCATCTCCATCGGCGCGCTCGCGGTCTTCATCAAGGGCGGGACCTTCTTTATCCCGGGCAGTCTGGGCGCCCAAGACGGCGGGAATCTCCTGCTGCTGAAGGCGTTCGGCTACAGCGATGTCACCGGTATCACCTTCGCGTTACTGCGGCGATTTCGCGAATTGGTCTGGATCGGCATCGGCCTGCTCTGCCTGGCGCTGGTGGGAAAAGGTGCGGTGCGTCAGGCGGCAGAACATCAAGAGTAGGAGAGTGGAACGCCTTGCTCTTTGAGGGATTGCAGCCGTTCGATCATGCGATCCCATACGAAAAGGTG
>FSSH01000698.1_pt1 | contig 20524 bp, 22 predicted proteins | sample 1166101 | NCBI WGS metagenome assembly FSSH01 (sample SAMEA32972668, study PRJEB13176) | freshwater metagenome | biome: Drinking water system; feature: Biomass in drinking water that filtered by 0.45 um membrane; material: drinking water | place: USA | collected 2012-12-20 | depth 0 m | reverse complement strand
AACCTCTGATAGTCTAGAGCCATGGGATTTATAAAACGCTATGCCAGAAACAGAACAGCTATTCACAGAAACATCGCAATATCTCAAGCCGGAGGATATTGCTCAACTTAAAAATGCCTATTCTTTTGGCCGAGGGGCGCATTCCGGTCAATTCCGCAAATCCGGAGAGCCCTACATCTCCCACCCGGTTGCGGTCGCGAGAATCCTGAGCAAGCTCCATCTTGACGCCCCTACGCTGACTGCCGCCTTATTGCATGATGTGGTCGAAGACACCAATATCTCCAAAGCCGAAATCAGCGAAAGATTTGGTGAACCCGTAGCAGAATTGGTCGACGGTGTTTCCAAACTGACCAAAATCGAATTCCAGACGCAAGAAGAAGCGCAAGCCGAGAATTTCCGTAAGATGCTGCTGGCCATGGCGCGCGATGTGCGGGTCATACTCATCAAGCTGGCGGATCGATTGCATAATATGCAAACGCTCGACGTCATGCTACCGGCAAAACAACGCCGCATTGCCCGCGAAACCCTGGAAATTTATGCCCCAATCGCGCATCGGCTGGGACTCAATAATATTTACCAGGAACTGCAAGAATTGGGTTTCCGTTATTCTTACCCATTGCGTTACCGTGTTTTGCAAAAAGCCACTAAGGCCGCGCGAGGCAACCGGCGTGAAGTTGTGAGCAAGATTCTCGATGCCATCAATCTGAAATTAAAAGAAGCAGGACTCGATGCTGACGTGACCGGGCGGGAAAAGCATTTGTTCAGTATTTATATGAAGATGGTAGAGAAACATTTATCATTTTCCGAAGTGCTGGATATATACGGATTCCGTGTGATTGTAAAAGACATTCCGTCCTGTTATGTCGCACTAGGGATGCTGCACAGCTTATACAAGCCCATTCCCGGCAAGTTCAAGGACTATATTGCCATCCCCAAAACCAATGGCTATCAATCGCTGCACAGCACATTATTGGGCCCGTTCGGCATACCGATTGAAATTCAAATCCGCACCGCCAGTATGCACCGGATCGCCGAAAACGGCGTCGCTTCGCATTGGCTCTACAAAAGCTCGGATGGCGATTTTAATGATTTGCGCTTAAAAACCAGCCAATGGTTGCAAAGCCTGCTGGAAACGCTCAGCGATTCAACAGACTCCATGGAATTCCTGGAACATCTCAAAATTGATTTATTCCCAGGCGATGTTTTCGTTTTCACGCCGCAAGGAAAAATTCTTTCCCTGCCACGAGGTTCGACTGCTGTCGATTTTGCTTACGCCGTGCATTCCGATGTGGGCAATTGCTGTGTTGCGGTAAAAATTAACAGTGAAAATGCGCCATTGCGCACCAAACTGAAAAGCGGCGATCGGGTTGAAATCGTCACCGCCCCATATGCCAACCCCAATCCTGCTTGGCTCAGTTATGTCGCAACCGGCAGGGCGCGCTCGCATATTCGTCATTTCCTCAAAACCATTCAATACGATGAGTCGGTCAAATTGGGCGAACGCATGCTAAACCAAGCACTGCTATCCTTTAACATGAATCCGGATACGATCACCGAAGCGCAGTGGGAAAAATTAGTACGCGACAGTGGCGTCAAATCGAAAGAGGAATTGCTGGCCGAAATGGCGCTGGGCAAACAGCTCCCGGCTGTCGTGGCGAAACGCTTGGCTTCTCCCGCGGAGTCCATCTCACCTGCTCAGAAAGCAGGTCCGATCACGATATTGGGAACCGAAGGAATTACCGTTCAGTTCGCCAAATGTTGCCGCCCTATTCCCGGAGACGCCATTCTCGGCGTGATCAAAAAGGATTCCGGATTGATCATCCACACGCACGATTGCGGTAATGTCACGAGCAATCAGAAGAATCCGGAAAATTATTTGGATGTAACCTGGGGTAAAGACATCACTCGGACTTTTGAAGCCGCCATCAAGGTCACAACAGCGAATAAACAAGGCGTACTGGCACGGGTAGCGGCTGAAATTGCCAAAGCCGAATCCAATATTGACGATATCGCCATGGAAAGCGAAGACGACTTCATGCACATGCGCTTTATTCTGCAAGTCAACAACAGGCATCACCTCGCCCGGGTTATGCGTAGTCTGAGACACCTGCGGGAAGTTGCAAAAATCAGCCGCACGAAAGGCTGATATTGTTTACACAGCAGCAATAAATCTATCCGCGGCAATCCACGCCGCCGTGTGTCAATCCTGCTAATAACGGCTCAGGATAATCTCCAGCACGAACTTGCTGCCAATATAGGCCAGTAATAAGGTGACAAATCCCGCCAGCGTCCAGCGAATTGCAATTCGCCCCCGCCAACCGTAAAATTGCCTTCCGGCAAGCAGAGCAGCGAACACGCCCCAAGAAATAAAACCGAACAATGTCTTGTGTGAAAAAGTCAAAGGCTGACCAAACACTTCTTTTGAAAATACCACACCGCTTAAAAGCGTCAGCGTTAATAAAATAAAACCAACCCAAATAATGTGAAACAACAATTTTTCCATCGCCAGCAATGGCGGTAGGTTCGTCAGCACCGAACGGGCGGCCGGATGATGCAATTGGCGCTCCACCACGGTCATCAGCAAGGCATGCAATGCGGCGATGGTCAATAAGCTGTAAGCCATCATGGCAACCAGCAAATGCGCTTTAAATGCTGGCAATTCGGTATTCTCGAGTGTCCGCAGCGATGGGAAAAACAGTGGTAATAAAACCGCAACAGCGGAAGCTGCCGCAACAGGCGCAACCAGTGTTTGCAACCCTTGCAACCGTTGAAAAAACCCCGAGAACCAGTAAATGAAGGCAGTCAACCAGACAATTACTGAAATCGCATTGCTTAACCCGAAACTCAATCCTGCACCGGCAAACATCGATTGATAAAGTGTGATGGCGTGCAATGACAAAGGAATAAGCATGGCATAATGCATTCCTGTGATCGATACAGGGTTGCGATCATTTGCGGGCACTGAAGGTTGACCCCAGGTATTGCGCCAGAAATACCAACCAATCAGTATATAAAGCAAAAAAGCTGCGGGATAAGTTAAAATGCTGGTCATTGAGGGCATCAGTTTTAAAAGGCAGAAATAACTGTTAAGTCTACATGGCACGTTAACAAATTCAAAGCACTCGCGCGGAATTTGTTAATCCCGGACACGCCCATTGTTTTAAATTCATCTTATTTTATGAGGTCTACAGTATGTTTGACAACCTGACAAGCCGGCTCAGCGGCGTCATTAAAACAATACGCGGCGAAGCCAGGCTTACCGAAAGCAACATTCAGGATGCTTTGCGTGAAATTCGTCTGGCGCTGCTGGAAGCCGATGTCGCTTTACCGGTTGTCAAGGATTTCATTGCCCGCGTTAAAGAAAAGGCTGTCGGTCAAGAAGTATTGAATAGCCTTACTCCCGGGCAGGCCTTGGTTGGCGTGGTCTATCAGGAGTTGATGGCCATTATGGGTGGCGATAAAGCCGAGATTAACCTCTCAACCGTGCCGCCTGCGGTCATTCTCATGGCGGGATTGCAAGGCGCCGGTAAAACCACGAGCAGCGGCAAGCTAGCCAAGTGGTTAATGGAACACAAGAAAAAGAAAGTGCTGTTAGTATCTTGTGACATCTATCGTCCAGCCGCGATTCACCAGCTGGAATTGCTGGCTCAACAAACTGGCGCCGACTTTTTCCCTGTCAAAGATGGGCAGAAACCCGGTGAAATCGGTGCAGCCGCATTGGATTTTGCGCGCAAGCATCACCATGAAGTCATGATCGTCGATACGGCCGGCCGGTTAGGTATCGACGAAGCCATGATGCAGGAAATCAGCGAGCTGGAAGCATTGCTGAAACCGATCGAAACCCTATTCGTCGTGGATGCGATGCAGGGGCAGGATGCTGTCAATACCGCCAAGGCATTTTCCGATGCGTTGCCGCTGACAGGTGTCATTCTCACCAAGCTCGATGGTGATGCGCGTGGCGGTGCGGCCTTATCGGTCAAGCACATCACGGGCAAACCGATTAAATTCGCCGGTGTCGCGGAAAAATTAACCGGACTCGAAATCTTCCATCCGGACCGGATGGCATCGCGTATTCTGGGCATGGGTGACGTGCTAGGACTGATTGAAGAAGCACAGCGCAATGCCGATCAGGAAGAAGCTGAAAAACTGATGAAAAAAATGAAATCAGGCAAGTCGTTTGACTTGAATGATTTCAAAGCGCAATTTCAGCAAATGCACAAGATGGGCGGCATGAGCGCGCTGATGGACAAACTGCCGGCACAATTCAGCCAGGCCGCGCAAAACGTTAAAGTGGATGACAAAATAATTCACCGCACAGTGGGCATTATCAATTCCATGACTCAGCAGGAACGCAAAAAACCGGAAATTCTCAAAGCTTCGCGCAAGCGCCGCATCGCAGCGGGGGCTGGAGTTACCGTGCAGGAAGTCAACCGCCTGCTGGCGCAATTCGAGCAAGCCCAGAAAATGATGAAGATGATGAATAAGGGCGGGATCTCTAAAATGATGCGCGGACTCAAAGGTATGATGCCACGCATGCATTAACTTATTAATCAGCGGCAGGTGCCCGTTCCAACCCGGTGACTTGGGTGCCTGCCGTTATCTTTCTTGCCGCAAACCATCCCTTGTTCATTTCCAGCGCATATTTCGCCATTCCCGCCGCATCGTGCGACGTCAACGTCTCCGGCTGCATCTCGGCAATATTCAGAATGACGCCGCGCACATCGATAAAAGCGACACTCAACGGAATATAAGTATTTTTCATCCACATGTTGTAATAGCCGCTGCCCGGAAAAACAAACAGCATGCCGGTATTCTCTTCCAGCGATTCCCGGTACATCAGCCCCTGCGAGCGTGATAGCTGGGTATGCGCCACTTCCGCGGCAATTTCATAGCCGGATATTGTCAATGGAATAACGTTGGCTTCAGAGGAATAAGCACCGGCAGGCAGCAATCCCAAAACAACCAGCTGTATTGCAAACCAGCGCATCAATGCTTGCCGGTGCTGCCAAACCCATCTTCACCCCGGTGACTTTGATCGAAACTGTCCACCTGGTTGAATTCAACCTGAATCACGGGAACGATCACTAGCTGCGCGATGCGTTCCAGCGGATTCAGCTGGAATAACGTCTGCCCCCGGTTCCAACAGGAGACCAGAATTTGTCCTTGATAATCCGAATCAATCAGTCCAACCAGATTTCCCAAGACGATGCCATGTTTATGACCAAGCCCTGAGCGCGGCAGTACCAACGCCGCCAACCCGGTATCGGCCAAATGAATCGCGATACCGGTTGGAATCAAGCTGGTTTCCCCCGGATTAATCGTCATCGGTTGCTCAATGCAGGCGCGCAAATCCAATCCAGCTGAACCTGGTGTGGCATAAGCTGGAAGCTGTTCATGCAAACGCGCGTCCAGAATTTTAATATCGATTTTTTTCATTCTTTTTTATTCAGTGGGTTGTACAGCAGGTGGATATGTTTGATCAAACGCCGTGCTTGCTCTATTTTAGATGCTTTGGGAAGAACGTGCTTGCCAGCATCATCCAATAAAATCAATTCGCTTTCATCGGAACCGATCACATCCTGCGCTAAATTCGCGACCACTAGCGGCACATTCTTTTTACGCCGTTTTATTACCGCATTTTTTTCAAGATTCTCTGTTTCCGCGGCAAAACCAACGCAGAAAGGCGGTTTAGGTAAGCTTGATACGATCTTCAGAATATCCGGATTAGGAACTAATTCGAGCGCTAATTTACTGGCAGACTTCTTGATTTTTTGCTGACTGAATTGGGCTGGACGATAATCCGCAACAGCGGCAACACTGATAAAAATATCGGCTTGCGCAATTTCCGCTTGCACGGCACGCATCATATCTTCTGCGCTGATCACCGGAATAAATTTACCGATGGCGGGCGGCGCCAAACAAACCGGTCCGGAAATCAGCGTAACGCTTGCACCGGCTTCGGCTGCCGCTTGTGCAATAGCGTAGCCCATCTTTCCGGAACTTCTATTGGATATGCCTCGCACCGCATCGATCGCTTCAAATGTAGGACCTGCGGTCAGTAAAACTTTTTTGCCCTGCAACAACCGAGTGGTTCGAAAAACTATTTGGACTGCTTCGGCCAGCTCATCGGCTTCCAGCATGCGGCCCATCCCTATTTCACCACAAGCTTGCGCACCACTGGCTGGACCAACTATTTTTATACCATCTTGCCGCAGCAGGGATAAATTGCGCTGGGTCGCCGGATTCTCCCACATTTGCCGGTTCATTGCGGGCGCTATCATCAACGGACAATCTCGCGCCAGACACAGTGTCGTTAGCAAGTCATCGGCCATACCATGAGCCAGTTTGGCGATAAAATCCGCACTGGCCGGTGCTATCAAAATCATATCCGCATCGCGAGACAGGTTGATATGCGCCATGTTATGCAGAGCATTGGCATCCCATAGATCGGTATAGACAGGATTGCCGGTTAAAGACTGGAAAGTGACGGGACCGACAAAACGGCAAGCAGCTTGCGTCATCACCGTTTGCACATCAATCCCACCCTGCGTTAGCAGCCGGGCCAATTCCGCCGCTTTGTAAGCGGCTACACCACCGGTTACACCCAGCACCACACGTTTTTTCGATGCAGAAGACGCGTACGCGGCCATCATAAGCAAAATTCCAAAATAAACTTAATCCGATCAATATACTAAAATCAAGAAATAATAGGCAACCCGGTACATGACTTATCTATTCTACTCAATACGGCTGCATGCGGTGCCGCTATCAGTTATCACTCAAGCTGTTCCGGGTCAGGTCGCAGACGATCTGTGAATACCGGCAGCGGTTCTTATTTTACATGACTCAGCAATTCACTATGGCAATTACAAATTGGCCGGTATCCGAACGGCCGCGCGAAAAATTACTGCAAAAAGGCGCTACCGCCCTTTCGGACACCGAGCTACTGGCGATTTTCCTGCGTACCGGGATCACCGGTAAAAGCGCCGTGGATCTCGCACGGGAATTACTTTCACATTTTGGCAGCTTAACCAATGTATTCGCTGCCAGCCAAACCAGTTTCTGCCAAATACCGGGAATGGGTATTGCAAAATACGCACAGTTGCAAGCCGTATTAGAAATGGCCCGGCGCTCACTCGGCGAGGAGTTGAAAAGCGGCAATGCAATGAATTCCCCCGGCTTAGTCCGGGATTTCCTGCGCTTAAGTCTGGCAAACAAACAGCACGAAGTATTTCTCGGCATTTTTCTCGACGCCAAGAACCATACGATTGCCAGTGAAGAATTGTTCAGTGGCACACTGACGCAAGCCAGCGTTTACCCGCGCGAAGTGGTCAAGCGCGCTTTATATCATAACGCCGCCGCAATAATCTTCGCACACAATCATCCATCCGGAGTTGCTGAGCCCAGTCATGCAGACAAAGTATTAACTCAATCCTTAAAACAGGCGTTGGCCATGATCGATGTTAAAGTATTGGATCACTTCATCGTAGGCAATGGCACTGCTTTCTCATTTGCAGAGAATGATTTAATTTGAGTTAACCACGCGAATCAGGATATAATCCTCGTTTTTAAGAATTCTGGAGTGCGCTAACATGGCACGAGTATGTGAAATAACTGGCAAAAAGCCAATGTCAGGTCATAATGTTTCTCACGCAAACAATAAAACCAAAAGGCGTTTTCTGCCCAATTTGCAACGCCGCAGATTTTGGGTTGAAAGTGAAAGCCGCTGGATTAGTTTACGATTAACTAATGCCGCATTACGTACTATCGATAAGAACGGTATTGATGCGGTATTGGCAAAATTACGTGCTGAAGGTAAAGGCATTTAAGAAACTCACCCAAGGTTAGTTAAGGAGTTATATTATGCGTGAAAAAATAAAACTGGAATCCTCCGCAGGTACGGGACATTTTTATACAACGACCAAGAACAAACGTGCAAAACCTGAAAAATTGGAGTTGATGAAATTTGACCCTGTTGCAAGGAAACACGTTAAATATAAAGAAACAAAGCTCAAATAATATCAGTAACAACGAGCACAATAAAAAACCCGCCGAAGCGGGTTTTTTATTGTGCAACTTTTACTTACTATGCATAACACCGTAAGCGCTGGGAAAAAGTTCTTAGCACTTCGATACCGCTTTCTTCCGCGCGCCGACACCAATCTTCCAACTCTTTAACCAATTCTTCGGTTGATGCAGTAGAGCGTTGCCAGATTTTGGCCAGTTCTTCACGCATGGTATACACTTTATCCAGTGTTTTTGCATTACTAAGCACTTGGCTCAATTTCTCGCGCTCGTGCTCTTGCAATGTTTTGGAATCGGCAAGAATCCAATGTTTCAAGGTATTGTTATCCACACCGTATTGCGCAGCCGCTTCTTTCAAATGAATCATTTCATTTGCAAAAGTTACTTTCAGCGATTTCGTATATTTGGCGAGAACCTCATAGCGATGAGATATCACAGCTTGCAATGTATCCGAATCGCATTGGGTTTTTGCTTTATCAATGCGCAGTTTCGGAGCAATTTTTTTAACTTTTGCAAGTCCGAGTATTTCCAGAGTCCGGATATACAACCAACCGATATCGAATTCATACCATTTGTTGGATAATCGTGCAGAGGTTGCATAAGCGTGATGATTGTTATGCAATTCTTCACCACCAATTAGAATACCCCAAGGAACGATGTTGGTGCTGGCGTCTTCCGCGCGAAAATTGCGATAACCCCAATAATGACCGACACCGTTGATAATACCGGCAGCAAAAATCGGCGCCCAAATCATTTGCACCGCCCAAATCGTAATACCTATAGGACCGAACAGAATCACATTAATAATCAACATTAGTGCCACACCTTTCGCACTATGCTTGGTATAAACATTACGTTCCAGCCAATCATCCGGTGTACCGTAGCCATATCTTTTCAAGGTTTCTTCATTCTTTGCCTCTGCTCTGTACAGTTCCGAGCCTTCGGCTAAAACTTTCTTGATACCATAAATGACCGGACTGTGCGGATCATCCTTACTTTCGCATTTCGCATGATGCTTACGATGAACCGCCGTCCATTGCTTGGTAACCATTCCCGTCGTCAACCACAACCAGAAGCGAAAAAAATGACTCGGTATCGGATGCAGCTCAAGCGCTCTATGAGCTGAATGACGATGCAGATAAATCGTGATAGAGGCAATTGTGATATGCGTCAATACTAAAGTGACGACCACATATCCCCACCACGGCATATCAAATACACCTGAAATCAATGTCAGAAAATCAGAAATCATATAAATTACCATCCTTTTAGGGGCTTACTAAAGCGCAAGCCGATATATAAAAACAAACCACCTGCCTACTTCAATTGCCTGCTTGGCATTACCAACGGCAATTGCATCTTTCTTTACTCTCTATGAAATACTAAATTTTTATTACACTCTCATACAAAATTCTATACTACACCGGATAGAAATGAAATATTAATCTGAATTCATTATCTGCTTTAAATTTACGGTTTTAGCAAAACTAAGCCACACGCTGTTTCCTCACTTCTCATTAAAAATTTTTCCCCATTCACCGGAAAAAATTCAACAGTTGTCATTTATTCCATTGGATATTTTCCACTAAGCGCCATTCACCCGGCGCCAAACCTTGCACAGTATATGTGCCGATGGCATAACGGATCAATCGCAATGTAGGAAATGCTACCGCTGCTGTCATCCGCCTCACTTGGCGATTCTTGCCTTCATTCAGAATCAATGATATCCAGGTAGTTGCAATATTTTTACGGTATCGGATAGGCGGCACCCGCTGCCAGAGGTGATTGGGCTCATCCATTAGAAAAGCTTGCGCAGGCCGGGTTTTGTAATCTTTCAGAGTGACGCCCTGGCGCAACTGATTTAATACCATTTCATCCGGTTTGCCTTCAACTTGAACCCAATAGGTTTTGGGCAATTTAAACTTCGGATCGCTGATTTGCTGCTGCAACTTACCATTATCCGTCAACAACACTAAGCCTTCGCTATCCGCATCCAATCGGCCAGCCGGATAAAAATCCGGTAACGGAATGAAATCTTTCAACGATTGATGCCCGCTTTCCGGTGTGAATTGGCAAATCACGCCATAAGGTTTATTAAATAGAATTAATCGAGACATAATGTCCGAATTGAACTGGACAGCTCATAACATTTCAGGATAGATCACCGCATGCAGCACTGGTTCAACTATATTTTCCTTCTCTTCACACCGGATCCACCACACCGAACCTTTTTTAACACGCAATCCGGGAGGAATAGACGGAATCAGGTAATTGGCAATTTCACCCAAAGTAGGCTGATGTCCGACTATCACTACTGTACCTTCCGCATCAGGCCAGTTAGCCGCAGCAAGTACGACACGCGCACTGGCACCAGGTCCTATCGCTGCATCCGTGACAAAATCGAGCTGCAATGCCATCGCCGTCTGCTGCGTCCGGCGGGCCGGGCTGACAATTATCCGCGTCTCTTCCGGCAATTTTGGTTTAAGCCAATCTGCCATGCGTCTTGCCTGATCCAATCCTTTCCCGGTCAATTGACGCGCCATATCGGGAAAACCCTCTTCCGCTTCGGCATGACGCCACAGAATCAATTCCATCACTACTCCCTTAAGATCCTAAAATTAGGGCGATTTAAAACGTAATGTGTAAGAATTGCACATCAAAGATTAGCATGCAGGCGATTAAAGCGGCATTCAATTTCTTATGACGTGACCAGTACCGTAATTCATCCAGTTAAAACCGGTATCTTTTACTAATTGCTACTGTCAGACTCAGAACCGTCAAAACGAAAGATTTGACTATAATTCCATTGACTATCGCAAGTAGTTCAAGAACCAATCGGCGGCAAACTGTGCAGCCTGTTCCAAAGCGCCCGGTTCTTCAAATAAGTGCCTCGCTCCGGGCACCAGCACGAGCTTTTTCATGCATATCATCAGCGCATAAGCCTGTTCGTTTAACTCGATCACACCATGATCCGCGCTGCCCACGATTAGCAGTGTCGGCGCAGTCACCTGATTTAACGCAACTGCTCCCGCCAAATCAGGGCGGCCGCCACGCGATACCACGGCAGCAACGGCATCTTGCATTTTGGCAGCCGCTTGCAGAGCTGCGGCTGCACCCGTGCTGGCGCCGAAATAACCGGTTTTAAGCGTTTTCGTGGCGGCATTCTTCTGCAACCAAAGCGTGGCGGCAAGCAAGCGTTGCGTCAACAAATCGATATCGAAGCGCAGGGCATAATCCTGATCTTCCGCGCGCGTCAGCAAGTCGAACAGCAATGTGCCAATGCCCTGTTGTTGCAATACTTTGGCAACATAAGTGTTGCGCGGACTGAAACGGCTGCTGCCGCTACCATGCACAAACAGCACAATACCCGTAGCCGCAGGCGGCAATATCAGGTCACCACTCAGCTCAACGGCATCGGCCGGAATTTTTACCGCTGTCATGCCAGCGCTCCGATCCTGACCGGAATGCGTTGCCTGCCGAACTGACCGGAAAATGCTGCAAAACGGCCCGCGATGGTGGCATTGCAGCTTTCGCAGCGGCCCTCCGCAGTTACGTGATACTGCTTGATTTCATACCAATCGCGCACGATGACAGCACTGCCGCACCCGGGACAATAAGTGGTATCGCCTTCGATATGATGGACATTGCCGGTATACACATAACGCAACCCGGCATCCAGCGCGATCCGGCGCGCCCGGATCAATGTTTCCGGTGGTGTGGGCGGCATATCGTTCAGTTTGTAATCCGGATGAAAGGCACTGAAGTGCAGCGGCACGTCCGGTCCCAGCTCTTTCATGATCCAATGGCTCATGGCGGTGATTTCCTCGTTGGAATCGTTCAACCCCGGAATCAATAATGTGGTCAACTCAAGCCACACATCGGTTTCGTGCTTCAGGTAGCACAATGTATCCAGCACGGGTTGCAAATGCGAGCCGGTTTGCTTGACGTAGAACGCCTCGGTAAACGCCTTCAAGTCCACGTTAGCGGCATCCATTTTGGCGAAAAAATCGCGTCGCGGCTGTGCATGGATATAACCCGCCGTCACGGCAACCGTCTTGATGCCTTTGGCATGACAGGCATCCGCCACTTCCATTGCATACTCGGCGAAAATCACCGGATCGTTGTATGTGAACGCCACACTCTTGCAGCGATATTGTTCCGCACAACGCGCAATCGCTTCCGGGCTGGCTTGATCGAGCAATTTGTCAAAGCTGCGCGATTTGGAAATATCCCAGTTCTGGCAAAATTTACAGGCGAGGTTGCAGCCCGCCGTGCCAAACGACAACACGCTGCTGCCGGGGTAAAACTGGTTGAGTGGCTTTTTCTCGATGGGATCGACACAAAAACCGGACGAGCGCCCGTACGTTGTCAACACCATTGCATCACCCGTGCGTCCTCGCACAAAGCAGGCGCCGCGTTGTCCTTCGTGCAATTTGCAATCGCGCGGACACAAATCGCATTGAATCCGCCCATCCTCCAACAAGTGCCAGTATTTTGCTGGAAATTGCTCGGCGCTACTAATGGGCTCATCCATGCGCAACCTCCCGGGCATAATCGGTTTCACGCCATTTGCTGACGGTATAGCGCGATAGCTTGATATCATCCGTCCAGAAATCCTCCGGCAAGCGGGCTTTTGATTTCAGTTTGGCGAGAAACTGTTCCGGTTGCGGCAAACTTTCCCATACCTGCGGCAGAAATGTGCTGCGATAAGGCCCGCACTCAAACACAATACCGTCAATATCCGGGCGCAACTGCGCGAGCGCATCGGCTTCACTGCGAAAGCTGAGCGCTTGCAGCTCGGAAAGCAATGATACTTCCACACTCACTTTGTCCAATTCGTCCGCCGCCAAGGGCATGAAGCGCGGATCGTGCAATGCGGCCGATATGGCATTGTTACTCACATCGTCAATCAGCGGATCGCACGCTTGCAAGGAGCCGATGCAACCGCGCAATTCGCCCCGCTGCGTCAGCGTAACGAACGTTGCGCCCGGTCGGGAAAGCCAAGTCATATTGCCGTCCAGCCTCGCAGGTGCGCAAGGCACGCGCAAAGCATCCGCAATCGCTGCTCGTGCGATGTGCAGCAATACCCTGCCGTGCTCATTTTTTTCCATCGAATTCACCATAGCCCGCCTCGCTCAATTAAATGCAATCGCTGCATAACCCACCACCCGGTCGCGCGATCCCGCGGTATCGCCGGAATTCCGCACATCCAGCAAATGCGGTGTCAGATGATGCTGCTGCGCTGCGATGATCAATCCGCTGATCGATACACTGCCACATGCATGATCGTGCGCAATCGGTTGCCGCAACTGCAATATGGCTTGAACGGTCTCATTGTCCATGCGTTGCGCGGTTGCATACGGTAAATAATGCGACAGATCGGAACTGATCACGATCAAAGTTTCTTCACCGCCCCACAGTTGCTCCAGCACTTCGGCCACGTCTTCCGCCGATGTCCAGCCAACCGCCAGTGGCAGCAAAGTAAAATCACCCAGCACATTTTGCAAAAAGGGCAGCTGCACTTCCAATGAATGCTCCAACGCGTGCGCTTCCCTGCTGACCGTCACCTGCGGCAAATGCGCAATCGCACCGGCCAGGCCCGCATCCAGCTTCACGCTGCCCAACGGGGTGTCAAAAACATCCACTCCCGGTAACGCCAAACCATGCACCGCAACACGATGCGCCGGACCCAGCAGCACCACACGCCGGATCGTTGCCGCGGCGGCCCGCAAACTGGCATACGCCGAAGCGGCAACCGCGCCCGAGTACAGATAGCCAGCATGCGGAACAATCAATGCTTTGGGTTTGCAATCATTGAATTTTGCTTCCGCCAGCAGATCGTTTACATCCTGCGAAAGCTGCCGTGCATCGGCGGAATAAAACAATCCTGCGACCGCAGGCGAACGACTCGTTGTCATGGCGCTTCTTCTCCAGTTGTAGCGTGAACATAAGCTTAAGACACACAATCCTGTGGAAGATTGCAAACGGGCACCGTCAGCGTAGCGGTATTTTCTCTAAGCCACGGCACGAACTCTGGAGAATACTGGGGGTTAATCTATTGAAGAATTGCGGAGGAACAACCGGTTAAAGCAAACAGCCCCTCATCCGTAGCGAATGACAGGGCTTTATTTGTGGGAGTTTTGGCTTACCAGCCATCCCGGTAGATATTCAGAAGGTTGATTGCGTTATTGGTCAAGTCGGTAATGCTATGCCGGTCGAAACGCAAATCAAGCAGATCCACCTTACGGCTGGATAACATTTCCTTCAGCTTGAAATTGAATTGAATCAGCGGCGTTACATGATGAGAATCCAGATATATTTTGCCGGTCTTATCGGTATTGGAAACCGGATCGTGCACATCGGCAATCACGTAAATTAAATCTTCGAGTGCTTCGGCGGGCAGCGTAATCCGGTAAGTATCAAAGAAATGATCGGGAACTGGCGAAGAATTGAACGCAAATGTTTCCAATCCCAGTGTCGCGCCAACCGCCTGCGCCAGTCCACCGCCTAACGAATGTCCCGCGACGGTAATTTTAGCGCCGGGATAGCGGCTGATGACACTTTGAGCGAACCGGAACGCATCCTTGAATTGATCGCTGACGGTACCGATCCCGATGGCCGCATCCGCAAGGGCATCGCTCGCCGTATCTTCCAGCTCCTTGAATGAGCAAGGAAAATCGCAAGTTTCGGTACCGCGGAACACCAGCGCCAACTCATTGGTTTCGCGATTTCTAAAGACACCGCCATCCATCCCGGAGCTTTTCCCATTGGATTCAATCAGATCCCAGGAGCCCACCGTTACATTATCATAATCGTAAATCGCATCGGCCAGCTGCGCATACGGAATCGACCGCGCCAGCAAATCGACCGCCCGCCGCTCATTGGGTAGCAACATGCCATAGGGCTTCCACGTGACATTCGGCACATAATTGGGATTGACATACAGTGCAACCGTGGCCAGTTCAAACACTGACACGGCATCGTCCGTATCCGCATCGCTATCCGTCACCCAATTCAAGCCGACGTTATAGCGTTCCGTGCCGTTCGGCTTGGGCACATCGACTTTTGGCAGCGTCAGCTGGCCATTGATAAACGAGAAGATCGGGCTATCCGGCTCGGCAGCATCGTCCAATTCCGTGCCTAACAATATAAACCGGTTCGGATTGTCCGCACCCAGCCATTGCAACGCAGCTTTGTACAATTGCTCGCCGGAGTCGTCTTTTACAATCACTTTCTGCAAGCAGACGAGTCCGTTCGACTCAAAAAAAGTGACCGGAGCGGTCAAAGGCGCGCAATCATCCGGTAGCGCCTTGAGCATTGGCGCAACCAACATCAGAGCAGCAAAACTGATGAATCTGAATGAAAATAAATACCAATTTTTCATGAATTACTTTCTTGTTTGGTTTAGTCGGGTGCCCATTATTTAATCATCATCAACAGCATATGAACACAGCGGCATTGTATCTGAAAAGTGAAATCAATCCGTTGCTTCCAGCAACGATCCCCCGGATTCCCCCTGCACATTCACCCACACATGCGGCAGACCCAACGCACTCAGCCATTCGGGACCACTTTCTTCTTTCAGCATGCCGATGGTCGACGCACTACCGGCAACCACACAGAAATCACCGATCACGCTGACTGCCGCCATGTAATGAACCGGCCAGCCGGTTTTGGGATTCAGCACATGGCCGTAGCGGATGCCATTCAGCGTGATGCAACGCTCATAATCCCCGCTGCTCGCCAGTGCGCCGGAGTGCAGCAGCAATGTGTGCAATATACCGCCGGGGATGCGCGGATGGCGAATGGCGACGCGCCAGGGACTGCCATCGTCGTGCGGACCGATAATTTTGATGTCGCCGCCCAAATTGATGAGACCATGATCGATTCCGCCATCCCGGCATAGCGATGCCGCGCGGTCGACGGCGTATTCCTTGACCACGCCGCCAAAATCGATTTCCATGCCCGCAACCGTAAATGCCAGAACCGGACGCTGCCAGCTGATTTTATGCCAGCCAATTTTTTCCAGCAGCGACTGAACGGCCTCCTGTTCCGGTATTGCTCCCGACTTAAAATCCCAGGCGCGGCGTAAAATTCCGGAAGTGATATCAAACAAACCATCGCTTTGCTGATGGCAAGTCGCCGCATAATCAAGCAATCCGGCGGTTTCATCGTCCACTTCTATGCAACCGCCTTGAGCCGCGACGCGATTCATTTGGGATAAAAAACTGTCCGCCCGGTAGCGGGAGTATTTTGCTTCCAGTCGATACACATCATCCATGACAATCTTGGCGGCACGCTGCGCCTTTTTTGCACTGCTCGCGTACAACTGAATCGAGCAAGGAGAACCCATTGCTTTAAAGTCGTAGTGGTAATAATTCAGATGCGCCATGTGATTTCACCCGGAAAGCTGCGCGCGCCGGGGATTTTGAAAAGGAATATATCCTAACTTAAAACTGATAGCTCCAGGTGGCGGACAACATACCCTGGCGATCCAGCTGATAGCCGTTAAAATCACTGCGAATCGGCTGCACCCATTCGATTCCGAGACGATTTCCGGCAAAACGGCCGCCCGGAATTTGCGCATTGACGCCAAACCCCATATCCCAGAATTGTCCGCCGTAATTACGCGGAAAATCCATCGGGCCGATACGCGCATTATATTGATTGAAGTCGCGATGTATCGCATCCTGCCAGGTATAAACGCCACGCACGGAGGCCGTCAGCCATCGGGTCAGGTCCAGACCGCCCCAGCCGGTTGCCTGAAACATATCGCCCAGGCGGTAACCGGATTGATTCCGGTCTTCCATGCGCTTAATGCCGCTGATTTGCGTACCCCACGACCAGCGGTTGTACTCGCCCAGATATGTCAGACTCGGCGTGAAGTCCCAGGTGCCGCTGCCCAACTGCATGCCGAAATGAATCAGTCCGCCATCCGCGTTAAACGAACGGCGTATTTTGATATCCGTTTTTCCGGTTGGCGCGCTGAACCCCAGATTCACATGCATACGATGACCTGGAATATCCAACAACTTGATCAACGATGAAAAATAGGTATCGCCCACAGCGCCGCTTTCATGACCAGCCGCACCATGATGTCCATGAGCGCCGGAAGCGTCTACCCTTGCCCCGGCCAGCTGGCGTAAATTCATATCCATATCCATGAAGGTGGGCATCAGCATCACGTTGAGCCACTTGGTCGGCGCATACATCAGATCGACCATATGCATGCGCATATCCATGAATTGCGGCGCAAATTGGCAGTCTTTATTGCCGCAACCTTGATCGACGATCGTTTGATCGCTCACTTTATGCGCGCCATGCATCATATGGCCACCCGTCCATTGATACATGAATCGATAGCCTGCCATGAAATCGCCGGGCTTATCGAGCATATGGCCAGACATGACCGTAGCGGGCGGTATCTTATGATGGTGCAGGGAGGAATGTGTGTGCGCGGCGGAGGATCCGCTTGAAGTTGCGATTGGCATGGATGAAACCGGCTCAATATCAAACTTAATCGCCGCATTCGCCACATAGTAATCAAAATCGGCAAAACTGTTATTCCCGCCGCCGCCAATTTGCATGGAGCTGGCGCGCGTATAGTATTCAAACCCCGCTTCCAGCGCGACGCCTTTACCGAGTATTTTACTCAATACCACACCGCCGCTTAACGAACCAAAGCCCGCCAGACGATGATCGCTGGAAAAATGGGTGGGCAGTTTCCCGGCGTCGAATAAGGTTAATTTCGGCTGTGCATCCACTGAAAACGCATCAACCGCATTCCCACTCTGATCGACCAGATTAAATTGATCGCTCCCGTAGTACTGTACAGTAGGATCCTTTTTATCGATCCATATTTGCCGGCCGAAACTATCGACTGCCTGATTTATGTAATTTTGTTGAGAAAATAAGTAGGGCCGGTAAAAGCTCGCGGCATCCTGGGAATAGTAGCGAATTCGCGGCGTCAGCGTCCATCCGCCACCCAGCGGCTGCACCCAGCTCGCATCGAAGGTATGCGTATTGACGCCCCAGTCATCGACCGACAAGCGGTAACCCAAATGCATCGCGGCATTAAACGGGCTAATATAATGCACGTACTTCGTGCTGAGGGCGACTTGATTGCGGATGTTCGGACGCTGCTCAATCAGCGCGCGCACATCGCCTCTAATTACATTCTTGTTCAAATCTGCCGGATCAATGAAGATAACCGACGTGGCTTTGTAAGGATTCTCCAGAAATCCGTTGCTATGCGTGTAACCGATACTGGCGTCGATCAATGCATTCTTGCTGAGAACCTGCGTCAGACCGGTATTCGCCACCCAATCCTGCCGGTCACCCTTTAGAATCTCAGAGCCGCGCCGGTTGACAATTTGCTGGGCATACGCCGTTTTGGTGATATACGGCGATGAATCAGGATCCAGAATCGCACTGACCTGACTGTCCGTATAGCCACCGCCGAATTTAACGCTGGTCAGCTTTTGATTGAAATCCAACCGCCCGCCGATACTACCGAAACTCGAGTGATAGTCACGCTCCCGGGAAAAACCGCCGCCTACATTCAACGCCGCTTCGTTCCATTCGTAGCTCAAACCGAAATTGGCTTGACGGCGTGTTTCCGGAGAAGCCGATGACATCACCAGCACCGACCGGGTATCGACGACGCCGGTCGATTGCTTGGTAATCGGGTCTCTGCCAATCGGATTCAGGTCGTGATCTAAAAGTATGCTGCTCCTTAGAAGCGGCGAAGCACCGGCCACGACCCCATTAACGGTATAGGGACGATTACCGCCACTGGTAGCCAGCGGCGTTGTCGATACCGGAGTTGCGCCCGACCAGGTGTCTTGTGTATAACCAAACGTAAATTTGGCGCGGTCGGTTAACGAGAAAATACCGCTACCGTGTAACACATCGGCCGAAATTGGTTTATAGCTATGGGGAACACCATAGAGATTACGTTCGCCTTCCTGGTAGCGGCTATATTGAAAGTTAATCCGGTCCGTTACGGCAGCGTGTCCGGGTGATATCAGTAAGCCGGGCAACATCAGTGCCGCCGATGTCAGCGCTTGTAAGGTGTGACTGCTTGGCTTTACAGAATGTGACTCAGGATGGTTGTATCGCTGCTTGCTGCCCTGGAACCGGGGTCTTTTATTCTGCTGCAAATTTACTTACCTTTAAAACAACTCCGGTCGGGAGTCAGTTTAATAACATCCACAGCCGCCGCCACCTGCAGACGATTTGTGACTGGGCGCCGCTTCACGGCTGCTGTAATTGTGGGATTGCATTTCAGTTTGCAAAGGATTGGGATCGATGTCCATTTGCGGTTTAGCCAAATTGCCACGCTCCCAAGGAGCGACATGCACACACCCCGTCACACCAAACCACAGGGTGAACGCAACTGCAATGGCAATATTTCGAGTCCGCTTCATACCGGCCGGGGCGAACATTGAAAATCCCCGATCAGGGATTCTCCATGACAAGTTGTGTCAGTAAAGCACGCAATTGTTCTGTTTCACCGGGCCGGAATCCTTGATGAACATGACGAATATTACCCTTCTTGTCAATGATATAGGACGTTGGCATCGCCATCACCTCAAGAACCTTGGCGCATGTCTTGGCTGGATCCGCGACAATGGAAAAGTGAGCCGGGTGCTTGGTGAGAAATTCTTCCGCATCCTTAACCTTTTCATCAAGGTTGACACCGATCACATGTAATCCCTGCTCTTTCATATCGTGCTCAAGTTGATTCAAGAATGGAAAGGATTTGACACAGGGCGGACACCAGGACGCCCAGAAATCCATGTACACCACTTTCCCTCTCAGTTCCTGCAAGGCCAAAGCCGGTTTGCCATCCAGTGTTTTTAAATCACAAGCCGAGGATATCTGTTCAAGATGGTCCGCTGATGCATTTTTGCTGCACAACAGTAGTAACGCGATAATAAAAAACGACTGTTTGATTTTTTTCATAGTTCTACTCACGTATCCAGTTTAACACATCGCCATAGCAATCAATTCCTGAAAGTCATCACTCAAATTGCTGAACGACGATATCCGTTCCGGTATGCGCACCGCTCTCGGTGATGCAATGATACGATACAAGAAACGATCGCGCACCTGCACTCGTTTTATTTACCAGCAATAGATAGACACCGTTTCCGCCGTGTACCCTGACTTCAGGGCTAAAGCTTCCATCTCCGGAAACCGGGTCGGTCGTACTAATGGCGCGATTTCCTTTAATAATTTGCAAATTAACTAGTAGATTCTCATGCGGCAACGAAGTGTCTTTAACACTTGCCGTCAGATTATCCGCAGGACCGTTTCCATCGTCAAAGCAAGTCACCAGTGCATAGCCGGTAAAAGTTGCAACCGTGCCATTTGGATCCATGGTGGCACCTGCATCATCGGCAACACTTACATTTACATAGCCCAGCATAGCTATGCGGAAAACAATGGCTGCTACCTTTCGAAAGAATTTATATCGCATGATGGTACTCCTCAT
>FSSH01001196.1_pt2 | contig 20668 bp, 9 predicted proteins | sample 1166101 | NCBI WGS metagenome assembly FSSH01 (sample SAMEA32972668, study PRJEB13176) | freshwater metagenome | biome: Drinking water system; feature: Biomass in drinking water that filtered by 0.45 um membrane; material: drinking water | place: USA | collected 2012-12-20 | depth 0 m | reverse complement strand
CGAGCATCACGCCGCCAACGATGAGTGCGGCCAGGGCTTCCGAATTGACGACCGTGGCGAGCCATTTAACCAAGGCGTCCACGAGAACGAGCATCGCCACGACGCCGAAGACCGCTGCTCCAACGAGCATCGCAATGCCGAGGAAGAGCGAGCGGATATTGCTCGTCATCTCGTTGCGGAAGAGGGCGATCTCCTTGCGAGCGAGCTCGTTGGTTTCGCGCAAGGCGTCGCCGATGAGCCCCTGGATGCTTGACGGAGTTCCGTTGGACATCGGAGTACCCTCAGGCGCGATAGCCGTCGTAGCGGTCGCTCGTCTGCGACACGCTGGACGACTTGATGAAGCGGGCGACCATGAACCCTGTGACGAAGGTCGCAACGGCAACGGCGACCGGGGCGCGCCGGGCAAAAGCTTCCGCGTCATCGTAGAAATCGGCAAAGCTCCGATTCTCGATGGATCCACCAAGCTGTTCGAGGCCATCAGCCGCGCTATCGAAGAAGGCCTTGATGTTGGGCTTATCGTCGAACGTCTTGCTGGAATCGCGCAAACCGCGGGCAAGGTCGTGGACCGATTGCGCCGCATCTCCCTTGCGGCGGTCGACATAATCGGTGGCCTGAGCCTTGGCCGCGTCGACGAAGCCTTTACCGCGCTCAAGGGCCAGGTCCTTGATATCGTCGACATCGTCGCGAAGCGTTTTCAGGTCCGGCTGGGAGGCCGTGTTCCCCGCCGGGGAACTGGCTTCGGTCTGCCCTGGGGCATGTGTTGCGCTCACGGACAACTCTCCTTCTTCCGGATTATTCAGATTTATCGGTCGTGCGGGCAGCGCTCTACGGATGAGGAGTGCTCTGCGGACCAATGTTCTGCCTCGGTAACATTCACGACAGAGAGGCGGTTCCGTTGTGGACGTTCCTGCCGAAGCCTTCGTGAACGGGCGGGCCCGTCGTCGCAGGCAGCGCCTGAGGCTTCCATCCGGCGACGCAACATGGGGAAGCTCGGTCGAACTCCTTGACCGCGACCACGCAAATGCGTTTGGCTGTTGGGACGGATCAGGAACGGTTTCTGCGCGTTCACTGCACAGTTTCATTGCGGCAAGGCGCTGTCGTCGTGCCGAGCCGAAGGACCGGAGCCCACCTGCGTGGCACGCCTCGTCATCGTCTCCAACCGCGTCGCCGTTCCTGACGAGAACAAGACGGTCGCCGCCGGCGGTTTGGCGGTCGCCGTCAAGGAAGCCTTCACAGCTTACGAAGGGCTATGGTTCGGTTGGAGCGGCAACGTCACTGAGACGCCCTCGACCGAGCCGACCATCATCGATCGCGGACGCATACAGTATGCGGTGGTGGATCTCTCTCCGCAGGATCATCGAGAGTACTATAGCGGGTTCGCGAACCGGGCCCTTTGGCCGATCATGCATTACCGCCTCGGACTCGGGGCATTTTCGCGTTCGGACTATGCCGGGTATCTTCGCGTCAACCGTATCTTCGCCCGTGCGCTGGCGAAGCTGATTGAGCCCGACGACATCATCTGGGTGCACGACTACCACCTGCTGCCCCTCGCGGCGGAGCTGCGTGGCCTCGGCATCGCCAACCCTATCGGTTACTTCCACCACATTCCGTGGCCGGCGGCAGACGTGTTCAACACCCTTCCGGCAAGCGGCGACTTGCTGCGCGCTATCGCCGATTACGACCTCATCGGCCTTCAGACCGATCCTGACGTTCACAACCTTTCGCGCAATCTGATCGACGAGTTGCGGGCGATACCCCTTGGTGGCGGTTCACTGATGGTCGAGGGGCGGCGCACTCGTATCCGCAGCTTCCCGATCGGCATCGACGTCGCCGGGTTCAAGGAAGCGGCCGAGAACGCGGGAGCCAACAAGATCGTCCGCGAGACGCTGTCAGGCCTGAGAACTCGGAAGCTGCTGATCGGCGTCGATCGACTCGACTATTCCAAGGGCGTGCCTGAGCGGATGGAAGCGGTCGATCGCTTTTTCGCGTCTAACCCGGACCAACGCGGGAACGTCGTCTACATCCAGATCACGCCGAAATCCCGCACCGAGGTCCCGGAATACGAGGAACTCAGCCGCGAGGTGAACCAGACCGTCGGCGAGATCAACGGATCGCTCGGCGAGCCGAACTGGACGCCGATCCAGTACGTCACCAAGGCCTATCCACGGCCCGTCCTCGCCGGACTCTACCGCGCTGCCCGGGTCGGGCTGGTGACGCCAATGCGCGACGGCATGAACCTCGTCGCCAAGGAGTTCGTCGTGGCGCAGAGCCCCGACGATCCTGGCGTGCTCGTGCTGTCCAAGTTCGCCGGCGCGGCGCGGCAGCTGCCCGAGGCCCTGCTGGTCAACCCCTACGATCGTTTCGAGGTCGCCGAGGCAATTCGGACCGCACTCTACATGCCGCGGAGCGAGCGACTCGAACGCTGGAAGCCGATGGCCGAGCGGATGACCCGCGAGGACGTCGATTGGTGGGCCCGCAACTTCATGTCGGATCTCGAGAACTTTCGGACCATCGAGCGCGAGCCGCCACGCCCGGCCGCCGCGGCGGCGGAGTAGCGACCGCGGCGCTCTGGTGGCGACCGTCGACATTTGACGGTCCTGGCCCAGCGGCTAAGTTCCTGCTCCTCTCGAGATTGCAGGGACCACCAGCGTATGATCGGCATCGATGACGGCGTGCCATATCCTTTGGGCGCGCATTTCGATGGCCGGGGCGTAAACTTTGCGCTGTTCTCGGAGCACGCGACGTCCATTGATCTCTGCCTGTTCGGGCCGGGCGAGCGCCACGAGCATCACACCATTCGTCTTCCCTGCCGCACCGAGGATATCTGGCACGGTTATCTTCGCGGCGTATTCCCCGGACAGCTTTACGGATATCGGGTCCACGGACCTTGGGACCCTGTCCACGGCCATCGATTCAATCCGGCAAAACTCCTCCTTGATCCTTATGCCCGCGAGATCAGCGGGCGCGTGCGCTGGCACGACTCGCTGTACGGCCACCGGCGAAGCCTCCAGCGGGAGGACCAGATCGACCGGCGCGACAGCGCGATCCATATGCCGAAGGCGGTCGTCACCGGACCGGAGATCGCGGTGCCGGGCCATGGCTTCGCGCCGCGCCGACCGCTCTCCGAGACGGTGATCTACGAGACTCATGTCAAGGCGCTGACCCAACGCCATCCCGCAATCCCCGAGGACGAACGCGGTACCTATGCCGCCCTGGCCCACCCGGCGATCATCGAGCACCTGCTCAAGCTCGGCGTGACCGCCATCGAGCTGCTGCCGATCCAGTCCTTCGTCGACGATCGCTTCCTCGTCGAGAAGGGGCTCGTCAACTTCTGGGGCTACCAGCCGCTCGGCTACTTCGCCCCAGAGCCGCGCTATCTCGGCCCAGCCGGGATCGGGGGCCTCAAGGCTGCCATCCGCGAATTGGCGGCGGCCGAGATCGAGGTCTATCTCGACGTCGTCTACAACCACACCGCGGAGGCCGACAGGCTTGGGCCTACCTTGTCCTTCCGCGGCATCGACAACGCGAGCTACTACAAGCTCGACCCGAATGATCGCCGCCGCGACGTCGATTGCACCGGGTGCGGCAACACCCTCAACCTCGACCATCCGCGGGTAATGCAGCTCGTGCTCGACTCGCTGCGGCATTGGGTGACCGCCTACGGCGTGGCCGGCTTCCGTTTCGACCTTGCCTCGGCGCTGGGGCGCGCACCTCACGACTTCACCGCGAAGGCCGCCTTCTTCCAGGCCATCGCGCAGGATCCCATCCTCGCCCGGATCAAGATGATCGCGGAGCCCTGGGATATCGGCGACGGCGGCTACCAGCTTGGCGGCTATCCGAAGGGATGGAGTGAGTGGAACGACCAGTTCCGCGACAGCGTCCGCGGCTTCTGGCGCGGCGATCCGGGCATGCTCGGCAAGGTGACGCAGGGCCTGTCCGGCTCGCGAGAGATCTTCGGGCCCTCCGGTCGTCCGCCGCAAGCCAGCATCAACTACGCTGCGAGCCATGACGGCTACACCCTCGCCGACGTCGTCTCCTACGAACACAAGCACAACTGGGCCAATGGCGAGGAGAACCGCGACGGCCACGGACACAACCTGTCCCGCAACTACGGGACTGAGGGCCACAGCGACGATACGGCGATTCTCGCCCTGCGTGCCCGCCAGAAGCGCAACCTTCTCGCGACGATCATGCTGGCCCAGGGCGTGCCGATGATCCTCATGGGCGACGAGCGGTCCCGCAGCCAGGGCGGCAACAACAACGCCTATGCTCAGGACAACGAGACGAGCTGGGTGGATTGGGAGAACGATCCCGATCCGGGTCTCTCCGCCTTCTTTGCTCACCTGACGCGCCTGCGCCGCGAACAGCCGGCCCTGCGCCGGCGCTCCTTCCTCACCGGAGCTGCCATCGATCCGGACGAGGCGTTACGGGACGTCCACTGGCTCTCGCCCGACGGCCACGAGATGCAAGGCTCAGATTGGGGCGACGGCGACCGCCGCGCCTTCGGAATGCAGATCGGCAACGATCTGCCTGAAGCCGACCGCCTGCTGATCCTTGCCAATGCCGGCGAGGAACCGTGCGACTTCACCCTCGCGACGGTCATTAGCGGGCCATGGATGGTAATCTTCGATACCACGCGATCGACCGGGTCGGTGCCGGCTGGCCAAGCATTGTTTCCACCCGGCGCTCGGGTGCGGCTCGAAAGCCGCTCCCTCTTCGTCCTGCGCGCCCGCTCGGCTTCAGCTTACGGAGCGAGCTTCTCGCGCGGGTAAGTGTCAAGCCGGGACACGGCCGTCCGGGGTATACTGGTCGATCGCTTTAGGAAGCTCGCGGGAGAGGCGAGACAACAGCTCCTCCCGAGAGAGACCCGTCTGCTGCGACAAGGTCGCTAGCACATCGGGACCTATCGCCTGTTCGAGCTGAGGCGGAGCGATCTCACGGTTTGGGCCGTGATTCACCCAGGAATCGGCTGTCTCGCCCTGGCCTGCCTGCTTGAAGCGATCAACGAGTTCGCCAACGCCGCCGCCGAGGAAGCCGCCGGCTCCTGCGCCGCCCAAAGCTCCCGCAATGCTTCCAAGAATGCCACTCAGACCACCTTGATCGGCGGCCTGCCCTGGCTGATTGGGCTGACCACCCGGCGCCTTACCGAGACCGCCGAGCATCTCGGCAATCTTATCCCTGTTCTGGAAGCCGGCGACCGCCAGCAAACCCAGCAATGCCGTCATCGACGGATATCCACGGCTCATGGTCGTCTCCTCGTGCCTTTGTCGGCGCAAGGTAAGGAGAAGTGGCGCGTTCAGGTTCCAGCAGCACGAGAGAGACGAGCAACTCCAAGCTGCCGCTACGTCGTCACCACATGCAACCCTGTCGATTCTCCACTCCGTTTGGCGCTGCACAATTCCTCGGACTCGTCGGGTTGCCGACCCGCCGTCACGCCATAGGTCCGATGCGGGAACAAGACTCGGCCGTGAGGCCTTCTCAGACACGGCGTGACCGCCCCGCCGATACGGACCATCGAGGATGCCGGCCTGATGCAGCGCGCCCACACCATGCAATTCGGCGCTGAGCCGGTCGAGGACGGGATCCGCTTTGCGCTGTGGGCGCCGACCGCGAACGACGTCACCTTGGTCGTCGATGGGTCAGATCACGAGATTCCGGCTGTGGGCGGTGGATGGCGGCGCACGACCGTCTCCGGAACTCGGCCCGGCGCGCGCTACGGCTATCGCATCGATGGCGATCTCGTCGTGCCCGACCCGGCATCACGCTTTCAACCGGACGATGTGTCCGGCCTCAGCGAGGTCGTCGACGGGCGCTCCTATCCCTGGGCCGACACCAAGTGGACGGGCCGCCCGTGGGAAGAGGCGGTGCTCTACGAACTGCATGTCGGCACGGCGACGCCGGAAGGCACCTACGCAGCTCTGGCCGGAAAACTCGAGGAGCTGCGCGACCTCGGCGTGACCGCGATCGAGCTCCTTCCGCTCGGCGACTTCAAGGGCGCGCGCAACTGGGGTTACGACGGAGTGCTGCCCTACGCGCCTGATGCCGCCTACGGCCGCCCCGACGATCTCAAGCGCCTGATCGACCATGCCCATTCGCTCGGCCTGATGGTCTTCCTCGATGTCGTCTACAACCATTTCGGACCCGCCGGAAACTACCTCCACTCCTATGCAAAGACGTTCTTCACCGAGCGCCATCCCACCCCCTGGGGCGCCGGGATCAACGTCGACGGCAAGGAGAGCGGCCGCGTCGTGCGCGACTACTTCTTCGAGAACGCCCTGTACTGGCTTGAGGAGTACCATTTCGACGGCCTTCGCTTCGACGCCGTCCACGCCATCCTCGACGATTCCGAGACGCACTTCATCGGCGAGCTGGGCGAGACGATCCGGGCTCGGCTGCCCGGTCGCCATATCCACCTCGTCCTCGAGAACGAGGCCAACCAGGCCCGGTGGCTGGAGCGCGACGCATCGGGCCGGTCGATCCAGCACGACGCGCAATGGGCGGACGACCTCCACCATTGCTGGCACGTGCTGCTGACCGGCGAGGATGCGGGCTACTACGCGAGCTTCGCGGACAAGCCGGTGGTGCATCTGGCGCGCTGTCTGTCCGAAGGCTTCGCTTATCAGGGCGAGCCGTTCCCGACGCTGGATAACCACCCGCGCGGCGAGCCTTCCGCACACCTGCCACCTTCGGCCTTCGTCACGTTCCTGCAGAACCATGATCAGGTCGGCAACCGCGCGCTCGGCGAACGCCTGAGCGCCTTGTCCGATCCGAAGAAGCTCGCGCTGGCGCGCGCTAGCCTGCTTCTGTCGCCGCAGATTCCGATGCTCTGGATGGGCGAGGAATGGTCCGCCTCCGCGCCTTTCCTGTTCTTCGTCGATTTCGCTCCCGACGAGGAGCTGAACAAGGCGGTGCGCGAGGGTCGGCGCCGCGAGTTCAAGAGCTTCGCTGCCTTCGCGGACGACACCTCCGTCATACCCGATCCGACCGAGAAGAAGACATTCCTCGACTCCAAGATCGATTGGTCGGAGATCGATAAGCCAGGGCATCGTGAGGTCTGGGCCGATACCCGCAACCTGCTTCAGATCAGGCGGCAATCCGTGGTGCCCCTGACGAAGTCCCGCTATCTCGGATCCGAAGCGAGTCTGCCCCGGGCAGATGTCGTCGATTGTACTTGGAGATTCGAGGCCGGATCGCTGCGCTTCATCGCCAATCTCGGGCTCGACGATTTCGAGGCTAATGCCGAGGGCGCCCACACCATCTGGTCGAGCGACGCGGCCGAACCCGATCTTCTGCTGCCGTCTTGGTCCGGCATCTTCCTTACGAAAGCGTTTTGATGAGTGTCGACCTCGAAACCCTTGCGGATCTCGTCGGCGTCGCGCCGGGATACACTGATGCCTTCGGCCAGCCGGTGGAGACCAGCCTCGAAACGCGTCGCGGTATGCTCACGGCGCTCGGTATCGCCGTCGAGGACGACGCCGCCATTACGCAGAGCCTCGCCATCGTCGAGGACCTGCGCCGCGGGTTGATCCCTTCGCTGCTGCCAGCGGAATCACGGCGTACGACCTATGTCCCGCTCCGTACCCGGTCCGGTTCTGGTCACGTCGCCTGGCGTCTCGTGGACGAGCGTGGTCAGGTGCGCGAGGGCCGCGCGGCGATAACGGGAGGTGCGGAGCCGACCTTCCAACTTCCGCCCCTCACTCCTGGGTATCATCGCCTGACCGCCAGTCTAGGCGACAAACGTGCCGAAGCCTGGGTGATCGCAGCGCCCAAGCGCTGCTGGCGCCCGCGAGCGTATGCCGACGATGGAGCTCGCGACTGGGGTCTGGCGGCGCAACTTTATGGCCTTCGTTCTCCGGAGAACCTCGGCATCGGCTCCTACGCTGATGCGGGCCGTGCTGCACGGGATGCGGGATTGCGGGGAGCTTCGTTCCTGGGCCTCAGCCCGGTCCACGCCCTCTTCGAGTCCGATCGAACGAAAATCTCGCCCTACTCGCCTTCGTCGCGGTTGTTCCTTGAAACCCTGTTCATCGAACCTGCCTCGCTTCCTGGCTTCAGGGGATCGCGGGCAGCCACGCTGCTAGGCGAGATGGCGGGACGGGTCGAGGCGTTGCAGGAATCGGCACTCGTCGACCATGCGGGCGTCTGGGCCGTGCTCTCGCCTGTGCTGCGGGCGTTCTGGGAGGATTCCGCCGCCCGCACCGACCGCGACCCGGCTTTCCGGGCGTTTCGCGAGGCGGGAGGGGCAGATCTCGAAGCGCATGGCCGCTTCGAGGCTTTGTCGGAGCATTTCCAGGCGCGCGGCGCGCATTGGGTCGGCGACTGGCCAGAAGAGATGCGCGCGGCCGGCTCGCAGGCGGTGGCCGATTTTGCCCGCGAGCACGCCGAGGCGGTCAGCTACCATGTCTGGCTGCAATACCTCGCCGACCTTCAGCTCGGTGCGGCCTCGGAGGCCGCCCTCGGCACCGGCATGCGACTCGGTCTTTATCGCGACCTCGCGGTCGGGGCCGATCGCGGTGGTTCCGAGGTGTGGTCCCATTCCGAGCGCTTCGCTCTCGGCGTATCCATCGGCGCGCCGCCCGATCTCCTCGCCCCGAAAGGCCAAGATTGGGGCCTGCCCGCCTTCGATCCACTCGAGATGGAGAAGGACGGCCTCGCCGCCTTCAGGGCGCTGGTGCAGGCGAACATGCGCCATGCCGGCGCGATCCGCATCGATCACGCCTTCCAGCTCGCCCGCCTGTTCCTCATCCCGTCGAACGGTTCTGCCAAGGACGGCGCCTACGTGGCGATGCCGTTCGAGGCGATGCTGGCGGTCCTGCGCCTCGAGAGCCACCGCTCCAAGTGCCTCGTCATCGCCGAGGACCTCGGCACCGCGCCCGAGGGTTTCTCCGACGCGCTGATGCAGGCCGGAATCCTGAGCTACCGCATCCTCGCCTTCGAGCGCGAGCATGACGGCCGCTTCAAGCCGCCCTCGGCCTACCCGCGCGATGCGCTCACCGCCATCACGACCCACGACCTGCCGACCTTCGTCGGATGGTGGCGGGTGGTCGATACCGATACGCGCCAGGCCCTGGGGCTCTACGACGCCGAGCGCGCAGAGGCCGAGCGGGTCGGCCGCGTCACCGAGCGTCAGCGCCTGACCGATGCGCTTGCGGCCGACCAGCTCCTGCCGAGCTACGATCCCCCGGAGGCGGCGCCCTTCGAGGCAGCCGCCCGCTATCTCGCCCGCGCGCCCTCGATGCTGACGGCGGTCCAGTACGAGGATGTCGTCTCCGAACTGAGCCAGGCCAACGTACCGGGCTCGACCGAGGGCTATCCGAACTGGCGGAGGAAGCTCGACCGGAGCCTCGAAGCCATCGCGGCGCCGGGTGGTCCCCTGGCGAAGCTTGCCGCCGCGCTCTCGGCCGAGTTCCGAGGGCCGCGTTCCGGCGCCGCGCGCCTGTCTTCGCCGCCGCCGCGGGCGACCTACCGGCTCCAGTTCCACAAGGGCTTCACCTTCGCGGACGCTGAGGCGATCGTCCCGTATCTCGCCAAGCTCGGGATCAGCCACGTCTACGCCTCGCCGATCCAGAAGGCGCGGCCGGGCTCGACCCACGGCTACGACATCGCCGACCACTCGACGATCAACCCCGAGCTCGGCGGCGAGGAAGGCTTCGTCCGCTTCTCGGAAGCCTTACGCGAGCACGGCCTCAAGCTTCTCCTCGACATCGTGCCCAACCACATGGGCGTCGGCGGGGCCGACAATCCGTGGTGGCTCTCGGTGCTCGAATGGGGAGGGCTTTCGCCCTACGCCCACGCCTTCGACATCGACTGGTCGCGGCTCGGCGCCAACAACAAGCTCGTGGTGCCCTTCCTCGGCGACCGCTACGGCGAGGCGCTGGAAAGCGGCAAGCTCGACCTGAAGTTCGATGCCGAGCAGGGGGCCTTCAGCGTCTGGCACTACGAGCACGCCTTCCCGATCTGCCCGCTTCAATACCCCTCGATCCTCAACCGCGCTCTGGCCGCCCTCGAGGATGTCGGCGACGCCGCGGCGTACGAGGTGCTCAGCATCTCCGAGCAGCTTCGGCTGATGGGTGAGGAGACCAAGCTCGACCGCCGCCGTGGTTTTCCCGAGGAGGCCGACGAGCTGAAGCAGCGCCTCTCAGAGGCCGTGGCCGCATCGCCGGCGCTCCAGGCCGCGATCGAGCGGACGCTTCGGCTGTTCAACGGCGTCGAGGGCTACCCGGACAGCTTCGGTCCCCTGCACCGGCTGCTCGAACTGCAATCCTACCGCCTCGCCCATTGGCGGGTGGCGGCGAGCGACATCAATTACCGGCGCTTCTTCGATGTGAACTCCCTCGCCGGTCTTCGGGTCGAGAAGTCCGACATCTTCCAGAAGTCGCACGAGACGATCTTCCGCCACGTTCGCGAAGGCCGGATCGACGGTCTGCGCATCGACCATATCGACGGCCTTGCCGATCCGCTCGGCTATGCTCGCGCCCTGCAGGCGGAGGTCGGGCCGGGCTTCTACGTCGTGGTCGAGAAGATCCTGGAGCCGGGCGAGAAGCTGCGGCCCTGGCCTGTCGCCGGCACCACCGGCTACGACGTCCTCAATCAGCTCGACGGCATCCTGGTCGATCAGGAGCGCCACAGCCGCGTTACCCAATTCTATCGCTGGGCCACCGGCGACGACGAGCCCTACGGCTTCCAGCTCCGCGCCGCCAAGGCCGAGATCATCGAGATCAGCTTCGCCAGCGAGCTCGAAGTCATGACGGCGGATCTCAAGCAGATCGCGGACGCCGACCGGCGCACACGCGACTTCTCCGTCAACGCGATCCGCCGAGCCTTGATCGAGATCATCGCCCGCTTCCCGACCTATCGCTCCTACCTGCCCGGCGATCTCGACGAGAGCGATGTCGAGGACGACGACGTGCAACTCATCGAAGGCGCCGTCGCCAAGGCCAAGCGCTGGAGTTCGTTGCCGGATCGATCGGTCCACGACTTCGCGGCCGACGCGCTGCTCGGACGCATCGAAACCGACGGACCGGGGCGCCCGGAACCCGCCGTGATCCTTCGTTTCCGCCGCCGCTTCCAGCAGCTCACCGGCCCGGTCATGGCCAAGAGCCTCGAAGACACCTTGTTCTATCGCTTCAGCGAGTTGCTGGCGCTCAACGAGGTCGGCGGCGACCCCGGCGAGTATGGCATCGACGCCATACATTTCCACGCGCTGCAGGCGGCGCGGGCCCGCGACTGGCCGAACGCCATGATCACGACGGCGACCCACGACACCAAGCGCGGGGAGGATGCCCGCACCCGGCTGCTGGCGCTTTCCGAGCTCCCGGAGGTCTGGGCGGAAGCCTGGACGATCCTCGGCCAGACGGCCCGCGCCCATCTTCATAAGGGCGATGACGGTCCCGAGCCGGATGCCAAGGATCAGTGGATGTTCCTCCAGGCGATCCTCGGCGCCTGGCCGATCGAGCTCCTCGACCACGACGACGAAGCCGTGATCGAGGATTTCCGTAAGCGCCTCGACGCCTATTCGGAGAAGGCTCTTCGCGAGGGCAAGCGCCGGTCGAGCTGGGTCAATGTCGACGAGGGCTACGAGAACGCCGTCAAGGCGCTCTTTGCCGGGCTGATCGCGCCTGGCGCCAAGTTCCTCCAGCTGACGCGGCCGATCGCGCGGCGCCTCGCCCATCTCGGGATGATCGCGAGCCTCGGGCGCACCGTCCTGAAATGCACGTTGCCCGGCCTGCCCGACACCTATCAGGGCACCGAGGCCTGGGATTTCTCCTTCGTCGATCCCGACAACCGCCGGCCGGTGGATTATGCGCGCCTTGCCGGCGCCCTTGAGGAGGCCGGCGATCCCCGCTCGCTGATCGGCAGCTGGCGCGACGGACGGGTCAAGCAGGCGACCTTGGCGCGGCTCCTGGCGGATCGTGCCGCGCGGCCCTCGTTCTATGCCGACGCGGATTACATCGCCGTTCCGGCCAAGGGCGAGAAGGCCGACCACGTGCTCGCCTTCACCCGCTCCGACAGCACGAGCGGGGAGGGCGACCTCCTCGTCGCCGTGCCTCGGCTAGTCGCCGATCTCGTCGGCGGCGAAGGCTGGTCGGGCGCGGGCTTTTCCGGAACGGTGCTGCCGGTGCCGGAGGCGAGCCGATGGGTCGATCTCGTGACCGGCGAGGAACGGATGGCAGGCGAGGGGCGTATCGATCTCACGACGCTGTTCGCGCAACTGCCATATGCGGTGCTTAAGCGAGTGGTCTGAGACGGGACGAACCCTCCCCCCTCCGTGGGGGGCGGGTGCCTCGTGGATGCGAGACGGGAGAGGGGACGACCTCTCCGGATAAGGCGCTCCCCTCTCCCGACCCGCTTCGCGGGCCACCCTCTCCCGCAGAGGGGAGAGGGATTGGTGGCAAGAATGACGAGGGACAGGATGAACGCACAGCCACCCGCCACGACCTCCGTGCAGCAGGCCAAGGCCGGAAGCGTCGCCCTTCCGGCGACCCTGGCGCCACGGGCCGAGGGGCCGCGGATCTACAACCTGTTCCCGCTCCTCGTCGGCCGCGTCTCGGCCTGGACTGCAGAGCTGCCCCGCATCGCCGCCCTCGGGTTCGACTGGATCTACCTCAACCCCTTCCACCAGACCGGCGGCTCGCGCAGCCTCTACGCCGTCTCGGATATCGAGCGCCTCGACGAGCGCTTCCGCGATCATGACGGCACCTCGGACGACGAGCAGATCCGCCGCTTCTGCGCCGCCGCCGAGGCGCATGGCCTCTCGGTGATGACCGACCTCGTCGTCAACCACACCGCCAAGGACGGCCCGCTGGCGCGGGAGCGGCCGGACCTCTTCGTCCTCGACGAACACGGCCAGCCCGAGAGCCCCTATGCCGTCGATCCCGACGACCCGTCGATCCGTACGGTCTGGGGCGATCTCGCCGAGCTCAACTACCATTCCGAGGCCGCCGCTCAGGAACTCACGAAGATCTGGGCAGCCTATATCAACCGCCTGCAGGACCTCGGCGTGCGCGGCTTTCGCTGCGATGCCGCCTACAAGGTGCCGCCCGAGGTCTGGCGCGTGCTGATCCAGTCGGCGAAAGCGCTGGAGCCGGATTGCCTCTTCGCCGCCGAGACGCTGGGCTGCACCTTCGAGGAGGCCCAGGCGACTGCCGGAGCCGGCTTCGATTACCTGTTCAATTCCTTCGCCTGGTGGGACCTGAAGGCACCCTGGGCCCTGGAGCAGTACGAGCGGCTTCGCATCATCGCGCCCTCGATCGCCTTTCCCGAGAACCACGACATGCCGCGGCTCGCGGCGGAGGCCGAGGGGGATGCCGGCGAGATCGCCCGCCACCTGAAGGCCCGCTACGCACTCGCTGCGTTCTTCTCAGCCGGCGTGCTGATGCCGATCGGCTACGAATGGGGCTATTCCCGCGCCCTGCACGTCGTCGAGACGACGCCCGAAAGCCGCGAATCCGAGACCGGTATCGACATCTCCGCCTTCGTTGCAGCGGTCAACGCTCTGCGCGCCGAGCTTCCGGCCGCCAATGTCGAGGGCGCCCAGGCACGCATCTCGGCGCCGGATGCCGACGTCGTGGCGTTGATCCGCTTCGATACCGGCCACGCGGCCTCGGCCCGCCACGCCGTGCTCGTGCTCCACAACCCGACGGCGGCGCCGATCCCCGTCGATGCTACCGCGATCCTTGCCCGTACCGGCGGCATGATCGGCACCTTCATCGACCGCACGCCGGACGCCTCGCCGATCGCCTTCCGCGTCGGCGATGCCGTCACCCTGCAGCCCGGCGAGGTCCGCATCCTCGCCGCCGACCAGCCGAAGGTGACGCGCTGGCCGCGGCCCACCAACCCGGATGGCCGCGGCCGCGTCGTCATCGAGGCGGTCTCGCCGGAGATCGACGGCGGCCGTTCGGCGGTGAAACGCGTGGTCGGCGAGCAGGTCGAGGTGACGGCCGATATCTTCAGCGACGGCCATGACATCATCGACGCCGAGATCCTATCGCGTGCTGCTGGCGAGACCGAGTGGCGCCGCGACCCGATGGTCTTCGTCGACAATGATCGCTGGCGCGGGCATTTCCCGCTGGAGCGCAACGCCCGCCACGTCTTCACCATCGAGGCCTGGCGCGATGCCTTCTCGTCCTGGGTCCGCGACACCCTGAAGAAGCGCGATGCCGGCGTTGATGTCCGTCTCGAGACGATCGAGGGCGTCGCCCTCGTGAAGGCCGCCGCCGGCCTTGCCACGGGCCCCGACGCTACCGCCCTGGCCGACCTCGTCGCTGCACTCGAAGCCGACGAGGCCGGATCGGCGTCGCAGCTCGACCGCATCCTCGCGCCGACGGCTGCCTCCCTGATCCGCCGCAATGCCGAGCGGGTGAACCTGTCGCGCTATCCGGTCGAGATCCCGGTCATCGCCGACCGCCTCGCGGCCCGGTTCTCGGCCTGGTACGAGATCTTCCCGCGCTCGCAATCGGGCGATCCGAACCGCCACGGCACCTTCGACGACGTCATCCGCCGCCTGCCCGAGATCCGCGAGCTCGGCTTCGACGTGCTCTATTTCACGCCGATCCACCCGATCGGGAAGACCAATCGGAAGGGCAAGAACAACACCCTCAAGGCCCAGCCCGGCGATGTCGGCTCGGTCTACGCCGTCGGCTCCGAGGAGGGCGGCCACGAGGCGGTGCATCCCGAACTCGGCACCCTCGACGACTTCTCGCGCCTGGTGGCGGCGAGCCATGCCTACGGCATGGAGATCGCCCTCGATTTCGCGATCCAGTGCTCGCCGGACCACCCCTGGATCAAGAACCACCCGGAATGGTTCGAATGGCGGCCCGACGGGACGTTGAGGTTCGCCGAGAACCCGCCCAAGAAATACGAGGACATCTCCAACGTCCATTTCTACGGCGGCGCGCTGCCCTCGCTCTGGATCGAGCTGCGCGACATCGTGATGGGATGGGCGGAGCGCGGGGTGCGCATCTTCCGCGTCGACAACCCGCACACCAAGCCGATCCCGTTCTGGGAATGGATGATCGCCGCGGTCAACGAGCGCTATCCCGACGTCATCTTCCTCGCCGAGGCTTTCACCAGGCCGAAGATGATGAAGAAGCTCGCCAAGGCCGGCTACCAGCAGAGCTACACCTACTTCACTTGGCGCAACACGAAGCAGGAGCTGATCGAGTACTCGACCGAACTCGCGGGAGAGATGGGGGAGTATTACCGGCCGAATTTCTTCGCCAACACGCCGGATATCAATCCAGTCTATCTTCAGACGAGCGGTCGCGCCGGCTTCATCGTCCGCGCGACGCTGGCGGCGACGCTCTCATCGGTCTACGGCATCTATAACGGCTTCGAACTCTGCGAGGCCGAACCCTATCCGGGCAAGGAAGAGTACCTCAACTCGGAGAAGTACGAGCTCAAGGCCTGGGATTATCACAAGCCCGGCAACATCCGCGAGCACATCATCAAGCTCAACCGCATCCGCCGCGAGAATCCGGCCCTGTGGGACTTCCGGAACGTCGTCTTCACCGGCGCTTACAACGAACAGATCTTGGCCTACGCCAAGGTGACGCCCGAGCGCGACAACTGCGTCTTCGTCCTCGTGAACCTCGATCCGCGCAGCCGCCAGGAATGCACCTACGAGGTACCTCTCTGGCTGCTAGGCCAGCCCGAAGACGGGGCGGTTGAGGTCGAGGACCTGCTTCAGGGCTACAAGTTCGAGCTTCGCGGCAAGTCGCACCGGATCGCCCTCGATCCGGCCGAGCGTTCGACGATCATCTGGCGCTTGCGGGTGCCGCGCCGGGTTGCGTGATGAGGGCGGGCGTGTCAGCAAAAAACATCACGGCCGGGCTGACCGTCGTGTTGTCGCCCAGAAGTTGGAGCCAAAGCTCCGGCCGACGCCCAGCCTCAGCCAAGCCTTTCCCGGCCGCCGGTGCGGATTCGTCCTATCCACCCTTGAACTCGACGCATGAGGCAACGACGCGATGATCGATCGCAGCGATCCGCAATGGTACCGGGACGCCATCATCTACCAGATCCACGTCAAGTCGTTCTTCGACTCGAACAATGACGGGATCGGTGATTTCGAGGGGCTGACGCAGAAGCTCGATTATGTTCGGGACCTCGGCGTCACGGCGATCTGGCTGATGCCGTTCTATCCGTCGCCGCTGCGCGACGATGGCTACGATATCGGCGATTATCGCGAGGTGAACCCGTCCTACGGGACGATGGAGGAGTTCAGGCGGTTCGTCGACGCCGCGCACGAACGCGGACTCCGCGTCATCACCGAACTCGTCATCAATCACACCTCCGACCAGCATCCCTGGTTCCAGGCCGCCCGCGAGGCGCCTCCGGGATCGCCGGAACGAGATTTCTACGTCTGGTCGGATACCGACACGCCCTATTCCGACACGCGCATCATCTTCCTCGACACCGAAGTTTCGAACTGGACCTGGGATCCGGTCGCCAAGCAGTATTTCTGGCACCGCTTCTACAGCCATCAGCCAGACCTGAACTTCGACAACCCGGCCGTGCTCGAGGCCGTCATCGAGGTGATGCGCTACTGGCTCGACATGGGAGTCGACGGCCTGCGTCTCGACGCGATCCCCTACCTGATCGAGCGTGACGGCACGAATTGCGAGAATCTGCCGGAGACCCACACGGTCATCAAGGCGATCCGCGCCGCCCTCGACGTCAGCTATCCTGACCGGATGCTCCTCGCCGAAGCCAACCAATGGCCGGAGGAGACGGCGCAGTATTTCGGCGACGGCGACGAATGCCACATGGCGTTCCACTTCCCGCTGATGCCGCGGATGTACATGGCGATCGCCCGCGAGGACCGGCACCCGATCACCGACATCATGCGCCAGACGCCGGAGATCCCTGAGGGATGCCAGTGGGCGATCTTCCTGCGTAACCACGACGAACTGACGCTCGAGATGGTGACCGCGGAAGAGCGCGATTACCTCTGGTCGTTCTATGCCGCCGAGCGCCGCGCCCGCATCAATCTCGGCATCCGCCGCCGCCTCGCGCCGCTCTTGGAGAACGACCGGCGCAAGATCGAGCTGATGAAGTCCCTCGTCCTGTCGATGCCTGGTACGCCGGTGCTCTACTATGGCGACGAGATCGGCATGGGTGACAACATCTATCTCGGCGACCGCGACGGCGTGCGTACGCCGATGCAATGGACCCCCGACCGGAACGGCGGTTTCTCGCGTGCGAACCCTCAGAGGCTGTTCCTGCCATCGGTGCAGGACCCGATCTACGGCTTCGACGCGATCAACGTCGAGGCACAGACCCAGTCGCAGACGAGCCTTTTGAACTGGACGCGTCGCATGATCGCGATCCGCAACAACAGCGTCGCGCTGGGTCGCGGCGGGATCCAGTTCCTCTATCCGTCGAACCGCAAGGTCCTTGCCTGGATCCGTGAGTTCGAGGGCGAGCGGGTGCTCTGCGTCGCCAACCTGTCGCGGGCACCCCAGGCGGTTCAGCTCGACCTCTCCGAGCTTCGCAGCGCCGTCCCGATCGAACTGACCGGCGGTTCGGAATTCCCACCGATCGGCGACCTGCCGTATCTGCTGACGCTGCCATCCTATGGCTTCTATTGGTTCTCCCTTAGCGCCGCCAATGCGGGCGAGGTCGGTCCGCAGCCGGAGGCTCCCGAGCTCTTCACACTCGTCCTCACCGGCGGGATCGAGACGCTGATGGCAGGGCGCGAGCGGATCGCGTTCGAGCGCACCGTGGCGCCACGTTTCATCAGTACGCGCCGCTGGTTCGGTGCCAAGGGCTCGCGCATCAAGTCCGTGCAGGTGATCGACAGCGTCACGCTGAAGGACGGTGGCGGAGAGGCGAAGTTCCTCCTACCTCGCGTCGCCGTCCATCTCGCCACGGGGGAACGGCAGGATTACTTCGTGCCGGTCGCGGTCGACGAGGGCCGCGAGGACGAGACACTGATGCCCTTCGCCGTGGCGCGCGTCCGGCGCGGTCCGCGCACCGGGCTGCTCTACGGCGCGGCCGCCTCGTCGTCTTTCGCCGTGGCAATCATCGAGGGGATGCGCGCCGGGCTCTCGGTTCCGAGCGAATCGGGGCGGCTTGAGTTCTCGACGACCTCTGCCTTCGACCGCGACGTCGTCGTGGAGGCCGGAGAGGTGCGCCGGCTTTCGGCCGAGCAGAGCAATACCTCCATCGCCATCGGCTCGAAGATGATGCTGAAGCTGCTGCGGCGGCTGCAGACCGGCATCCATCCCGAGATCGAGATCGGCCGCTTCCTGACCGAGACGGCGGGTTTCTCGAACACGCCTGCGCTCCTTGGGATACTCGAGCATGTGGACGCATCCGGCTCCCGCACGGCACTGGCCGTTCTCCAGAGGTTCGTCCCCAATCAGGGTGATGCCTGGACCCTGATGCTGGAGGGCTTGCGGCGCGACTTCGACACGGTGGTGCTCGCCCCCGAGAGCGAAGCGCCGACCGCCGAAGAGGCTTTCGGAGATCATCTGCGCTGGGCCGAGTTGCTCGGACGCCGCACGGCCGAGATGCACAAGGCGTTCGCGATCGAGACGGAGGATGCGGCCTTCGCCGCAGAGCCCTTCACTCATGACGACCTGCGGGCGCTCGGCGACGACACACGTCTCCAGGGCGAGCGCGCCTTCCGTGGGCTGGAAGCCCTGGCGGGGCGCCAGTCGAATGCTGCGAGCACGGAGCTGTTCGGCCGCCGTCGCGAGGTCGAGGATGCGATCGAGACACTGGTCGCGACGGTACCCAAGGGTGCGATGAAGACCCGTATCCATGGGGATTACCATCTCGGCCAGGTGCTGGCTTCGGAAGGCGATCTCGTCATCGTCGATTTCGAGGGCGAGCCGTCGCGGCCGGCCGACGAGCGGAGAGCGAAGGCGACGCCCCTGCGCGACGTCGCCGGCATGCTGCGGTCCTTCGCCTACGGGGCAGAAACGGTCACCCGCGAGATCACCGGACGCTTCGCGGATTCGCATTCACGTGCGCGCCGTGCCGCTTCGGATTGGCGCGGCATGATCGATGCTGCGTTCCTGGAGGGATATCGGGCGGCAGTCTCGGAGAGCCGGGCCGCCGTGACCGATGAGGGGACTGAAGGTCGGCTGCTGAAGCTCTGTCTGCTGACCAAGGCCCTCTACGAGGTCGATTACGAAGCCAACAACCGTCCCGACTGGATCGAAATCCCCGCCCGGGGGGTTCTGACCATTCTGGACGACATCAAGAGAGGCATATGAATGACGGTGGCCGACGAGACGTTTGCGAATCAGACGGGGCATTCTTCCCATACAGATGGGGCCTCGGACGTAACGCCTGTCGGCACGTCGTCGGCGCCTGTTCCTAAGACCGTGGGTCCCGATGCGATCGCGGCGATCATGTCAGCCAGTCACGGCGATCCCTTCGCCGTGCTGGGCCCGCACGAGGTCGGCTCCGGCATCTGGGAGGTTCGAGCCGTACTGCCCGAGGCGAAATCGGCGACCCTCCTCGTCGGTGGTGGACGCGTGCCGTTCGAGCGGCGCCACGCCGATGGATTCTACGTCGCGCGCGTCGAGAGTCAGGGGCGGCCACTCTATGAGATCGCCTACCAGACCTGGGACGGTACTGAGCATCATCGGCACGATCCCTACGGCTTCGGCTCGTCCCTGAACCAGACCGATGTCGACGCCCTGCGCGAGGTCGGCACCAATGTCACCTATCGCCTCCTTGGCGCTCAGGCGAAGACCGTCGACGGCATCGACGGATTCCGCTTCGCCGTCTGGGCGCCCAATGCCCGCCGGGTCAGCATCGTCGGCGACTTCAACGAATGGGATGGCCACCGTCATCCCATGCGCCTCTGGCAGAATGGCGGGATCTGGGAGCTGTTCGTTCCCGGCCTGAAGGCCGGAGTTCATTACAAGTACGAACTGACCGGGCCCGACGGCACGTTGCTTCCGTTGAAGGCGGATCCTGTCGCTTTTGCCGCACAGCAGCCGCCGGAGACCGCCTCTGTCCTTCAGGGCACCAACGATCCTGCCTGGAGCGACGATAAATGGATGGCGACGCGTGGGGCCAAGGACCCTCGCCACATCCCGATCTCGATCTACGAGGTTCATCTCGGCTCCTGGGCTCGCGTAGCCGAAGAGGGCAATCGCTACCTCACCTATCGAGAGCTCGGCGAACGCCTTATTCCTTACGTCAAGGAGATGGGCTTCACCCATATCGAGATGCTGCCGATCACGGAGTTCCCGTTCGACGGCTCATGGGGTTATCAGCCCGTCTCGCTGTTCGCCCCGACGAGCCGCTTCGGCACGCCGGACGATTTCGCCGCCTTCGTCGATGAAGCCCACAAGGCCGGCATCGGCGTGATGCTCGATTGGGTGCCCGGCCACTTTCCCCTCGATGCCCATGGCCTTGGCCAGTTCGACGGGACGCATCTTTATGAACATGCCGACCCTCGCCAGGGCTTCCACCAGGATTGGGGAACCTACATCTATAATTTCGGGCGCACGGAAGTAGCGACCTTCCTCGCCGCCAATGCCCGGTTCTGGCTCGAACACTATCACCTCGACGGCCTGCGCGTGGATGCGGTGGCATCGATGCTCTACCTTGACTACTCGCGCCGACAGGGCGAGTGGATCCCGAACCAGTACGGCGGCAACGAGAATCTCGACGCGATCAATTTCCTGCGCAAGACCAACGAGGC
>FSSH01003974.1_pt1 | contig 20681 bp, 16 predicted proteins | sample 1166101 | NCBI WGS metagenome assembly FSSH01 (sample SAMEA32972668, study PRJEB13176) | freshwater metagenome | biome: Drinking water system; feature: Biomass in drinking water that filtered by 0.45 um membrane; material: drinking water | place: USA | collected 2012-12-20 | depth 0 m | reverse complement strand
CAGCCGGTGTACCGGTTTTTTTATTTCCTTTTTTCTGTTTTAGTGCCTTGTATCTTGCACTCATGTCAATGCAGTGCTGTGATCGTCAAAAATCGCGCTTGCGATCGCTCAGGATAAGTGAATTGATCGTTGCTAAGTGGCTAGGAGCAAGAGAATCAATCGTTAGTGCCAATTCTAGTATTTCATCTATCGCGTTTTGACCCGAAATAAGAACTTTGATACATTCATTGGCCGAGCAAATTTGGTCACGATAGGATATATCAACAAAAAAGGGGAACGTATGCAGCATAATCCAGGATTCTTACAATTAGTGGAACAAGCCAAACAGCGGGTGAAGGAATGTACTGTGGCGGATGTTCAAGCACGACTGGCACGCGGTGAACAATTTCATTTTATTGATGTGCGGGAAGATCATGAATTCTGGATAGATCATGCTGCGGGTGCTCGTCATCTTGGGAAAGGGATTATTGAACGTGATATTGAAACAGTAGTGCCGGATAAGCAGGCACTTGTCGTGTTGTATTGCGGCGGTGGTTACCGTTCGATCTTGGTGGCGGACGCATTACAACAAATGGGGTATGGCAATGTCCAGTCGATGCAAGGAGGGATGAGAGCATTACGCGATGCAGGCTTCCCTCTTGAGAAAGATAAATCGATTTAGAAAGGAAATACACACTGATGGATCTGTAACTGAACAATAATACTCAGTTAATTCTGTCCTAAGTTAACTGTCCGGCAAAAATATCAACCATGTTTTTTCATCGATGGTATGGCAAGTAAGTTTTATTTCTTTGCAGTTGTCCTAATGTGAGCAGTGCGGGTATTGAGCGTATTTTGTTCTCCGTTATCGGGTACCATGTGCGCTCGCTCAAGTGGTAAAGTCTCCCCGCGAAAAAATTTGGGTTCTCGCAAATTCCACAATACCATGAGCGGAACGCCAAAAAGTAGCGCGACCACGCCAATCAAGAATACGGTACCAACTCCCGCGATTGACCCACTTGATCCGTAATGGGGATCCATCATGTTCCATGCCTGAATGATGCCTACTGCAATCAGAATGATGGCGGCAATAGAGGGGAGAATGACTTGAGAAATAGTAGTGTGCCAATGGTTAAATGCGGTACGGTGAAAATACAGCACACAGGACAACGCAGCCACTGTGTAGTAAGTACATACCGCAATACTGACACTATGGATTGAGTCCTTGACGATTGATTCGCTGATGAGACTCAACGTGATATAGATAATCAGCGTCATCAAACCGATCGTCCAAGTGGCAAATTTGGGTGTTTGCGTTGCTTCATTGACGGAAGAGAATTTGCGCGGAATGGCGCGATAGGTCGCCATGGCCAGCGCAGCACGCGCGGCTGGCATGATCGTCGACATGGTGGCTGAAAAAGCCGAGATTGCAATGATCAGCGCCGCAACAAATGCTCCTTTCGTTCCAATCATGCTGGTTGCCAGAACCGTGATGATCGAATCGATATTATCTTTGAAGGTTAAACTCGAATCATCATGCGTATCAATTCCTGCGTAGGCTAGGGCCGCGGTAGCGAAAACGACATAAGTGACAACTGTGATGATCATGGCAATGATGCCGCTACGTCCCGCCTGCTCGGGGCTGCCGCTGGTTTCTTCCGACATGGCCAGCGATGCGTCAAATCCCCAGAAAATGAATAATGCCACTAGAAATCCATTCAGAAATGCATGAAACGATGAAATGGCAAACGGATTAAACCATTCGAGTGACAGAGGCTCGGCCGAGTGAACGGCATTGCCTTGCAAAACTTGTATGTACAACACTGCGGCGAGGGCGATAAGTCCGCCGTATTGCGTCATCGTCAGGATCATGGTGGTGCGCGATGATTCCTCGGCGCCGAGTGCTGTCAGATAAGTTGTGCTCAAGATAAATAAGATCGCGACGCCAAAGTGAAACCATAACGGTGTTTCAGTCATATTCAGAATGATGGCCAGTGCATCGACGATGATCTGCGTCGCTGCAACGCCTGCTAACACGCTTGCCAATAACAGCGCCCAGCCGCCAAACCAACCGAAACGCGGGCCGATCGCTTTGGTTCCCCAGGTAAATACGGTTCCGGAATCGGGTGCCGAGGTGGTCAGGTGCTTATAAGACAGCGCCACAAAGAACATTGGGATCACCGATAAAATAAATACGATCGGCAGCTGATAACCGCTCTGGGAAGCGCCATATCCCAAAGCGCCGGTTAACGAGTAGGCCGGGGCGGTAGCTGCGAGGCCAATTGTAACGGCTGCCGATTTGGATACCGATCCTTTTTTTAATCCTTTGGCTTTCAGGCCGTGCATTACTGTTTCTTCGTGCATGTCATTCCTCATGTTTTACCGGAGCGATGAGAAAGCAAATCTCCCAGGTCCGCGCAGGAAAGTAACAAAGATTGGTAATGAAGTCAAAAGCCGCATGTGAACGCCAAAGCATGCGATTTCAGTTGATTTTCATGCGATACGCCAGAAAATAAAGCACCCTAACCGGTAAAAGCGATAAATTACCAGCGCAGTATTTTCTGGACGGACGTTCTGTTTGATCTAGGAGCCGATGATGTCCGATGAACCAACACCTGTCATGGTGATGAAATAAGCATCCGTTGTGGTAAATTCCAGGGCGGTTGTATCATGGATGCCCTCGTAAGGATTACCGGCGGTATCCGTGATGACCCCACTTGCAATTTCGATGTGATACTGAGTATGCGGCAACAAATTTTCTAGCGGCCTGATGATCATATAGTCATACTCATTAAATATCACTTGATTGGTATCATGAATATCGATGATGCGGGTGTCCGTGTCACTGCTGATCGTAATCTTGCCGTTACCTGCCGTTACTGGTTCGTCAAACTGCAATTGAATACCACTATCGGTGCGAAGCAGCAGTTGTTCATTCCAGAGAAAACTGACGGGCACGAATGGCTCACCGTCGCTTGCCATGAAATTGGTCCCACTCAATGTGGGATTGGATTCAACCGGTGTAAAACTGAGTCCGGATGGATCAGCGGAACCTGCAAAAGCATTGCCGTCGCTATCCATAACAACACCAGCCGCTATCCGGATAGTGTAGTGAGTATCGAGGATCCAATCTTGTAATGGTTTGACGAATATCTGGCCATAATCATCGAATGTTACTTGGCTGTCGTCGTGAATATCGATCGTACGTGTATCGATGCCGTTGCTGATAACGATCTCGCCGTTACCGGGTAATACTTTTTCATCGAATTGCAGCACGATGCTGTCATCAACCTTGAGGCTGATTTCTTCCATTGGCACATATAGGTTAACCCTGTTGATACTACTCAGCCGTGGATTGGATGCAATCGCCGTGAAATGCATCGTGTTCGCTTCAATTCCATCAAATGCATGACCGGTGTCATCCGTGATTGCGCCCGCTGTCATTTGAACCGTGTATGAGGTGCCGGGAATAAGATCAGCTGTTGGTTTAATGGTGACGGCGCTGAGAAAAGAATTGGTAAATGTCACTTGACTGGTGTCGGTGATGTCAATCGTGCGGGTATCCGAGCCATTGCTAATCATGATGTAACCGCTACCGGCTTTTATCGCTTGATTAAAATGGAAGGTAATATCGCTATCCACCTTCAATGTTGACTCGCTCGATAGATTGCTCCACCAAATTGCCGGGGCGGCAGAACTGACAGTAAAATCGAGTGCATTTGAATCACCGTTGCCTGCATAGGCATTGCCCGTCGTATCGGTGATAGTTCCAGCAGGGATTTGGATGTAATAGTGCGTGCCGGGTATCAAATCGGCTGCCGGGTTGATGGTAACAAAGCCGTCATAATCGTCAAATGTCACTTGGCTTGCATCGGTGATGTCGATTGTGCGTGTATCCGAGCCATTGCTGAGAATGATACTGCCATTGCCCGGGATCATTTGCTCGTCAAAATAGAGCCATATATCTTCATCAGCAGTCAGCTCAGAGGGTGTGAGTAAGTCTGAGTCCAACGGGCTACGGCCGATATTACCGATATTGCTGTAGAGGAGTAATGGCGTGGAGTCCGTAGTATTAAAACTCAATGTGTCAGGATCATCGATACTGGCATTCACATTCCCGGCCATATCCTGGATAACGCCACTGTCCATCCGGATGCTGTAGTGGGTATTAGGAATCAAGTCTTGCGCCGGATTGATAATGACGGAATTACCGGATAATTTGCTGCTGCTGAAAGTAATCTGGCTGGTGTCATTGACCGCTATTCTGCGGGTATCCGAACCATTGCTGAGGATAATATCGCCGGTTCCGGCCATCACTTCATTTCTAAAGCTCAGTTCGATACTGTCATCGGCTTTTATCGCCGGTGCATGCTTCGGATCGCTGTACGTTACGGATTTTTTTGCTGGCATTGGCGGCATCGGCTGTCCTTTTTGCAAGAGAAATTTGAACTGTGTCCACGGCATAAATGATGGCGCATAGCCGATCATGGCTGCCGGTCATTATCATGGAACATCAGTTCGGACAAATTGCCGATTAACCGTAGAAAAAGCTGGGTTATTGGAATAAGCTGTTTGAATGTGCGGATGGTTAATTCAAATCGATTCGACGGCAATCCTTTGAGGGTGGGGCCAAGCGGATTGAACTAATCAGCCATCAACCGGTGTACGCCAGTCCGGTTTGCGCGAGTCCTGTCAGATGAATATTTTCCGCATTGATGCCGGTGTCCGCAGCCAGTACCGCGAGTGCGCCGATTGATATTTCGCCCGTGTCGAGCATGTTGACGTAGGGGGATTTTTCGCTGAACGTGGGTACGGAGCCAAACAAGTTTTGCCACAGCAGCATGACGATGTCGTCGTGACTGGTGAGTTTAGTTGCATCGATGGCGAAAGTGGCCAGTTGTTCGTAACTCAATCCTTCGTCGGCTTTAGTCAGACCGATACCGGCGTAATCCTGATTGGCGACGGTGGCAGCGCCGAATACCGCGCCGAGCAACTTGGCGACTTCACCGGCGTGGCCGTCCAGATCAAGCGCCACATGCGCGTCGGCAAATTTCACCCGCTCGATGTTTGTCAATGTGTCCTGATTAGCGGGATTGGCGTTGTCGGTGAGGGTGTAGCCGCCGGAAGTCTTGTTCAGCGTGAATTGACTGCGCGCTGAACTGGTTTGCACTGTATCGATTCCGGCGCCGCCATCCAAGGTGTTGCGGCTGCTGTTGCCGATCAGGGTGTCGTTCCCTTGTCCGGCGATGGCGTTTTCAATCGTAACGTTATTGGCGATCCAGATATTCGGAACCGGCTGGCCGACATTGACACCGTTGAGTTGAACGTAAACCGGCTGACCAATGAACGATCCATCGCCTGGATTCAAATCAATCAAACTGGGAATCGCACCTTCATAGTGAATGGTGTCGGAAGCGCCGCCTGCATCCCAAAGGGTCTCGTGATAGGTACTAGCATCGTTGTAGGCATAGGTATCGTCACCGGCATGGTAACGGGTGTTGGCACCGTATAAATATTGTATCGCTGCGATGTCGAGCACCATCGGCGTGGTGGGATGAAAGGAAAATTCGTTACCTTCCACACCTTGCAGATTCGCGTAGGTATAACTCATGATGGTGTGGATAACGCTGTCCTGATTCTTTGGCAGCACCGGTTTGGATGGATCGTCAGAGTCAGCGAAAGGATGCGTGAGACCCAAGGCATGGCCGAGTTCATGTAATACAGATTCATAGGAGATATTGCCAGGATTCCATTCCTGAAAATTGAGCAGGCCATTGGTATTTATCCAGATATCACCCGCATAGGGACCGGTGCTGGGCAGATAGGCCCAAGCCAGAGTTAATTCATCGGGGTCCGAGGTATAGGCCGCGCGGATGTCGCCCACATTGCTGGGAGTTTCCGTGACTTGAACAAAGTTGAAGTTGGCAACATTCGCCCATTGTTGCAGCGCGTTGACAAAAGCAGCTTGATCCAACGTGGTTAACGTTGTGAAGTCGCTTCTCCACGGTTCGCCATCACCAAACCGGGAACCGTATCCGCTCGAAAGAGAAGACCAATACAGTGAACTGTTACTGGCAGAAAAGCTGTAGGTGATGGTTGAGCTCAACCAGCGTGTGCCGCCCGCCAGCGAATCAATCGAATTGTCATGGGTAAGCTTGGTATTCGTGATGCTGCTTGAGAAAAAGGGCGACGGCATAGTGAATCCTTGATAACCATTAAATTGAGAAATCGGCCTTGATGTTGGTTGCTAATCTAAATTGTTGTTGCCCGCCTGTCTATCTTTAAATACTTCACAATTTTTTCCCTAAGACTTCACGAAAAATTAATATATCTGAGAATAATATGTTCCAGAAAATCAAATGGGATAGTGTGAATTGAGTAGTGGATATTTTAGTTAAGCAAACGATTCTTTTTAAATAATTTTTAATTTCATTTTTCATATATAAATAGGGCTGAATGATGACCATAACTAAGAGCGCAGTATCGCTGTTTGTTTTCTTCTTGCTATTTTTCCTATTGAGTTCCAGCGCTAATGCGCTACCCAGTTTCGCGCGGCAGACTGGTTTTGCGTGCAGCGCCTGTCACGTGCAATCATTCGGTCCCAACCTGACTTCCGTCGGCAGGAATTTCAAGCTCAACGGCTATACGCAAACCGATGGTAAAAATAACAATATCATTCCACTGAGCGGCATGATCCGCGGTTCCTATACACATACGCAAGAGGCGCAAGCCGGTGGTGCCGCGCCGCGTTTCAGCAAGAATGATAATGGCACGATCGATGAGGCGGCTATTTTCCTGGCAGGCCGTCTGACATCCAAGGTCGGCGCGTTTATCGAGGGAACTTATGATGGTGTGGAAAACATCGGCGTGCTGGATAACACCGACATCCGTTTTGCCGATCATGCCGATGTCGCCGGGCAGAAACTGGTGTTCGGTTTGACGGCCAATAACAACCCGACCGTGACCGATCTGTGGAATACCACGCCGACTTGGGGATTTCCATGGAGTTCGTCGCCACTGGCGCCGACTCAATCTGCTGCTAATTTGATTGAATCGCTCGGGTCGCAAGTAATCGGCGCGACGGCGTATATGATGTTGAACGATATGCTGTACGTCGAAGCGGGCGGTTACACCAGTTTGCCGAAAAATGCGCAGAAAGGAATCAGCGTGTTCGATGCGGAGCAGGCCCGCCTTAACGGCGGCGCGCCTTATTGGCGGATAGCCTTGCAAAAGGACTGGAGCGGTCATTACGGCGCGGTCGGTGCTTACGGGTTGCACGGTGATGTGAACCCGCAACGCATCACGGGTGCGGGCACCGACCGGTACGATGACTTCGGCTTTGATCTGACGTATCAGTATCTCGCCAACCCCGTGCACATTTATGAATTCACCGCGACCTATCTGCGTGAAAACCGCAACATGAATGCCAGTTCTGCGCTGGGATTCGCGGATAAACTTAAAAGCAATCTCGACACTGTGCGGATCAGAACTGGATATACATTCCAGCAAACGTACGGTTTGAATCTGTTTTACAACCAAACCACCGGAACGGCCGATACGGTCATCTACAGTTTTGGCGACCCCATCAGCGGCAGCCGCACCGGTAATCCGCTGAGCCAAGCGTTTATCGCCGAAATCAGCTATACCCCGTTCGGTAAAACGAATACTTCCGTGATGAGCACGTTCGTCAACCTGCGCTTAGCAGCGCAATACGTCCACAATTTCAAGTTTAACGGCAGCGTGCACAATTATGACGGTTTAGGCCGCAATGCGGTGAACAACGACGCGTTCTATTTGAATGGCTGGCTGGCTTTCTAAGGCTGAGTTCTGATCGGTCGGCAAGAAACCCGCTTCTGCGGGTTTCTTTTTTGGAGATCTTAAGTTGTACGGTGTTGACGATGCAGGGTAAGTGTGCGATTCGATTTATTCGGCATGCTCTTCTTGATGCTCGACAGAAAACCGGTAGCCGGTGCCGCGCACGGTTTGCACCAGATTTTCTTTTCCCACCGCTTCCAGAATCTTGCGTAGTCTGCGGATATGCACATCGACAGTGCGATCCTCGATAAACACATGATCGCCCCAGACACGGTCGAGCAATTGAGCGCGGGTGTGCACACGCTCCTTGTACGCCATCAGGAAATGCAACAGGCGGAATTCGGTCGGACCGAGCGCAATCTCCACCGGTTTTGACGACTCATCACCGGCCTGCACATGAACCCGGTGCGTCGAAGGATCCAGTTTCAATCCGCCAGACTCGATGATGTCGTCGGACATCTCGGGCAAACGGCGGCGCAGCACGGCTTTGATGCGAGCGAGTAATTCCCGCGGTGAAAAGGGTTTGGTGACGTAATCATCCGCACCGGCTTCCAGTCCGGCAATTTTGTCGCTTTCCTGCACGCGCGCGGTGAGCATGATGATTGGAATCGCCTTGGTGCGTTCTTCCCGTCTCAATTTACGCGCAAATTCTACCCCGCTCGTATCCGGCAGCATCCAATCGAGCAAAATCAAATCCGGCAAAACGTTATTGACCATTTTCCTCGCTTGCTCGGCATCGTCCGCGCACAAAACGATATGTCCCGCTTTCTTAAGATTCAGCGCGATCAGCTCCTGGATTGCATGTTCGTCTTCGACAACGAGTATGGTGACAGCCATCAACCACTCCATTACAGTTAAGAATGCTGCAATCATATAAAGAAAGCGTTACATTTTTATGACAGGAAGATGAAGGTAATATTATTCAGTGTCTGGCTAACCTGTTGCATGACCACCGGGTTGCCTTGTGAGGTGCCTAGATGCTCGTTTATTTATTTGATACGTCTCGGAGATCCTGTACGTCATACTTTTTGCTTTCTATCTGATCGCCGAAGTTTCTTGAGATAGATATTTGTCACGGAAAACAAATTGATGTCTGATTCAGGTGGTTTTTTACCGGATAGTATGGTCGTATTTGTTCTGTTTATTCTTTGATTTATATTGGAATACAGTGTGATAATTTATACTATGATTGTGTGATATTACTTACACGATTTTTGGATAAAATGTCTTATATATTAAGTTGGGCTTTTCATTCGGTATCATGTTAGACAAATTACTTTCTCAAATTGAAAACACTTTTCCTTCATCCGTAGTCGATGTGTCCCAAGAAATATGGGATAGAAACATACCGTCCCTTTGCACACAAATTTCGCTATTTGGTGATGATGCCTTTGCAATAGCAGAACGCTTTTTATCTAAGCGCCTATTTCTAGAATCTAAACGAGAGATCATAACTACTCAAAGAGCCGCATTTCGAATCGGTGAAGTAAGATTACGTCCAAGATCAGACTATTACAGAAAGTTTGGACTTCCCATCCCTTCTCCTGAAAACCCAACAGGTCCGCACGCAACAGGAGTGAAGATTAGTCTTTCTTTTTATAGAGGCATTACTTCTAACAGTGCAATGTCGTATCCATTGTGCTCGATAGAGTTCTCGATATGGGGGCACAGAGAACGGATAGCGTTTCTTGAGCTACTGAAGGATCATCATAGATATGTAGAAAGGCTTATTTCAAGAATCGATCTTCAATTTAACACAGCTTGTGTTTTTGATAACGTTGAGAGATACAAAGGTCGTGATGTATTCAAAAAATTAGATCTGTATGCTCAGAATGAAGAAGATGCTGAGAATTGCTTTACGATTAGCGGAGATTTTTCCTCAGCGTCCAGTATGCACGAAATCATTTCCACGTTACTTCCGCTGATGGTGCTTTATGATGCATCTCTTGGCTATTGTCATGGCAAGAATCATAAAGACCGGTTTTTTGAGTATATAAATATTTTATCGAAATAGTTTAGTGTTATAGCTTTTTCTCAATTCTCAAGATTGATTTACTCGAGAAAGTGCAGAAAATGGCGTCCGCAAGAGATGCCCTGAGTTTACGAATAACCGATTTCGCTAGAGTCTCGTCGGATGAAATGCCCGGCTTTCGTATCAATCAATCACATTCGGCGAAAACCGGATAGACACAATCCGCAGTAAGATCAGTACGGTGATGACAGCAATGTGCAGGCCGACTTCAACGAAGGTATATTCTTTATACCACAGGCCGATCAGTTCACCGATCAGCACCACCAGTGCCACATCCAGAATGAACGTGACTTTGACGCGTCCGACCGATAGGTAGGATTGCAAAATACGGATCAGCTCCAGAATTGCCAGGATCAGCACGATGTCGACAATGATGTGCTCGGCGATTTGCGCCCAGCCGTTCTTCAGAATCTCCGGCAAATTGAACAATAAATTCAGCACGCCCGCAGCAATCCACACATATAACGCCAGCATCAAAATACCCACGATGAATTGAATCGTGCGCGCATGCCAATTGCTATCGGTCAATAAGAATGCGTTTTTTTCTTTGGCAATCGATTGATTGATCATCTGATTTATCCTCTTCGTTGAATCGCATGGATCGCCATCTTAGGGGTGCAATGTAAAAGTTTCATGACATCCGAGTGCTTCCCGGTTTCCTCGCCGGTGACGGCGGCAGCGCTTGGTTAAATGACATCGAATTGTCATGAAAGTGACATATTCAACTTGTAGTATGCACGGGCATTGTAGATGAGGGATTTATGCGTATTCATTTAGATAAAAGAATAATAGGGCTGGGCGGATTGGTGCTGTTGCTTTCCGCACCGGCGGCACCGGCGAGCAATTTGGAAAATCTGGCCAAATCGCTGGCTAAGATCCGTGGCGAAGTCGAGACGCTGCAAACACAGCTGGATCTCGACAAGGAAAAACATACCAGCAAAATATCCGGGCTCAATTCGCAATTGGCGGATTTGAGTGTTGAGGAAAGAAGGCAAAAACTGAGTATCGAAAAGCTGCAACATTCGATCGGCAAACTTTCCGAGAGTGCAAAAAAAGCAGAGCAATCCGGCGAAAGTCTGAAACCTGTCCTGCTGGCGTTACTGAGTGATTATAAGCGCCATGTCCAAAGCAGTTTTCCATTCAAAATGGAAGACCGCATCAAAGCCATTGACGATCTGGAAAATAATATTACCAACCATCTGATCGACCCGAATAAGGCGGTTAACCAAGCTTGGTCTCTTATCGAAGATGAAATTCGCCTGAGCAAGGAGAATGGGATTTATCAGCAAACCATCCCGTTAAACGGAGAGAAAGTGCTGGTGGATATCGCCAAGCTGGGCACGGTATTTCTCTTTTTCCAAACCCGTGACAATCAGAGCGGAATGGCGCGGCGCGCAGAGGATGGCAGCTGGAAATACGAGCTTGTGGACAACACGGCGGACATGGAGCGTATCAAGAATTTGTTTGATTCCTTGAAAAAACAGATACGCCAAGGCTATTTTGAATTACCGAATCCATTGAAGAAATGAAGAAAATTTTATTGATCGCACTACTTTTGCTGGTAGCTGCCGCTTCAGTCAGCGCCAAAGAAGATAAAACGGCGGCATCTGAAAACATATCGGCCACTGCCCCGGAAGAGAAGCCGGAAGCGGCTTCGTCCAAGAAGCCAAGTGCACCGAAGCAGGAAGCAGTCAATCTGGAGACTGCCTATAAGCGCGAGTTTGCTTTCCTGGAAGCGCAGAAGCGTGAATTGACCGAACGGCTGAAAAGCTATCAAGCCAGCGCAACCCGGGAGGAGCAAGCACTCAGCGGCAAAATCAGCGCGCTGGAGCGCAACTCGGTGGAGCGTTCGGCAAAAATCGATCAATTGACGGCCCAGTTAACTGAAGTTGAACGGAAAGAAGCCGTGGTCGGCGAACGCAATGATGCGCTGGAAACGACCTATCTACAGGCGGAAGCGACCTTGAAGAATCACGGCATCGAAATGCCTTTGGCCATGAAGGAAGCGAAAGGCGATGATCAGGCCAAGATCGGTTTTGTATTCAACCAAGCATTGTCCTTACTTCAGAAGCTTGGCGCCATTCAGACAAAACCGGGGAAATTTTTTCTTGGCAATGGCAAAGAGGCTGAGGGAACGTTGATTCATCTGGGGAATATCGCAGCTTATGGGGTCAGTCCCGATGGCAGCGGTAGCCTGGCACCTGCCGGTGGCGGGGAATTTAAGGTTTGGAAAAGCATGGGTGCTGAAAGTGCCCTGGGTTTGAGCAAAAACGAGCAGCCGGACACGCTACAGCTGTTTTTGTTTGAGTCGCGCACCACCGCTGTCGACGAAACGCATGAAAAAACTCTGCTCGAACACGTCGATTCAGGCGGTCCTATTGGGTGGGTTATTGTGATACTCGGCAGCATCGGCGGGTTTTTTATTCTGATTCGTGCTTATTTACTGCGCACCAACAGCGCGGATACGAAAAAGCTGTCGGATCAAATCATCCATCAGTTGGCTGTAGGCGATCTGGAGGTGGCGAAGAAGCAATGCGAAGACAGCGCATCATCGGCCATTGGCAGAGTCTTGCTGTATACGCTGCGCCATTTGAAAGACGACCGGGATCACATGGAAGGCATTGTGTACGAGGCGATTCTGCAGGAATCCGGACCGCTGGACCGGCTGGGCCCTGCCATTATGGTGATTGCCTCGGTGGCTCCGCTTCTGGGGTTGCTGGGAACGGTAACGGGGATGATTGAAACCTTTGATTCAATTACGCAGTTTGGTACCGGCGATCCAAGGTTGTTATCCGAAGGGATCGCAATCGCGTTGGTGACGACCGAGTTAGGTCTCGTCGTCGCCATTCCGACCTTGCTATTAGGCTCTTTATTGTCGACCTGGGCGAGAAATATCAAGCGCGACATGGAACATTCGGCGCTCAGAATTGTGAATGTGTTCATGGGAAATGCGTTGGATCCGGAAGAGTGGGATGCGCCGGATATCAATGGCAATACTTTGCTAATACAGAATTCCTGAAATGAGTGTTCAAGAGCTGATTGTCTGGATCAAGGAATTATTTGTTATCGGCGGGGCTGTCATGTTTCCACTGGTGCTCTGTACCTTGTTACTTTGGTATGGCGTGGGGTATCGATTCTGGGTCATGAAAGATCCTAAGTGGATGGGAGTGCGCGATATGGTGAAGTTTTATCAGCAGCATCAGGAAAAGCCAGCCGGAAATATCGTCGCGAGAGCGATCAAACAAGGTATTAGTTTGAAGAAACAACGCGTCAGGAATCTACGGCGTCATCTGGATGCAGCTTTTTACGACTATGAGCGGGAATTGAAGCAATTTGCTTCGCTTACGCGAGTGGTCGTTCTGATCGCGCCTCTATTGGGATTATTGGGAACCGTGACCGGGATGATTGAAACCTTCCAATCGCTGTCGACCATGACACTGCATTCTCAATCGGGCGGCATTGCCGGAGGGATCTCGGAAGCCTTGTTTACTACCCAAATGGGATTGACGGTAGCGGTTCCCGGCGTATTAGCCAATAGCATTTTGAACAGGAGACAACAGCAAATTGAACAGGACCTTTCTCAGGTCAAGGATTTGCTGTGTCACCAAACATCCACCACACACGGGAAAGCATGAAATGAGAAACAACGAACCGGCGGAAGCCGAAGCCGTGATCGACATGACGCCAATGATTGATATGGTGTTCATATTATTGATCTTCTTCATGGTCACGGCGACTTTTGTCAAAGATATGAAACTGGAACTGGAGCGGCCCAAGGCGAGCAGCTCGGTGGTGGCATCCAGTAAAGCGATTCGCCTGTTTATTGACCGCAACGGTGACACCTTTTTGGATGGCCAACCGATACGTATGTGGTTAGTACAAAGCAAGCTGCGGGATTTGCTGAGCACGGCCTCCAGCAAAGTGGTTTTAGTAGTGACCGATGATGGTGTGCCTGCGGGAAAACTGGTTGAGGTCGTGGATCAAGCACGCTTGGCGGGTGCCGAGAGCGTGGGCGTGGCAACTAAGAAAGAAGCAGGATAAGGAGGACAAATGGAAACGATGAAATTGAAACACCACTTGGCAGGAATGGTATCGATGCTGTTCGGATTGATATTGGTTTTCGGTTTGATATTCTGGATGAATCATTATGCGGGAGAGACTGAAAAAAAACCTGCCCAGGAAGTGACTGATATCGCCATGGTTCGGGAAATAAAACCGGAGCCTAAAAAAGAGATTAAAAAGACGGAGCCTAAGAAAGTATCCAGGCCGCAAGCGCCCGTGCCTTTTAAAGGATTTGACTCCGCGTTGTCCGGCATCGATATGGGGGCGCTGGGTTTGGATGATGGGCAAGGCAGGAAATTTGCTGACGGCTTATTAGGTAAAACCGGCAATGCTGTCATGACCGCCGATCTGGTCGATGTGCCGCCGAAACCAGTCGCACGCGGCTCTTTCAAATATCCGCCAGCCGCGAAAAAGAACGGCATAAAAGGCTATGTCGTTCTGTCGGTTCTGGTGGAAACCGATGGTTCGGTCAATCAGGTGCAGGTGTTGGAATCCAGCCCATCGGGCATGTTTGATTCGGCTGCCTTGCAAGGCATACGCGCGTGGCAATTTGAACCGGCCAAGTACAAAGGCGAAACGGTGCGTGTCTGGGCCAAGCAAAAAATCCGCTTCGATTTGTCTTGATGCTTGCGATGAACAATCGATCGAATTGGCCGCTGCATTTTCTGGTTTACGCGGCTATCGTGCTGGGCTGTTACGTGCACTCCGTCCAGGCGGCGGAGAATAAGAATAAGGTGCAATCCGCTGATTTTATCGAGTTGGCGGCCGTGATGCTCAAGGACGGTCATCATGATCGTGCGCTGCTGGCATTGCAGAGTGTCGATCTCGGCAACAAAAAAACCGATCTGGCCCGGTTTTATACGCTGCAAGGCTTGGCTTATTTGGGACTGAATGATCTCGAAGCGGCCAAGGACAGTTTGCAGCAAGCCGTCAAAAACGGTCAGCAAGATCCGTCGATTTTTATTTATCTGGCACAAGTCTATTTCGGTATCAAGGATTACAAAAAAACCATCGCTGCGATCGGTAAAGCCGGAAATCTGGTTAATAAGGATGCGGCATTGATCAGCATAAAAGCGGAGTCCTACTGGCATCTGCAAGAAACCGAAGCGGCTATCCATGCACTGAATGACGGGCAGCGAGCCTTTCCGGCCGATTTACGTTTTCTCAAGCGCAAAGTTTTTTACTTTGTTGAGCTGGGACTCTATCAGGAAGCCGTCAAGCTGGGCAGAGACTATCTGAAGCGATCCAACGCCAGCGCCGCCGATTATGTCGCATTTGGTAATGCGTTACGTCTAAGCCGGGAATATCAGGAAGCGATCAACATTCTGGAAATCGCGCGTTTGCAATTTCCGCAGGATGAAATGGTCGCAAAATTGCTGGCGCATACCTATCTGGATCATGGAAAATTGAATTCCGCGGCATTCATCCTGGAACAAGCGGCGTTGCTCAATCCGCAACTGCAAGCGGAAGCGGCGGAAGTTTACCGGCGCGCCGGGCGGTTTCATAAAGCCTTGACGTTGAATGAAAGCATTGGTGACCAGAAAGTCAAATTCAAGCAAAGGCTGTCCATTCTGCTGGCATTGAAACAGTTCGAGCGCGCGGCCAATATGGAATCGAGTTTGTACCGCACCGGTTTGCTGGAGGATCAGGATGTCCGCTACGCGCTGGCTTACGCGTTATTTTCCAGCCGCCGCTTTGCCGAAGCCAATAAGCATCTGGATCACCTGAAGAATGCCGAACTGTTCAGAAAAGGCACCGAACTGCGCCGTTTGATGGAAGTTTGTAAAACCGAGCCATGGCAATGTACGTAATGCAATCGCTGGCAACGCCGGAATCATTCCGCGTTGTATTTCTTTTTATACCGCCTTAACAGCCACTCCGAGACGCTTTCCTTTTAGATTAACTGAGAATTGATCTTCGCACGCAGCCGATGCGCGTGTGGAGAGGGGGCTTGATACGCCAAATGAATACAAAACTAATAAAAATTTTCCAGATTTGCTGCTTGCTCGTGATTGCTTTGATCAATACCTCCGTCTGGGGGAGTGAGGAAAAAGCCGAATTCTCAATTCATTTGTTTCAGAATGGATTGCCTATCGCCGACGCCGAATTGTCGATCAATAGCGAATCGTTCGATAAATCCAGTGCGATTCTGATTTTTGAGGCGACTCCGGCTACCTACACTTGGCGGCCGGGTAGCGACGCGCCGCTGAAAACCAATGCGAGCGGCAGCTTGGCTGGGAAATTGCCGCCCGGGTTTTATCAATTCACCGTCAATACAAAAGATCAGGAATTTACTTTCGATCTGCCGCTGCGTCCGGCGGAAAATGCGCAGATTCTCGTCACTTTTTATTCGAGCAAGAAGAAACCGCTGCTGAATATCGAAAGCTCGGTGGCGGGCACGCTGGCCGGATCAGCGGCCGGTGAAGGAAAGCGCGATCAAGGCGAAGGCACGATCTCAGTCCAAGTGATATCGGCGGAAACACAAAAACCGGTCAAGGATGCGCAAGTTTTTTTGAGCGGTTTGAAAGAAAAATTTAGAACCGACGAACAAGGTCAAATCACAGCAACGGTTCCAGCCGGTAGTTACAGTGTCTCCTTATTGCACAATGCCTACAGTAGCCAGACATTAGACGATGTGAAAATCGAAAAGGATCAAAACACACCGTTAAGCTTCAAATTGACACCGGCGGGCGTTGAACTGGCCGAATATGTGGTGCTGGAGCCTCACCTGGCGGGTACGGTGGCATCGGTGATCGAGGAGCAAAGAACGGCAACCTCCGTGGCCACGGTCTTGGGTGCAGAGCAATTCAGCCGGGCGGGCGATGGCGACGCCGCCAGTGCGCTGCGAAGAGCTTCCGGGTTAACCTTGGTGGGTGGTCAATTCATTTTTATCCGTGGATTGGGTGAGCGTTTTTCCTCAACGCTGGTCAATGGCGCCGCAGTCCCCAGCCCGGATGCGACCCGGCGCGTTGTGCCGCTGGATCTGTTTCCGACCAATATTCTTGAAAGTGTCATGGTACAGAAAACCTATTCGCCCGATCGTCCGGCGGAATTTGCGGGCGGTACGATAGAAATGCGCACACGCGGCATTCCCGATGCGTTTTTCTTCAACTTAAATCTGCAAACCGGCATGAACGACAATACGACGTTCCAGGATGGCTTGACTTATAAGGGGGGCGGGGCGGACTTTACCAGTTATGACGACGGCGCGCGTGCTTTGCCGGATTCGCTGGCCGATGCGACAAAGGATGGCGTGCCTATAAAACCGGCATCTGTTTTTAATCCCAGCGGATTTACACCCAAACAGATTGAGAAGTTTGGCGAGGATTTATCGGGCGTATGGGATGTCGATCGGAAGAAGCGCGCACCGGATACCGGCATGCAAGCATCGATGGGGGATAGTTTTACATTCGGTGATTTCCGTCTGGGATATATCGCGGCGGCCGGGTGGAAGCGCGAATTCAGAAAACAAAATGAAATCAACCGCGAATTTGTCGCTGCCGATACCGGCGATGGCAGCTTGAGAAAAGTTCAGGATTTTCACATGCAGCGCTCGTTGAGTGAAGTGCAGCTGACCGGTTATGTGGGCACGGAACTGCACTATAAAGAGGATCATAAGGTTTTTGCCAAAACGATGTTTCTCCGCCAAGCATTCGATGAAGCCAGAATTTCTCAAGGATTCACCGATGCGGAGACGAACGATATCCGCAGAACACGGCTGAAGTTCTTTTCCAACCAATTGTTGATGACCCAAGTGGGTGGTGAACATCGATTCGACCGGTTGAAAGATTTGTCGATTAATTGGCTGTATACCAATGCAACCGCCAACCGGGAAGAACCCAAAACGCGCGATTACCGTTTTGATTCCGATAGCCAAGGCAATTATTTCTTTGCGCAGCGCGCGGATAACAATCAAGTCATGTATGCGGACCTGGTCGATAAGGATCAGAGCTGGCGGATGGACGGAAAACTGCCGGTGCAACCGTCGTTCAATCACAAGATTACTTTAGGAAGCGGTTTTATCACGCAGAGCAAGACCAGGGATTCAGCGATTCAGCGCTTTAACTACTTTCCGGTCGGCCGCGATGGCTTCAATTCGGCGGTTTTATCGCAACCGTCGCTGGAAAGCATATTGCGGCCGCAGTATATCGGCACGAACGGATTTCAGCTGCGTGACGTGACGCGCGCCAGCGATAGATACACGGCTTCCCAGGATTTGTTTTCTTATTACGGGAAAATGGATTGGCTGATGTACGACCGGATCAACATTACCGGCGGGTTGCGTTGGGAAGACAATGATCAAAGAGTCAATACTTTCACGTTGAACAATACGCCTACAACCGCCCAATTGAAGCGCGTCGATATGCTGCCGTCGGTGGTGGGCACGTTGTTCTTGACCGATAAGCAGCAGCTTCGCGCTGGTTTCAGCCAAACTTTATCAAGACCGGACTTCCGGGAATTATCGGCAGCGCCTTTTACCGATATCAATACCAATCAGGAGACTGTCGGTAATCCCAATTTGAAGCAAACATCCATTACCAACTGGGATTTGCGCTGGGAATATTACTTATCGCCGACGGAAAATATTTTTGCCGGATTCTTCTGGAAAGACTTAACCAAACCGATTGAGTTGGTTGCGGTGCCGGGTACCGCTGGTCTCAATACTTATCAGAATACCGACAAAGCGAATATCTACGGGTTTGAACTGGAGCTGCTGAAGAAACTGGATTTTGTCCATCCGGTGTTGCAGAATTTTTATGTTGGTGGCAACTACACATGGTCGGCATCGAATGTGCAATTGAATGCCGATAATCTGAAAGCGCAAACCACCAACGACCGGCAACTGCAAGGTCATTCCGCACAGATCGTCAATTTCCAGATCGGCTATGACAATCCGCAATGGAAAACGCAGGCTACGTTGTTATACAACGTTTCCAGCAAACGTATTATGGCTGCCGGGGTACTGGGCGCGCCGGATAAATACGAACAGCCCGTGCATCAACTGGATTTTGTGTTTAGCCAGAATTTATACAGAGGGTTGTCGATGCAAGTTTCCATGCAAAATTTACTCGACTCCGAAATCCGCATCACGCAAGGCGATGAAGTGACCCGGGCATTCCGCCGCGGCCGCTTTTTTAATTTGAGCGTGCGCTTGGCTTATTGATAAAGATTTTCAGAACCGACATTTTATATGCGGCGGATAAAAGCTCGCGCCAATTCAGCCAGCATTAATTTTCCTCGGGTTAGAGTGGTATCCGGCAGCGGGAAGTGCTCCGCGCGAATAAACCACTTTTGACGAGGATTTCATCATGAAAAAATTCTTCCTTTTGTGTGTTGCAGTTGCATTGGTTGTGTTGCTCAGCGGTTTTCGCGCACCCAACGGCAATATCATTTCCAAAGGCGAGTTAGCGGATAAGCTGCTGATCAATATGGGTGAGCCGCATATCCGGACGGACTTGGGGCTGGTGCAGACCCGGGCTTTCGGCGGAATTATGTACATTAAGCGGGAAGTGTGGACCTACAAGGTAGACGATTATAGCTATCGCTTCATTATCGAAAACGGACGAATCGTTGCGGATCATTGGACTAGGTTTTAACTGTTCGGACAATGATTCAAACGTTTCTCAAGGAAATCATCTCCTGCTGCGGGTTTGCATGATGACGATATATATTTTCATATTAACGTAATACCCCTGTCATGTTGGCTTGGTAGATTGGCTTACCTAAATAAAATTTTGAGGTAAGTAAATGATGTTCAAATCAGGTTCTATAAAAAAATTAATCGCGGCATCTGTTGCGTTACTAGGCACAGCCGCAATGAACGGGCACGCAGCAACCGCAACGTTTGATCCGGCAAGCGGTATTGTCAATCTGCCTGTCGTGGAAGTATTGAGCGGCAGCACGTCTTCATTCTACAGCGCGCAATTACAACTGAGCGGTAGCGAGCTGCAATTGATCGCGGCCAGTCCAATCGCAGCTACAACCGGACAACGTAATGTGTTTGATTCCGATACCAGTGCGGTGCATGTTGCTTCGGTTACCGTCGGCGCGGATGATTTTTATGCTAAGTTAAAATTGGTGCCCGGATCCAATCCATTGCGTTTCACGGTGGAACAGCTGGTCAATAATGCCTTTCAAGGTTGCCCAAGTTTCGCGGCGGCGGGTCCCAGTGCCGGTTCCTGTATTTTAAGTGGTGAGATTAAAACCAATGTGACGCTGACAAAAAATATAAACTGGATTCTATCGGGTGGTGTTTATGTCGGTGGTGATAACACGCAAAGCGCGACCCTGACCATCAACCCCGGTACCAAAATTTTTGGTGAAGCGGGCGCGGATTATCTGTTTATCCGGCGCGGTTCCAAAATCATGGCCGAAGGAACACCGGATAATCCGATTGTAATGTCCGGTCCATTGCAACAATCGCCCGGTGAGTGGGGCGGTTTGCTGATCGCGGGCAATGCACCGATCAACGGTTGTAATGTGGGTGTCACACTTTGTGAAGCACCGTTTGAGGCGATTACGTCGGAGTTTTTTGGCGGTAACAATCCAACGGAAAACAGCGGTGTGGTCAAGTATACGCAGATTCTTTTTGCCGGCTTTGCCGTGCGTCCGGATGAAGAACTCAATGGCTTGACGCTGATGGGTGTCGGTTCGGGCACGCTGATTAATTATGTGCAAGTGCATGCCGGTTTGGACGATGGCGTGGAGATGTTCGGTGGTACGGTGCAGATGAAGCATTTGGTGCTGACCGAAAATCGTGACGATGCGTTGGATTGGACCAGCGGTTTCAAAG
>FSSH01002230.1_pt1 | contig 20766 bp, 18 predicted proteins | sample 1166101 | NCBI WGS metagenome assembly FSSH01 (sample SAMEA32972668, study PRJEB13176) | freshwater metagenome | biome: Drinking water system; feature: Biomass in drinking water that filtered by 0.45 um membrane; material: drinking water | place: USA | collected 2012-12-20 | depth 0 m | reverse complement strand
ACGATCGCCAAGGTGATGCCGGCATGAAAGCCGTGAAACGTCAGGCGTCAGGCGTTAGGCGATTGGAAAACGGATTCGCGCCTCACGTTTTACGCCTCACGCCTAACGAGGTCCTATGAGCAGCGATTTCGCGCAATTTCAAGATGCGTTTTTCGAGGAAGCCGCCGAGCATCTCGCGGTGGTTGAGGAAGGGCTGTTGCAGCTGGAACAGCATCCGGAAGATCTGGATCTCCTCAACAAGATCTTTCGCTCGGCCCATTCGATCAAAGGCGCGAGCGGCATGTTCGGCTTTAATGCCGTTGCGCAGTTCACACATAAAATGGAGACGTTGTTAGATCTGTTGCGCAACGGACAAGCAGCTGTCACGTCGGCGATCGCCGATCTGTTGCTCAAGTCCACCGACTGCCTCAAGACATTAATCGATGCCGCGAAAAGCCGGACCCCGGTGGATAATGAGACGGTTCAGCGACTCACGGTGAAGCTGGCGGCGGCCAGCGATATGAACGGCAAGGCTGAGTCCAAGGTTGAGAAGGAAGCTTCAACCTCTCTGTCTGTCCCCTCACCACGCACCCCTCACCCCTTACGCTGTTTTCACATCAACTGGACTCCGCCCGAATGGCTGTTCCAGCGCGGCCTCGACCCGCTGCAAGTCATCAAGGAACTCGGAGATCTGGGCACCTTGTCCCAGATTGCCGTCGATGCGTCCCGACTGCCTGATCTGCCTGAGATAGATCCGGAACGGTGCTACTTGTCGTGGAGCATGCGGTTGAAGACCGGAAAGGACCAGCAAGTCGTCGAAGCCGTATTCGAGTTCGTCCGTGAAGATAGTGTGCTCACGATTGAAGAGGTAAGGGGTGAGGGGCACAATGTGTCTGCATCCCCTCACGCCTCACGCCTCACGCTTGACGGCATTGAGAATGAACCCAAGCCGCTCGGAGAAATTCTTGTTGAAAGCGGCGTCGTTTCGCGCGCAGCGCTTGACGGGGCTTTGGCGCAGCAAAAGCGGGTCGGCGAGATCCTGATTGAGCAACATGCCGCCAGCCCCCAGCAAGTCGAGCAGGCGCTGCAGAAACAGCGGCAGCAGGAGGCGGCGTCTCAATCGAAGAAGGCCGACACGGCGTCGATCCGCGTTGATACGGCCAAGATCGACAAACTGATCAATCTGGTCGGCGAACTGGTCATTACCCAGTCGATGCTCAGTGACCTGGGCGCCCGATTCGAGATGAATCAGATCCATGTGTTGCTGGAGAGAATGGCGCAGCTGGAACGCAATACGCGCGAGATTCAGGAGCGGGTGATGAGCATCCGCATGCTGCCGATCGGCACTGCGTTCAGCCGGTTTCCCAGACTGGTTCGCGATTTGTCGGCCAAAGCGGGGAAGAAGATCCAGCTCGTCTTATCCGGTGAGGAGACCGAACTCGACAAGACCGTCATTGAATCTATCGGCGATCCCTTAACACATCTCGTCAGGAATTCCGCCGATCACGGGTTGGAGACGCCGGAAGTGCGTCTAGACGACAACAAGCCTGAAGTCGGGACGATCCGGCTCAACGCCTTCCATGAGGGCGGGAGCATCTGCATCACGGTTGAGGACGATGGGCGCGGATTGGACCGAGAGAAAATCCTGGCGAAGGCTGCCAAGCAAGGCTTGATAGCTGAAGATGAAAAACTGACGGACGACCAGATCTGGTCGATGATTTTCAAACCTGGATTTTCGACAGCGGACAAGATTACCGACATTTCCGGTCGTGGCGTGGGCATGGACGTCGTGAAGCGGAACATCGAGAACCTGGGCGGGACGATCAGCATCAAGACGGAGAAGGGGAAAGGGACTCGCTTCACTCTCAAGCTGCCGCTCACGCTCGCCATTATCGAAGGTATGACGGTTCGTGTCGGACGAGAGACCTATATCGTACCGTTGCTGTCGATTTTGGAATCCCTACAGCCGAGGCCTGAGTCGGTCAAAACCGTTATCGGCAAAGGCGAACTGATCAACGTGCGCAACACCTATTTGCCGATCGTGCGTTTATACGAGGTGTTTTCTCTGCAGCCCGAGTACACCGATCCGACTAAAGGGATTCTTCTGATTCTGGAGACGGAGGGGGAGCGTGTAGTGGTCATGGTGGATGAAATCCTCGGCCAGCAGCAGGTTGTCATCAAGAGTATGGAACAGAATTTCCGAAAGGTGGAAGGCATCGCCGGCGCGACGATCTTGGGGGACGGGACGGTCGGGTTCATTTTAGACGTGCGAGGCCTAATGGAAATTGCTTGCCGAGAGGCGTCGCTGGTGGCGTGAGACAGTTGGGACATAGGCCGCGCCGTAGGGAAGGCAGAGTGTGTGGTGGAGAGACGAAACCAGAATGATGAACGACAAGCGAAGCCAGATGCGGGAGAAGGGAGGATTCTATGGCGGCAGCACAGACTGAGACAGGGATGAAAGCTCTCCATCAGCCGAGTGAATCAGCGACGAACGGCAGACAGTTCTTGACGTTCAATCTGGGCGAAGAATTATACGGCGTGGACATCCTGCGTGTGCAGGAGATCAAGGGCTATACGGCGGTGACCAAAATTCCCAATACCCCTTCGTACATCAAGGGGGTGCTGAATCTGCGAGGCACCATTGTCCCGATTGTCGAATTGCGCACCAAGTTCGGGATGCCGACGATCGAGTACACCATGTTTACGGTCATCGTCGTGGTCGTCGTCAAAGACAAAGTCATGGGCCTGGTTGTCGATGCGGTGTCGGACGTGCTGGACATTGATAAAAAAGACGTTCAAGCACCGCCAAATTTCGGTGCCAGAATCAACGTAAGTTTTATGAACGGCATCGGAAAATCCGGGGACAAGCTGGTGACGCTCCTGGATATCGATCGCATGCTGTCTGGTGAGGATTTGCAGGGAGTAGCCGCAGCCGCGGCCTAAGAGGGATTAATAGCGATGGGGTTTGTGTCGAGGTCATGTCATTGGTTAAAGGCGTGGTTGGATGATGCAAACGGTCAGACCCACGGCTGAACTGTTGCACGATTGAATAAGGCTCAGCCGGGGGTTGTATGAGGGAGGACATATGTTGAACAGGTTCAAGAATCTCCGTATCAAGTCGAAACTAGCGTGGGGCTTTGGGGTTTCCGGGCTGCTGCTCCTCATTATCGGACTGATGTCCTATGAGGGTATGAATCGGCTCAGTGGCCATACGGAGTTCATCTATAAGACGAACCTGCACGGGATCACGATCATGAGTGATCTTCGTGCTCAGATGCTGCGCAGGAGCAACTTCGTCATATGGCACATTCTGGCGAGTGATTCGCCCGCAATGGCTGCGCAGGAAAAAAGCATAGCCGAGCTCGACAAAGAAATAGAGGACCTGTTGGCGAAGTACGTTCCGCTCATCGTCGCGGAAGAAGAAAAGAAAGTCTTTGCGAAATTACAAGCCGGGATCCCCGAGTATATGGAAATCCGGAAGAAAGTGTTGCAACTCAGCAAGAATTTCAGCAAGGACGCTGCGGCAGAGGTTCAAAAGACGGAACTGGCCGAAAAAATCGGCGCGCTCTATGACATGGTCGACTGGTTGGTGAAAGAAAATAATAGACAGGCGGAGGAAAGTTACCTATCCGGCCACGCTCTTAGTACGAACTTGAATTGGGGCATGGGACTCTTGAGCCTCAGTGCGTTCCTCATCGGTGGGATCGCTGTGTGGTTTGTTTCAAGGTTGATTGTCGACAATCTAGCCAATGTGCTGGAGGCGGCGGAGCAACTCCAAAACGGCAATCTGACCCACCGCGCGAAGGTCGCGACTCAGGATGAAATCGGGAAACTGTCGACGGCCTTCAATCAGATGGCCGAGACGATGCAGAACAAGGTGGAACAGGAACAAAAGAGCGCATCAGAGATGAAGGGTATTACGAGTGCGCTGAACCGTGCCCAGGCGGTGATCGAGTTTGCGCCGGATGGGACGGTGCTCACGGCCAATGAGAATTTCCTCAACACCCTCGGCTACTCATTGGCTGAGATCAAGGGGCAGCACCATCGGATGTTCTGTGAGGCCTCGTACACGAACAGCGGTGAGTATATGGCGTTTTGGCAGCGCTTAAACCGGGGCGAGTATGACGCGGGGGTGTACCGGCGAGTGGGCAAAGGAGGCAAAGAGGTCTGGATTCAGGCCTCGTACAACCCGATTCTGGATGCCGCTGGCAAGGTGTACAAAGTCGTCAAATTCGCCACGGACGTGACGGGTCAGAAGCTGGCGCAGAATGAGGTAGAAAAACTTATTAAGACCGCCGCGGCCGGCGATTTATCCAATCGAATTGACATCACGCAATTCGAGGGTGCAGCCAAGACGCTGACGGCCAGCGTGAATCAGTTGCTCGATGCAGTCGTGACTCCGCTCCGGGAAGCACAGACGGTTTTGACGGCGTTGGCGGACTGTGATCTGACTCGTTCGATGACGGGCATGTATCACGGTGAGTTTGAACAGATGAAGTCCAGTCTCAATGGTGCAGTGCATAAGCTGACGGAAACGATCACGGTCGTGCGAGAGGCGGTGGAAGCGGTGACCGCCGGATCGGAAGAGATCAGCAAAGGGAGTGAAGATTTGTCGCAGAGGACCAGCGAGCAGGCCGGCTCTCTGGAAGAAACCAGCGCGTCGATGGAGCAAATGACCAGCACGGTGAAACAGAGTGCGGACAATGCCAAGCAGGCGAATCAACTCGCGATTGCTGCGCGCGAAGTTGCGGAGAAGGGAGGGGCGGTCACGGTTCGCGCGGTGGAGGCGATGGGCGAGATCAACAAGAGCAGCAAGAAGATCGCGGACATTATCACGGTGATCGACGAGATCGCGTTTCAGACCAATCTGCTGGCTTTGAACGCGGCGGTCGAGGCTGCGCGGGCCGGCGAACATGGCCGGGGGTTCGCAGTCGTGGCGTCGGAAGTTCGCAACTTGGCCCAACGGTCCGCGACGGCGGCTAAGGAGATCAAGGGGTTGATCAATGAGTCGATACAGCGTGTGATGGACGGAAGCGAGCTGGTCAATCAGTCCGGCAAGACCCTGGAAGAGATTGTGAATTCCGTGAAGCGGGTGACGGATATCATTGCCGAGATCAGCGCGGCCTCGCAGGAACAGGCGAGCGGGATTGACCAAGTGAACAAGGCGATCATGCAGATGGACGAAACCACGCAGCAGAATGCCGCCTTGGTCGAACAAACAACCAGCGCCAGCCAGACCATGACTCAACAAGCGAACAGTCTGCTTACCCACGTCTCCCTGTTTAAGACGCAGGTGACAGAGGGGCAGAAGGCGGGGATGAAGGCCATCGGGATGCATCGCGCGGACACCGCCCATGCGATTCACAATGCGTATGTGGGAGGAGGCGATGATGATGCGGCCGCGCGAAAACCGCAACCGCCCCGCGCGGGAGTCCGGAAACAGCCTGCTGCGGTGAGGCCGGTGCGCAGCTCGAATACGCTCTCCGCCGTCAAGACCAGCGGGACAAAAGAGGAAGAGTTCGAGGAATTTTAAGAGCAGGTATGTCGCGCTGACCCCTTCTGCTTCAGGCGGAGGGGCATCGCCTCTACAGCTTCTCGATCAGACCGGGCGTATCCCGCGCCGCTGTCCGAGTGAAGGGGCTCGTCTCACAATCGGATGAGAAGGAATGGCGTCAACGCCCTGCCCGGGTGCGTCATCCATTCTTTCCATGGGATTGCCGCTCGGCGCAGTCAAGAATTTCACTTCATCGACCGACAAGATTCTAGCCGCCCAGACAGCCGGGCAAGCCGCGCATCCCTTCCGTGTGCCAGCGAAGCGGAGTCTCCCTATGGGCCACACGATTACGACAGAAGAATTTGAACGTTTTCGCGCCTTGATCTACGACGAGAGCGGCATTTCGCTCTCTGAGCAAAAGCGCACGCTGGTGGAGTCCCGCCTGACGAAACGGCTGCAGCATCTCGGGATTCAGACATTCTCGGAGTATTACAGCGTGATTACAGAGGACGCCACTCGAGAAGAGTTCATGCAGATGCTGGATCTGATCTCCACCAACAAGACGGATTTCTTTCGCGAACCGCAACATTTCGAGTTTCTTCGCACCACCATTCTTCCCGGGTTGGCGGCGGCCAGGCAGATTCGTATCTGGTCTTCCGCCTGTTCGAGCGGGGAAGAGCCCTATACCATCGCCATGACATTGTGTGAGAGCATCCAGGATGCTGCGCAGTGGGATTGCAAGATCTTGGCGTCGGATCTTTCGACCAGGGTCTTAGCCAAGGCGGCATCTGGGGTCTATGACCAAGACCGATTTCGCGATGTGCCGCCCGACCTCCTGCATCGGCATTTTTTACGCGGACGAGGTAGCAGCGCGGGATTATACAAGGTGAAACCGCATTTGGCCGCCATGATCCAGTTTCGCCGGATCAATCTCATGGAGGAGCGGTTCCCTATCACGACCCCGCTCGACCTGATCTTTTGCCGCAACGTCATGATTTACTTCGATCGCCCGACGCAGGAGACACTCGTCAACAAATTTCATGGGTATTTGAAACCGGGCGGCTATCTGTTTATCGGGCACTCGGAAAGCTTGCAGTGGGTTAAGCATCCTTTTCAGACGGTCGTCCCGACCGTGTACTACAAAGCGCCATAGGATTTATCCGGTGATGGACAACGAAGAGTTCAGCCATGTGCGGCGTATGCGGGATGGCCGGTTTCCCCATGAAATCGCGTCTATTCTTCCGGGAGAGTTCTTTGTCAGCGCAGCACCGATGGTGATCTACACCGTGCTGGGGTCCTGTATTTCCGCCTGCATCCGCGACCCGGTCGCCGGCGTGGGCGGGATGAATCACTTCATGCTGCCGGAGCCGAAGGGAAGAGACGGTCCGGCCTGGGGCGAGCCGACCCGGTACGGGTCCTTCGCCATGGAGTCGCTGATCAACGGCATCTTGAAGCGTGGAGGGCTGAAAAGCCGATTTGAGGTCAAGCTGTTCGGGGCCGGGAGAATCTATGAGGGGAAGATAGATGTGGGGGCCAACAACGCAGCGTGGGTGACGCAGTATCTGCAGAGCGAAGGGTTGGCTGTTGTCAAGGCGGATCTCGGCGATGTGTTTCCAAGGAAAGTCTATTACTTTACCGATTCGGGGCGTGTGTTGATGAAAAAGATCGAACGGCTCAAGAATCGGACGATCGTCGAGCGGGAGACTGAATACAGTGCGCGCATTACACAGCGGAAAGAGCAGCCGGCGGAGGATGTGACGCTGTTTTGAACACCACGTGAAGCGTCGCTCGTATCTCGTCGTTCGCAAGCCCGGAACGAGATACGCTTCACGAGATACGAGGTACGGGTGAAGAAGATTCGGGTTCTGATCGTCGACGATTCCGCGCTCATGCGGCAGGTGCTGACGGCCTTGCTGTCCAAGGACCCGGATGTCGAAGTCATCGGGGTTGCCCCCGATCCCTATGCCGCCCGCGAAAAAATCAAGGCATTGAATCCGGACGTGCTGACACTCGATGTCGAAATGCCGAAGATGGACGGGCTCACGTTTCTTGAGAAGCTGATGCGGGGGCATCCGATGCCGGTTGTCATGGTGAGTTCATTGACGGAAGCCGGCTGCCAGACCACGTTGCGGGCGCTGGAGCTCGGCGCCGTGGACTTCATTACCAAACCCAAAATCGACTTGCGGGAAGGCATGGAAGAACTGGCGGAGGACATAATCGCAAAGGTGAAGGCTGCTGCCGTCGCGACGGTGAAGCGTCAGGCGTCGGGTGTGAGGGGAGAGAGGATCCCCCTGAGTCCGCACCCCTCACCCCTCACATCCAGAGGGGCCATGATCAAGACGACCGATACAATTATCGCCATCGGTTCTTCAACCGGCGGGACTGAGGCGGTCAAGGAGGTGCTGGAAGTGCTTCCGCCCAACACGCCTCCGATTGTGATCACGCAGCATATGCCGGAGCGGTTTACCAAGACCTGGGCCGACCGTCTGAACGGTCTCTGCCGGATTTCCGTGAAAGAAGCGGAAGACGGCGACAGCGTCTTGCCGGGCCATGTCTTGATTGCGCCGGGCAGCTATCACATGACTCTGGTCCGGAGCGGCGCCCGGTATACGGTGCGGATCAATCAGGACCCTCCGGTTAATCGGCATCGACCCTCGGTGGATGTCATGTTTGAGTCTGTCGCGCAGCATGCAGGCGGGAACGCGGTCGGCGTCATTCTCACCGGGATGGGCGGCGATGGAGCCAAGGGCCTGCTTGCAATGAAACAGGCCGGCGCCTTTACGATTGCACAGGATGAAGCGAGTTGTGTGGTGTTCGGTATGCCGAAGGAAGCGATCAAGCTCGGAGGTGCGGAGAGGGTGCTTCCGCTTACCGATATCGCAAGTGCCATCTATACACATGTGAGCCGATAACGATAAAGGAGGGAGCAAGTATGTCGATGATCACGAAAGAACGTCCGGTTCCAAACGGGGTTGTTCTGGATATCACGGGGGATCTGACCTATGCCAATCGCGAACAGTTTAAGGCGGCCGTGGAGAGAATACGGCAGCGAGGCACTCGGTACTTGATTTTGAACATGGCCGATGTCCGGTTTGTCGACAGTTCAGGACTCGGGTTGCTGGCCCTCGTTTCGCAAAACTTCAAGCTCAGCCAAGGGCAAGTGAGCATGTTGAAACCGCAAAGCTACGTGCGGGAAATCATGGTCCTTGCGAATATTCAAAAGCTGATTCCCGTTTATGATAACGAGCAAGAGGCGGTGACGGGATTCAAGCAGGCGGCGTAGCTCACGGAAGGCGTGAAGCGTTGTTCGTGAAGCGTGAAGCGCAATGGGATGGAAAGTAACGTGAAGTGTGACGCGTTTGGAGCGGAGAAAAGACGTGAAGGATGACGCAATGGGACAAGATATGACGCGTGAGGCGTCCGAGTCTGGAACGAATGACGCTTCACGAACGACGCTTCACGCGGTTGCGGCGCAGCAAACCGCGCTCATCGTCGACGATGAGCCTGTTTCCCGTGCCGGCATGGCGGCCCGCCTCAAACGACTCGGATACCGGGTGCTTCAAGCCGGGGATGGCAAGGCGGGGCTGGAACTGCTTCGCCGGGAGCGTCCGGACCTGACTATTCTAGACTGGATGATGCCGGAGTTGGATGGACCGTCCGTCTGCGAGCTGGTCCGGCGTGATCCGGAGGTGTTCTCCAGTCAGATTATTCTGATGACCGGCCACGATCAGCCGGAGCAGATTGCCGAAGGGCTGGCTCGTGGCGCCGACGACTTTCTCAGCAAGGCCGCCAGCCCGCAGGAAATTACCGCGAGAGTTCAGGCCGGGATGCGCGCGGCGGGGTTGATCCGCCGGTTGGAACATGCCACCGACGAAATCCGGCGCAAACAAGAGGCGATCGAACGGGAATTGCAATCGGCCGCGCGCTACGTCGTGTCCCTGCTGCCGGCGCCGGGCCTGCTCTTGCCCGGCTTGGAGATGGCTTCTGCCTATCGGCCATCGTCCGCATTGGGCGGGGATCTGTTCAATGTGCTGCGATGGGATGAGCATTCGCTTGGTTTGTATTTGCTCGATGCGTCGGGCCACGGTGTGTCGCCGGCGTTGCGGTCCGCCTCGTTTTCGACATTTTTACGGGATGACAATCTGCTGCATCGCGTCGGGTCAAGCGACCCAGGGGCGATCTTGACGGAGGCTAATCGGCAATTCCCGCTCACAGAAAACGGCAGTTACTTTACGATCGTCTTTGCGCGGCTGGATATCCGCACCCACACGCTGTTCTACGCGACGGCCGGGCACAATGGGTTGTTGCTGCATCGCCGTTCCGGCGAGATTTGTTATCTTGCACAGCCGAGCCTTCCGCTCGGATTCGACGCGGGGAACGTCTATCTCACGGCCGATACGCAACTGTCGCCCGGAGACCGGCTCTATCTAATGAGCGACGGCCTGTATGAGGTGCCTTCACCGACCGGTGAGTTGTGGGGACAGGCCCGTCTGGAAACCAGCATGCGCGAGGCAGCCGCCAAACCTCTGGCCGACGCACTGTCCCATGCCATCGGCGCGGCTGAGCAGTGGTTGGGGCATCAGCAATTTCCCGACGATATTGCCGTGATGGGTATCGAACTTGCGGGATGACGCTTCGTTCGATGGGCGGTGAGAGGAGACACTCGGCACAATGAGCAACGAACAGATTTTCAGCCTGACCGAGGCGTTGGCGCGAACCGATCAGGACGTTGAACTGTTTCAGACGCTGGCGGAATTGTTCCTGGAGCATGGTCCGAAAGACATGGACGAGATCAAGACGGCGCTGGATGCCCGCGATGCCGCAGCCGCGGGGCGATCCGCCCATCGTCTGAAAGGGGCGGTGTTGCAATTTTGCGCACCCGCCGCGCTGGAGGCGGCCATGCGGATGGAAGAAGCGGGAAAGGCGGGGGATGTCGCGGCTGCCGCCGGCCTGTGCGGCAAGCTAGAATCTGAACTGTCTCGCCTGCTCGATGCGCTTCGCCAGGCCATGGATAAAGGACTCGCCGCATGATCACCGGGCATCCTGCTTGCCACGTCTTGATCGTCGATCCTTGTGCCGTGACCCAAGCCGGCATTGCGAGTTGTGTCTATGGTCGGGGGGTGTCCGTTATCACGGTGTCCGATCCTGACGCCGCGCTGGCCGCCATGGATCGGGTCATGCCGGATGTCGTCATCACCGACTTATTTCTGTCCGGCGGAGAGGGGATTGCCCTGGCTAAGGAGCTCAGAAGCCGCCATGAATTGTGCCCTGTCATCGTCATGGCGAAGGATGCGCCCGAGTCAGCCATCGTGGAGGCGCTCCGCGTCGGCGCGATCGACTATCTGCATAAGCCGATCGCCGAAGACGAGCTGGCCCAAGCGTTGTATCGTGCGCAGCATGCGGCGCCTGGGCACTTGACGGATTTATCCGGAGTATCCCGCTGGGACCAGAAGATCACGATGGATTCCGAGCCTGCGCACGCGCAGGGGGTGATTGCCTGGTTGATAAAAACGACAGCCGCGGCGCTGCCTGAAATGCAGAGGCTGCACTTGCGGGGGGCGCTTCAAGAGCTGCTGCTTAACGCGATCGAGCACGGCAACCTCGAAATCTCCTTCCGGGAGAAACAGCAGGCGTTGGCCGCAGACGAGTATGAGTCGCTGGTGAGCCATCGTCTGGCCCAGCCGAGACTGAAACAGCGGCAGGTCGTCAGCTCTGTCCGGTATGAGCCAGAGACGAAGCGCGCGGTCTATCGTATTACCGACGAGGGAGCTGGATTTCAGTGGCGGAGCCTGTTTGCCAAACCTCAAGATGCCTATAGTGACGATGCCGAGAACGGGCGCGGAATTCTCCTGGCGCGATCGCTTTTCCCGGACCTGACCTACAATGATCGGGGCAATGAAGTGACGTTCACGATGCCGCTGCGCTGAGAACCTACCGCGCGGGACCTGGCCGTTTCGATTGGTGCTGCGCGCAGTGTCCGATTTCTTGACAGGTTTTCCAATATCTCATAGCTTCATGCACATGCATGGAATGCAGCCCGGTGCGCGGCCCCACATCTGGCTCGTCGAGGACGATGAGGATATGGTCACGCTGCTGCGGTTTTACCTCGAGCGTGAAGGGTATAGAGTTACCGCGACGACCGACGGCCGTCTGGCGAAAGATGTCATCGAGGGAACAGAGCCGCCGCAATTGACGCTCCTGGATGTGATGTTGCCGTATGTCGGCGGAGACGAGGTGCTCACGCACATTCGCCGCCATCCGGTCTGGAAAGGAGTCCCCGTTATCATGCTCACTGCTCTTTCCGCAGAACATAGCATTGCGCGTATGCTGGATGCCGGCGCAAGCGACTACATCGTCAAACCCTTCAATCCGCAAGAGTTGACCGCCAGGGTTCGTCGTTTCTTGACGCCCGCTGCGTAGCGGTCATTGCCCGATGTCCGCCGCCGATATTCCATTGATTGTTTCGGCCGATCCGATGGTGTGGGTGCCCTTGTGTGCCGGAGGGGGCGCCATGATTCTGGCGGTCGTGATTGTGTTCGTCATTGCGGGCGTACAGCAGGCGACTATCGCTCGCCAACTAAGGAGCGAACAATTTCGAGAAGTCTGGTTCCGCTTGTTGATCAAGAGCATGATGACGGCTCCGGATGAATTGCCTCCCGTTCGGTCTCGCGATGCACAGGACTTTCTCCGGCTGTGGAACTACCTGAGCGAGTCGATCCGGGGAGACGACCGGAACGGTCTCAATGCGACGATGCGGTTGGCAGGCATGGACCGTGTGGCGGCCAAGATGTTGAAGAGCTACAGGCTTGACGACCGGTTGATGGCGGTGGTGGCGCTTGGACATTTGCGGGAACGAACCGTGTGGAACGCACTTGAGCGTTTCGTGGTCTCGCGCACCCCCGAGCTGTCATTGGCGGCCGCCCGATCGCTGATCCGCATCGATGCCCAGGCAGCGCTGGCGATCCTTATCCCGCTGGTCGGGGTTCGCACGGATTGGTCTTTTGTCAAAGTCGCGACGATGCTGAGTGAGGCGGATCTGGAGCAGGTCGTCGAGGCGCTAGCCCACGCGGCGCGCGGGGCCTCTGTCGATGCCACGGTTCGATTCGTTCGTTGCTTGGAAGCGGTCGGCAGCCCCGGCGCACTGCCTGTCGTTCGAGAGATTCTCGCACGTGAGAACTGTGACCATCAGGTGGTCGTGGCCTGCCTTCGGTGTTGTAGCCGATATGCCACTCACCAGGATCTGGGCACGGTCCGCGCCTATCTGGCGCACCCCAATCATCTCATCAGGCTCCATGCTGTTCTCGCCTTGGGCAGGATCGGGACCGAGGAGGATGAACCACGGCTGATCGACAGGCTGGCGGACGACGAATGGTGGGTTGGATATCGTGCCGCAGGGGTGCTTGCCGGTTTTTCCTTCGTGAGCAGCGATAGGCTGGCCCGGCTCCATGCCGAACATCCGCTCCAAAAGGTGCGGGATGTTCTCGCCCCATTTGTCGCACGCCGCGCGCAACGCGTCCTGCAGACTACCAATGGATGATGAGATTCACGGCGCCTCCACGACGGGCGTATGACGCGTCTCGATCCTCATAATAGGCTGTGGTTTCGAGTGAAAGGCGTTCCGACAGCGGCGCGATGGCGCCGCCCTGAATAATGAAACTTGAGATGCGTGTAAAGTCCTGCGCCGCTCGGATATTGTTGCTGGAGGTTCCGAACGAGCCGGAGGCAAAGAACTGCAGTCGGTCCGCCGGCCGCCAGGTCAGTTGGGTGGAGAAGGTGGCTGCGCCGCTGGGCGGCACATAGTAGATCTTTTCGGTGAGCCACACGTTATACGGAAAGTAGATGGTTATACCGGGAATCACGACATCGATACTGGTGGCTCCGAACACCATGTGTCGATACCCAAAAGATGGTTCCAGAAAAGACAGGGTTGGATGCGCCGCCCCCAGCCCTTGAAACACCTCTCCTCCAAACGACACATTGGGAGAAAAGCTTGGATTGGCCGTCGCCAAGGCTCCGATGTAACCCCAGGCTTTCTCCCAGAGCTGGCTATAGAGTTCTCCGGATACGGGAATGTCCTGAGATCCAAACCGACTGATCGGCTCGATCCGCCCGACCAGGGTTCGAGCGCCGATCGATGTGGCCCCTTCGACCAACCCGTTGTGTTCATCTGGGATGGAATGCGTGTATCCATAATGGCTGTATCCGATTTTCAGATAATCCCGAAACGGCAATGCGGGGCGCATACGGTCGGTCCCGACAGGGGCGCGAAGGGCCTGGGCCGGCGTCAGCGCGGCCAGTTCGGCTTTGATTGTCTCGATCCGCTGTGACATGTCCGGCTCGTCCGCAGTTGAGGAGAGGTCTTCATACAGACGGAGCGCCTCCGTGTAATCGCGTTTCCAGTACAGGGTATCGGCGAGTCCTCTCCGGGCGTCCAGGTTATCCGGTTCTTCCTGGAGGACCGACTGATATCCGGCTTGCGCCTCATCGAGTTTCCCCTGCCAGGCCTTCACGCGAGCCAGCGCGATTTGGACATCGTAATCAACCGGGTGCCGGGACAGAATGTCTTCATACAGTGCCACGGCCTCCTCGTACTGCTTCTGCCAGGAAAGCACACGCGCCAGGGCTGCTCGAGCTTCGTCGTTCTCCGGATTTCCGATCAGATACCGTCGGTAGTCGTCGGCCGCTTCCCGGTATTCCTTTGCGGCTTCGTGGCGATGGGCTTCAAAAAGTGTATCTGAAGGGGACTGGGCACCCACTGGAGAGGATGCCAGGCATCCAAGCAGACAGAGGAGAAATCCGACCAAACGGGTTCTCACCGGCTCCTCTCCATTGACGAGTCGACCGATTCGGTGTCGGACGATCTCCTGCCACTGTGACCCTGGAAATGGGGCGGCCTGACAGCGGCAGCGGTGTCTACTATCATCGTGGGAGGTCGATCCGGAGGCAGATTCGTTCGCCGGGGGTTCTGTTCATTGTCTTGACGAAGGGAGCGACTCGTCCTATTTTCTGGTATACGCATGGTGCATATGTGACCGTATTCGGCATTCGATTTTGCCGCTCGCGCGTGAGAGCAGAGAAGAGAAGAGACACACGTGTTTGCCGCTACTATTTTTACGATACCGCAGTGGTTTTTCCTATCGTTCTTCATTTTTCAGACAGTCTGTTCCCTTTGTTTGGAGCTGATCTCGTTCCATTTTCTCGTTCGGCATCTCCCCCGGCGAGCCCTCGATGATCTGCCCAAAACACAGACGGGATTTGAGCCTCAGATCAGCATTCTGGTTCCTGCCTATAATGAGGAACAGACGATCGCCGACTCTGTCCGGTCGCTGCTTCAGCTGCAGTATGCGGAATTTGAAGTTGTCGTCATCAACGACGGTTCGAAAGACCGGACGCTGGATGTCTTGATCGAGGAGTTTGATTTGGCCCCGTTTCCGGAGGCCTTCCCGGTGAATCTGCAGACCGAGAGGGTCCGTGCGGTGTATCTCTCTAAACGGAACAGCAAGGTTCGTGTCATTGATAAGGACAATGGGGGCAAGGCCGACGCACTCAATGTCGGCATTAATCTGTCCCGCAATCCCCTGTTCTGTACGCTTGATTCGGACTCCATCTTACAGCGGGATAGCTTGCAGCGCGTGGTACAGCCGTTTTTGGACGATCCATCGACCGTGGCATCGGGCGGCACGGTTCGGATCGCCAACGGCTGCCAAGTGCAAGCGGGGTATTTGACCGCCGTCGGGCTTCCGGCAAGCTGGCTTGGCCGTTTTCAGGTCGTCGAATACTATCGCGCGTTTTGGATCGGCCGGCTTGGATGGAATCCCTTCAATGCGATGCTGATCATCTCCGGCGCGTTCGGACTGTTCCGGAAGGATACGGTGGTGAGGGTCGGGGGCTATGCCAAGGGTTGTCACGGTGAAGATATGGAGCTTGTCGTTCGCCTGCACCGGCATCTCCGCCTGCAGGGGGAGCCATACCGCATCAGTTTCGTCCCCCACGCCTTCTGCTGGTCCGAGGCGCCGGAAAATCTTCGATCGCTCAAGAGTCAACGCATTCGGTGGCAGCGGGGGCTGTCCGAAGCGCTGTTGATGAATAAGCAGATGCTCTTTCATCCTCGCGCAGGGACCGTTGGTTGGCTGTCGATTCCCTTCATGGTCCTGTTCGAGTGGTTGAGTCCCGCCGTGCTGGCAGCGGGGTATCTCTATACGGCAGTAGCGTGCCTGGTGGGACTGGTGTCGCCCGCCGCCATGATCGCGTTTCTGACCGCCGAAATCGGGATGGGTATTTTAGTGTCGGTGAGCGTCTTGCTCGTCGATGAAATCGCCTTTCACACCTATCCTGAATTCAAACAGGCGCGGACTCTGTGTGCGGCCGCGATCCTGGAAAATTTAGGTTTCCGCCAGCTGGTTTCGTGCTGGCGTTTGATCGGATTATGGCAGTCGATGACCGGAGCGAAGGTCTCGTGGGGCTCGATCACCAGAACGGCCGCCTGGCGGGCGCCCGGCGCCGAGCGGCCCTGATACGGGAAAGTTAAGTGAGATTGTGGCTGAAGAAATAGGGACATTCTGATTTGCTGGCCGTGATTCAATCGTCTGCTCACAACAATTCAGAATGTCCCCATTACCGCACAAGTCTTGTTTTTCGCTTCTGTGTACGACTGGTCAACGCAGCATTCTCGTTGTATCTACTGCGGAAGCCGGTAGAATCTACCATCGAGCCGTCTTGTAACCTCACTGTAGGCAGAGATGTGCGATTGCAAGACCTGTCCCCATTTCGCACAACGGGGGACGCGAATACTGTGCGTGTTATGCCGCCTGGTTATGACAAGAATTATCCGAATGGTTACTGGGTGCAGTATAACCAGCATGGTCAACCAATCAATCCTGCAACGGGAAAACCGGGGACACACCGGAGTGACACACATGTGCCATTACCGCCTGGATATATGAAATAGAGGAACAAATGTACGGATTAAAGCCCAATGTTGACCTAAGGTTTTTCGTTGGCAAGGAACTTATTCAAGTTGCTGTTGGTCCTGCTGACGTCCAATTTCATTTTCATGAAAGAGTCTCGCTCTCTGTCCAGAGCCGGATTGAACATATCTCGGAAGGTGTAGAGACCGAGTGGGATGGAGACGAAAACAAGCCACTTGCGGCCGCCAGCTTGCTGGGACTCATCAGCTCATCGGTGACCTCAGTACAAGGGGACTCGGATGGGACACTGAGTTTGCGCTTTACAAACGGGGATCTTCTCAAAGTATTTGATGACAGTGAACACTACGAGTCGTACCAGATCAATCCGGGTGACGGTAAAAACATAATTGTTTAAAGAGAAGGAAATAGGGGTGTCCCGTCCGCGTGTCCGGAAAGAGAAAAATGGGCCAGGCTGGATTTCCAATGATTGCCGTAGTTGAAAGAGAACCGATGGGTACCGAGCAAAGCGCGGACAGATCTGCTCGCCTGCTGACCATCACCGACGCCCGGGGCATCACCTATTTGACGAACACCTATTGTAGTGGCACCGCGTGCCCGCCCGATCATCCCGCCGTGGTGTCCCAAACCCTGGCTGACGGGGGTGTCTATCAGGTGACTCCGGTCGTCACGAGCCGCTCGGTCACGCAGGCCACCGTGACTGATCCGCGTGGCAACAAGACCGCCCATCGCTTCAATGGGCGCAATCAGCCGGTGGGGACGGTCGATGCGTTGGGGCAGCAGACCAGAATGACCCGCGACTATGTGTCCAACCAGGTGTTGGAAGTGCGTGATCCGCTGAATCGATTGACGAAGTACACGTACGATCTGGCCGGGAATGTGAACTCCGTGCTCAATCCGCAACAGAATCCGACGATCTTCGAATACGAATCGACGTTCAACCGCGTTACCAAGATCACTGACGCGCTGAATCAAAACACCCGCTTTACCTATGACCCAGCGACCGGCAATCTCCTGCCAACCACCGATCCGCTGAACCACGCGACCAGCATTGCGTATAACCAGTTTGGTCAGCCGATCAGTGTCACTGATGCGCTGAACCACACGACGAGCTTCGAGTATGACGAGGTCGGGAACCTGATCGCGACGGTTGATCCGCTCGGGAATCGCACCCTGCGGTTCTATGATGCGGTCTCACGGTTGATCGCCATCGTCGACGGAAGAGGCAAGGCCACACAGTTCACCTATGACCAGCTGAATCGCGTGACGCAGATTGAGGATGCGATCAATGGCATCACGGCCTTCACCTACGATCCCAACGGCAACCTCCTCACCGTGACCGACGCGAAGAATCAAACCACCACGTACACCTATGTCAATATGGATCGGCTCGCCACGCGCACAGATGCGCTGAACCGAACTGAGAGTTATCAATACGACCTCGCTGGAAATCTGACGCAGTTCACTGATCGGAAGAACCAAGTCACCACATTCCAGTACGATGCGTTGAACCGCCGGAGGATCACGAGCTATGCCGACAGCACCACAGTCGGGGTGTCCTACGATACCGTGGGGAATGTGACCAAGCTCACCGATAGCGCTACCGGCGCCATCGATTGGACCTACGACGTGCTCGATCGCGTCACGCAGGAGGTCACCCCGCAAGGCATTGTCAACTACACCTATGATGTGCTGAGCCGTCGGCTCACGATGCGGGCCAATGCCCAGCAGCCGGTCACCTATGGGTATGATGCCAATTCTCAACTGTCTCAAGTCACCCAGGGTGCGCTCTCAGCGACCTTGGCGCATGATCCTCTGGGGCGTCGCACCCAGCTCCAACGGTCCAATGGTGTCACGACCACCTACAACTATGATCCGGCCTCTCGCCTCCAGGGGATCACCCATGCGAAGGGGGCCACCGTTCTGGAGCAGCTCACGCATGGTTTGGACCAAGTCGATAACAAGAACCATGTCACACAGCTCATTCAGGCTGCCACAGCACTGCCGCCTGCTGTCACGGCTGCGTACGATGTGGCCAACGCGCAGACTCAGGTCAATACGACAACATCTCAAACGCTTGGCTACGATCCGAATGGCAATCTGGCGATCACAGCAGTGCCAGCTGGTTCCACAACCTATACGTGGGATGTACGAGATCGACTCATCGGCATTACCGGTCCAAATCTCACGGCCAGCTTGCAGTACGATGCACTGGATCGTCGAATCGCCAAAACCATCAATAGTACTACGACCAGCTATCAATACGACATGGAGGACCTCCTTATCGAGACAGGTCCCACGCAAGCGACATATCTGAGTTCGCTGAACATCGATGAACCCATCGTCAGGCAGACATCAAGTGGCAGCGAGTTTTACCTCGCTAATGATCTCGGCTCCACGCTCGCACTCACGAATGACGCTGGTGCGGTGACGACGACCTACACCTATAGTCCGTTCGGCACCACAACGATCAACGGTGCCTCCACCAATCCGGTGCAGTTCACAGGGCGGGAGAATGACGGCAACGATCTCTATTACTATCGAGCCCGATACTATAAGCCGTCCCACGGACGCTTCATCGCAGAAGACCCGTTGGAGTTCGCAGCTAGCGACGCGAACCTGTACACATATGTGTTCAACAATCCCACGAATTATACCGATCCGTCCGGTGAAATCGTGCCAGCCTTGTTGGCGATATGCCTTCGTGGGGCAGGACAAAGCATAGCGCAAGATATCGGCTTGAGCCTTCTGGCTGGGCGGAAGGTGAATATTGATTGGAGTGAAGCAGCAAGATCCTGTTTGACGGGTGGATTAAACAAGGGGTTCAATGCAGCAAAAAGTTTTGCGACATCACGGGCAGCAAGACGCGCTGCGATGAGACAACAAGGAATTCCGACGAGTAGGCCTCCGATATCTCAGTCAGGCCCGAACGGGCAGAGGCAATATATCTACACTGGCTCAGACAATAAACCCTATGTCGTTACACAGCATTTACCTGATAAAGATCATAAGAGTCCACACTGGCATGCTGCTCCTGCAAAGACTGATGATAAGGGACAACCTAGGTTAAATAAACATGGCCAATTTAGATATCAGAGCGGCGGTAGCACGGCCTCATATTAGTCGCATTTGAAGAGAGGCAACAAATCCACATGAATATCCAAGCGATGATTAAAAGAAAAGAATGGGTAGCTTGGTTTTCTACACAATACGGAAGCGCGTACGTTCCAGAGAAACACCTCAATGAGTTCTTAGTTAAGTGGGCTGGGATGATCCACGAAAAAGAAGATGCTGGGATTTCCTTTGAGGCGACTCTGTCATCCCTTAGCGAGGTCGAGGTATTTTGGGAGACCATTCTAGGTCGTCTCCAATGTGAGATCTTGGTGACGATCGTAGGTTCTTATGAGGCTCCTCAAGCCTTGTTGCTCCCAGCTACAGGGTTCGGAAGTTTTGTAAAGAAGGTCTGCCAACAGGAAGCCCCAATTACATTCCTGCCGTTATCAGGTCTCGGCCGGGTTTGCATTGATGTCAGTCCGACTGAGGCTGGTGATGGCTATGAGGTTCTATTATCGGTCCGAGGTCAGTTGGAGCATCTGATTCAATTCGCGCACGAAAGTGTACCCAGTGGAGTGGTGTTTAGGGGGAATTGACGGTGTCCCATCCGCGTGTCCATGGGACAGAAAATAGGGACAGGCAAGGGCGAAGAAAAGGGGACAGTCTACTTTTCTGGAGATTTGCGGGGGCGCCCGTGCTGGCGCAGGGTCGATTCCAGGCCCAAGGCGGCGGCGATCACCGCTTGCTCGCCTCGGGGCGAAGCCACGGGCCAGTCTGCTGTCCCGAAGGGTTGCTGGCGGTTCACACAGGTGCGGAGCGCGGTGAGTTCATGATCGAAGAGCGGCTGGTCGATCCACTGGAGCCAGTCGCTGGGAGTCTCAACGGGAATGGGGTCGCACAGATGCGGGAATCGCACGCTCGACCAAGGCCAGTCCAGGACGTGCTCGACCAGCCCCGCGCGCACCGGATTGCGGAGCACGTAGCGGAGGACCGTGAGGAGATGGCCGTCTTGTTGAATCGGAAAACTTTTGAAGCGGCCTTGCCACACATGGCCGTGACCGTGGTAGTGCCGATGGTAGCGGCGGACGTGGCTGGTCATCCACCATTGCATGAACGGGCTCAAAAGAAGAAAAGGGGACAGGCTACTTTTCTGAGGATTTTCGTGGTCGTCCGCGCTGGCGCAGGGTCGATTCCAGGCCCAAGGTGGTGGCGATTACCGCTTGCCAGTCTGCTGTCCCGAAGGGTTGCTGGCGGTTCACACAGGTGCGTAGGGCGGTGAGTTCATGATCGAAGAGCGGCTGATCGATCCACGAA
>FSSH01000389.1_pt1 | contig 20816 bp, 25 predicted proteins | sample 1166101 | NCBI WGS metagenome assembly FSSH01 (sample SAMEA32972668, study PRJEB13176) | freshwater metagenome | biome: Drinking water system; feature: Biomass in drinking water that filtered by 0.45 um membrane; material: drinking water | place: USA | collected 2012-12-20 | depth 0 m | reverse complement strand
GCGGCGAGACCGCCGAGATGCCGGGCCTGTATGACGGTGCCGATTACGACCTCGCCGGCTTCTCGGTGGGCGCGGCCGAGCGAGGCACGCTGCTGCCGCGCCAGGGCATCGCGCCGGGCGATGTGGTGCTCGGGCTGCCCTCCTCCGGCGTCCATTCGAACGGGTTCTCGCTGGTTCGCCGAATCGTCGAGGCGAGCGGCCTCGGCTACGACGCACCCGCTCCATTTGCGCCCGGCCTGTCGCTGGGCCAGGCGCTCCTGGAACCGACCCGGATCTACGTGAAACCGCTGCTCGCCGTTCTGAAGGCCACCGACGGGATCAAGGCCCTCGCCCACATCACCGGCGGTGGCTTTCCCGACAACCTGCCCAGGGTCCTGCCGGACGCGGTCGGCATCGCGGTCGACCTCGACGCCATCCCGGTGCTCCCGGTCTTCGGCTGGCTCGCCAGGACCGGCAACGTCGCGGTCCATGAGATGCTGCGCACCTTCAATTGCGGGATCGGCATGGTCGCGGTGGTCGAGGCCCCGGCCGCCGCAGCTGTGATCGCCGCGCTCGCCGAGGCTGGCGAGGCGCCGGTCCGGCTCGGCCGCATCACCGAGCGCGGCCCCGAGCCCGTGACGTTCACCGGCACCCTCGCACTCTGATGTCGCCTGCGGCGAAGACCCGGATCGCGATCCTGATCTCGGGGCGCGGCTCGAACATGGCCTCGGTGATGGCGGCTGCGCAGGCGCCGGATTATCCTGCAGAGATCGCCCTCGTCCTTTCGAACCGACCCGAAGCGGGCGGGCTTGCCCATGCCGCCGCGGCCGGCATCGAGACCAGGGCGGTCGACCATAAGCGTTTTCGCGACCGGGCGAGCTTCGACGCGGCGCTGCAAGCCGAACTCGACGCGGCCGGAATCGAGCTCGTGGTCCTCGCCGGCTTCATGCGGATCTTCTCCGCGCCGTTCGTCGAAGCCTGGACGGGGCGGATGATCAACATCCACCCCTCGCTGCTGCCGCTGTTCCGCGGCGTGCACACTCACGAACAGGCGCTCAGAGCCGGCGTGCGGCTGCACGGCTGCACGGTCCACTTCGTGGTGCCCGAGCTCGATGCCGGGCCGATCATCGCTCAGGCCGCCGTGCCTGTCCTGCCCGGCGACGATCCCGACAGCCTCGCCGCCCGCATCCTGGTGCAGGAGCATCGGATCTATCCGGCCGCCCTCGCCCTGGTGGCGAGCGGCCACGCTCGGCTCGACGGCGACCGCGTCGTGTTCGCCGACGATGTCAGGGTCCCCGAAGGCTCGCTGCACAGCCTCTAGGCGAAACCGGCAACCCGCCCGCGCGGCCAACTGGCAAGCTCTCTGCAACATGCAGGGCGGACTTGGCAGGCACGCGAGCGCGCGCCGGCTGCGTCGATCCTCGGCCCGGGGAACCGGATGCTCCATCACCGCCTGCTCGGCTATCTCGACGAGGTCGCGCGAAGCGGCTCGATCCGCCGGGCGGCAGCGCGCCTCAACGTGGCCTCAAGCGCGATAAACCGGCAGATCCTCGCGCTCGAGGAGGAGATCGGCACGCCGTTGTTCGAGCGGTTGCCACGGGGCCTGCGCCTGACCGCCACCGGCGAGGTCGTGATCCGCCACATCCGCGAGACGCTGAAGGACCACGACCGGGTGTTGGCGCAGGTGGCGGCGCTCAAGGGCATGACGCGCGGCGAGGTGACGGTGGTGACCATGGCGAGCCTCGCCGCCGGGGTGCTCTGCGGTGTCATCCGCGAGTTCCGCGAGACGGATCCGGGCATCGTCCTCAAGGTCCGCGTGCTCCCGGCGGAGGAGATCGTCGCCGCGTTGATCTCGGGGACGGCGGATCTGGCGCTGGCCTACCGGGTCCCGGCGAATCCGCGCCTCTCCTGCATCGCCGAATTCCAGCATCATCTCGGCGCGGTGATGGCCCCCGACCATCCGCTCAGTGGCCGCTGTCTCGTGCGGATGGCCGATTGCCTCGACTACCCCCTCGTCGTCGCCGACCCGACCATGACCCTGCGCGACGTGCTCGAACTCCTCGTTCCGGAGGGCGCGAGCTTCGTGCCCGCCGTCGAGACCAACTCGATCGAACTGATGAAGCGGCTCGCGCAGACCGCGCCTCACGTCACCTTCCTCAACCTGTCGGATGTGAGCGAGGAGTTGCGCCGCGGTGTCCTCGCTTTCACGCCCCTCGCCGATGCCGGCGCCATCACCCAGACCGTCAGCCTGATGCGGCGGGCGCGCCCTCCCTTCGACGGACATGTTCGATTGGTGGCGCAAAGGATCGAAGTCGCGTTCGAGAAGTACAGCGCGGTCGATTGAGCGCGATCGCGAGGTCGGGCCGCCCCCTCCTCCAGAACCGCGAGGGCGTCCTCTCGCCGCGGAACTGCGGCTGGGGCCGTCGGTGCGCAGCGTTCCCGGGAGCATCACCTTGCGACGTCTCCTTGCGGCATCACCGCGCCGGAGCGCATCATGCGGTGGAACGTGACCAAGCACACATGTCGCAACAGAATCGTGTCAGTCCGGCTGCGGCATTGCACAAGATCGTTCAGCTCCTGAAAGTAGCTGATTGAAAACCTTATTCTTCAGTAAATGCGGTGCTGAAGCTGGAATTCACTGATAAGCCAGCCGAGCGATCGAGCGTTTGCTGCATAGCACGCAGGCATTCTTTGTTGTTTCTCAAGGCGGTCATGCTCAAAAGTTAGGAACCACGACGAGCGTGGCCTCTTATATCGGTCACCTGATCGAGGATCGATCAAGAGGAAGACCGCCATGACCGCCCGACTTCTCACCAACACCCTCGCCTTCGCGCTCAGCCTTTCGGCCGGCGCGGCCGTGGCGCAGAGCTACAATGCACCCGCCGGCATCCCGGCCGCCGTCGCCCCCGGCGGCCTGCAGGGCCGCGCCGCCGCTTACAATCTGGCCGAGGAAGCGCGAGGCTTCGGCCGCGTCGTCCGCGGCGACGACGTGAGCACCGGCTCCGTCCGCAGCCGCCGCAGCGGAGCCGATGCCGGCCGCCGCTGACGGCGGACTCAAGTCGCCTGTCGGGGGCCGGCCTTCCCCAGGGGGAAGCCGGCCCTTCACGCTCCCGGTTTTTGGCGTTTCGCCGTGCACATACAGCGCGAATAATGAGCGGCGCCCTCGGCGCCGCTCCGGCGCGAACGCGGTCAGGATGCCGCAAATCCCGGCTTCCAGGGTCAAGCTCGGCGGACGTAAGCTTCGCCTCGCAGGGTGCCGCAAGCGGAGCGCCCAAGGACGGGGCGACCCATGGTGGCGAACACTCCAATCTCTCGCAGGGCGTTCGTCGGCGGAGCCGCGGCACTCGGTGTGACCGGTCTGCTGCTCCCGCGAGCGCGCGCCGCCGGCAAGACCACGATCGGCTTCATCTATGTCGGGCCGAAGGACGATTACGGCTACAACCAGGCCCACGCCAAGGCGGCCGGCGCCCTCAAGGCGATTCCCGGCATCGAGGTGGTCGAGGAGGAGAACGTCCGCGAGACCATCGACGTCCAGAAGACCATGGAGAGCATGATCAACCTGGACGGCGCGAGCCTGATCTTCCCGACCTCTTTCGGCTACTACGACCCCCATGTCCTGATCGAGGCCAAGAAGTACCCGAAGGTCCAGTTCCGCCATTGCGGCGGTCTCTGGACCGACGCGAACCCGAAGAATGCCGGTTCGTATTTCGGCTACATTATGCAGGGCCAGTACCTCAACGGCATCGCCGCCGCCCATGCCTCGAAGTCGAAGAAAATCGGCTTCGTCGCGGCGAAGCCGATTCCGCAGGTCCTGAACAACATCAACGGCTTCCTGCTCGGGGCGCGCAGCGTCGACCCTTCGATCACCTGCCAGGTCATCTTCACCGGCGAGTGGTCGCTCGCGGTCAAGGAGGCGGAAGCGACCAACGCCCTCATTGATGGCGGCGCCGACGTCATCACCTGCCACGTCGACAGCCCAAAGGTGACTGTAGAGACCGCCGTTCGCCGCGGCGCCTTCGTCTGCGGCTATCACGCCGACCAATCGGCCCTTGCCAAGGACAAGTACCTCACGGGCGCTGAGTGGAACTGGACGCCGATCTACAAGAGCTTCGTCGCCGACATCCAGGCCGGCAAGGCGCCCCCGAACTTCCTGCGCGGCGGCCTGGCCGACGGCTTCGTGGCGATGAGCCCGTACGGGCCGGGCATGTCGGACGCGTCTCGCAAGCAGGTCGACGCCGTGAAGGCCGAGATGATGAAGGGCGGCTTCTCGATCATCAAGGGACCGCTCAAGGACAACAAGGGCAAGGAGATCGCCGCTGCCGGCGCGGCGCTGGCCGAGAACGCCCTGGCGCTCGAAGGCACCAACTACCTCGTCGAGGGCGTGAAGGGGTCGGCGTAAATCTCTTTCAAATCGATGCGAAGCCGCGCTGAACGGCCGGCCGCTCCAGAAGCCGGTCGAGCCAGCGGCGAACGTGAGTCAGGCCGTCAAGATCGATGCCCTGCTTCTCGTGATACTTCGCCCAGGTCAGGATCGCGATGTCGGCGATGGAATACGCGCCGGCAACGTGATCCTGTGCGGAAAGCCGTTTGTCGAGAACGCCATAGAGGCGCACCGCCTCGTTCGTGAAACGATCGATGGCGTAGGGGATCTTCTCCTCCGCATAGATCCGGAAATGGTGGGTCTGGCCGAGCATCGGCCCGAACCCGGCGACCTGCCAGAACAGCCATTCGTCGACCGCCACCCGCGCCCGCTCATCCTGCGGGTACAGGCAGCCGGTCTTGCGGCCGAGATACTGCAGGATCGCGCCAGATTCGAAGACCGTGATCGGGGAACCGTCCGGCCCGTCGGGATCGAGGATGGCAGGGATCTTGTTGTTGGGCGACAAACTGAGGAAGTCCGGCGCCATCTGCTCGCCTTTCCCGATATTCACCGGCACCACACGGTAGGGCAGCCCGCACTCCTCGAGCATGATCGGGATCTTCCAGCCGTTCGGCGTGCTCCAGGTATGGACGTCGATTGCGTGTCCCGGTGCGGGTGCCATGCGCTGGGTTCCAGTGAGGTCGGTGTCGGTCGCGATCCGGAACAAGCCGGATGACGGGCGGAAAGTTGCAGCTTAGTTCAGCTAGACCACGTCGCGGCCCCGGCTCAAGCGCCGCGATCGACGCGCCGGAAATCCTCCTCCACAGGTGAGGACAGCGTAGGGTTGCAGAACGGGCGAATGCCGCTTGCCCTTCCCCGGTTCTTTCGGCTGAGATGGCGACTACCGTCGAGTAAGGCGGCTTGCGAGGATTCCGTCGATGCTGCTTTGTCTCGTCCGCGCCGTTGTGATCGGCACATCGCTCATCGCGGCTCCCGCCCTGGCCCAGAGCCCCGCGCCCAAGGAACCGAAGGAGATGACCGTCGGCCAGAGCGCGGCGCGCCAACGCCAGAAGACCTGCGGCGCACAGTGGCGGTCATTGTCGGTGAGCGAGAAGGCGACGCAGGGGCCGAAATGGCCGCAATACTTCAGCAAATGCGTCAAGAAGCTCAAGGAACAGAGGGCCTGAGGCGCCTCACAGACGCTTGCGAAACCCTTCATGGCTGCGCTCGTAGCCGAGCCGGTCATAGAACCGATGCGCGTCGTGACGGCGATTGGACGAACTGAGTTCGAGCATCGCCGCACCGGCATCGCGCGCCAGGACCTCGGCATAGCGGACCATCCGCTCGCCTATCCCGCGGGAGCGGCACTCGGCGCGGACCTGCACGCTCGCGAGCTTGGCCCGCCGCGCCCCATGTCCAACCAGGGTACTGAACAGGACGAGCTGGAACACGCCGGCGACGCAGCCCTCCTCCACCGCCACGAGGAGGCGGTTGTCGGTCGAAGCCGCGATGTCGGCGAAGGCAGCGCGGTAGGCGGCTTCGGTCTGCGGATTCCAGGCATCGCCGTGGCCGCCGAGGAAATCGGCCGCATAGAGGGCGACGATCTCGGAAAGATCGCCGGGTTCCGCGTTCCGGATCGTGAGCATCGGCACCTCGCAGCGCGGGTTCGCGTCGCCTATCACGAACACGCCGGGCCTCGAAGGCATTGACGTTTCGCCCAGGCGAGCCCCCCTCCACCGGATCGAGCATGGACGCGGAACGACGATACCTGCAGCGCGCGGTCGCCGTGACCGCTCTCATCCCGGTGATCGGCGGGGCGTACGGCGTCCTCTTCGGAATCGACGGGATCTGGCGGTCCGGCTTCGCCGACATCTCCGCCGACAGCCATTTTCGCTATCTCTCCGGCCTGCTGATGGGCATCGGCATCCTGTTCTGGACCTGCGTGCCGGGTATCGAGACCAAGACGGATCTGTTCCGGTTCCTGACGCTCGTCGTCGTTCTCGGCGGCCTGTCGCGGCTGCTCGGGCTCTACCTGACTGGAGTGCCGTCCCTGGTAATGATGGGCGCGCTCGGCGTCGAGCTCGTGCTCACCCCGCTCCTGTGCCTCTGGCAAGCGCGGGTCGCCCGCAGGGCCGAGGACGAGGCTCTTCCGGACGAGGCTCTTCCGGACGAGGTCGACCGATGAGCGAGGCTGCCGCGCCGCGTCTCGACGGGACCCTCGCGCGGATTGACAGCCTGTTGCCGCCCGCCTCGGCTTTCGCCTTCGCCCTGCGGATCTGGATCGCCATGATGCTCGCCCTCTGCGCGGCGTTCTGGCTGCAGCTCTCCGGCGCCTCCTCGGCCGCGGTCTGCGTCGCGATCCTGGCGCAGCCGAGACGCGGACAAGCCCTGTCGAAAGCGGTCTACCGGTTTCTCGGCACGCTCGTCGGCGCTGTGGTGGCGGTGGCGATGATCGGCCTGTTCGCGCAGGACAGGGTACTACTGCTCGTCTCTTTCGCCTGCTGGCTCAGCCTCTGCGTCTACGCCGCTCACTTCCTGCAGGACACGCGCGCCTACGGCGCCATGCTGTCGGGCTACACGGTGGCCATCATCGCCATCGCCCATATCGACGCGCCGCAGGCGACCTTCGAGGCCGCCATCGACCGCGTCGCTGCGATCGTCCTTGGAATCGTCGCCGTCACGCTGATCAACGATGCGCTCGGCGCGCCGCGAGTCTCGACGTCTCTGCGGACCAGCCTCGCCGAGGTCCGGGACGCCGCGATGGACTTCGTCAGCGAGACCCTGACGAAGGCCGATCCTGGGGCGGAGCGCACATCCGCCCTGATCCGACGCATCGCCGCCCTGCGCAGCGACGCTGGTGCCGTCCGCAGCGAGTCCGGTGACGGCGCGAACCGCTCGGCCGGCGCGCGCAGTGTCATCGCCGCGCTCTACGAGATGATCGCGGCCGCACGGACGTTCAGGGAGGCGCAGGGCCGCCTCGAAATGACGAACCCGTCGGTGGCGGAGGCACGGGAGCTCTGCCTCCGGCTGACCGAGGCGGGGTCTGGCGACGCTCCCGGGACAGTGGCCGATCGGATCGGCGCGCTCGTCGACACGGCCGTGGCCGAGGGCGAGGATCTCGGCATACTCCTGGCCTTGCAGCGCGCCAGAGACGTATCGGAAGCGATGATCCATGTCCGCGGCGGATGGAGGGCCTTCGAGACAGGATGCCGGCCGCTGCGCGACGTGCCCTTGCCCACTCACCGCGACGTCCCCGTCGCCCTGCGGGGAGCCGCCCGGGTGGCGCTGGCCTTCGGCCTCACCGCGCTGTTCTTCGTGAGCACCGGCTGGCCCGGCACCTCCTTCGCCCTCGTCCAGGTCGCCGCGCAGGGAGCCCTCTCGTCGATCGCGCCGAACCCGAAGGCCTTCGCCCGAGGCGTCATGATCGGCATGCCGCTCGCCGCTCTTTGTGCCGGGTTCGTCCTCTTCGTCATGCTGTCGGGCGTCCAGGGCTTTCCGCTCCTGGCGCTGGCCATGGCGCCGGTGGTGTTCTGCGCATGCCTCCTCAGCCTCAATCCGGCGACCTTCCCGGTCGGCTTCATCTTGCTGGTGTTCTTCCCCGTCCTGCTCTCACCCTCGAACCCGCAGAGCTACGACCCAGAGGCCTTCCTCGGCAACGCCTTCCTCGTGGTGGTCGCCGCCGCGATCCTCGCCGCCACGGTTCGGGTGATCCTGCCGGTGACGCCGGCGCAGCACCGGGCCATCGCCCTCGATTCCGCCCGTCGCTCCCTCGCCGCCGCCCTCGCCGGAGAGGGCGGCGACGCCACCACACGGACCAGCCTCAACAGCGACCGCCTGCTGCAGTTCGCGCAGTGGAGCTCGGGCAGCGGCGCGGTGAGGGCGATGGCCCTCGACCACGCCTTCGCCCTGTCGCGGCTGGAGGCCGCCGCCGCCCGCGCCCACGGGCAGCTCCGGCTCATCGCACACGACCCCGGCCTCTCCCACCTCGCCGAGCGGAGCGGCCGCGCCATCGTCGAGGCCGATAGCGGGGCGATGACGGCGGCGGCCGGAGGCCTCGTGGCGGCCGGAGGGGAGGCGGACGCGATCACCCGCGAGCGGATCGTTCGCGCCGCGAGCGACCTCCTCGCCGTGGCCGCCCTCCTGCGGGGCTACGCTCGTTTCCTGCGCCGGCTGGGGATCGCCGATGTTTCATGACATCGACCTCGGCGGCGTGCTGGTCTCGCCGTTCCTCGGCTATGCGCTTGGGGCGCTGATCCTGCTCACGCTCTTCCGGCGGGCCTTCGCCGGCCTGCGACTCGCCCGCTACGTCGCCAACCCGCCGCTCGCCGAAGCCGGGATCTACATCTGTCTCCTCGCCCTCCTGATCGTGTTGCTGTGATGCCAGACGAGACCCTGCCCGCCCCTCCCCGCCCCCGGAGCCTCGCGCGCCTCGGCCGGCTGGTGGTGACCGGGCTGATCCTCTGCGCCGCCCTCGCCGCGGCGATCGTGGTCTGGCGCTTCTACGTCGTCGCGCCCTGGACTCGCGACGGGCGGGTCCGGGTTCAGGTCGCGAGCGTGGCGCCCCAGGTCTCGGGCCAGATCGCCGAGCTGCGCGTGGCCGACAACCAGGCGGTCAGGCGCGGCGACGTGCTCTACGTGATCGAGCCGGCGGATTTCGAGATCGCCATCGCGCAGGCCGAGGCCGAGGTCGATAACAGGGAGGCCGACCTCCAGGTGAAGCGCACCCAGGCGGCGCGGCGCGAGGCCCTTTCCACCCTCTCGACCTCGATCGAGGAGAAGCAGCAATATGCCGGCACCGCCAAGATCGCCGAGGCGGCGCTTGCCTCGGCCAAGGCACAGCTGAGGAAGGCCAAGCTCGATCTCGAACGGGCGCAGGTGCGCTCCCCGGTCAACGGCCGCGTCACCAACCTCCTGCTGCGGGCCGGCGACTACGCCAGCACCGGCACCGTCAACGTCGCCGTGATCGACACCGATTCCTTCTGGATCGACGGCTATTTCGAGGAGACCAAGATGGCGGCAATCCATGTCGGCGATCGGGCGATCGCCGAACTGATGGGCTATGCCGAACCGGTCTCCGGGACGGTGGAGAGCATCACCCTCGGCATCAGCACCGGGAATGCCGCGCCGAGCACGCAGGGGCTGCCCAATGTCGACCCGGTCTACACCTGGGTGCGCCTCGCCCAGCGGGTGCCCGTCCGCATCCGCATCGACCATGTGCCGGATGGCGTCGCCCTCGTCGCGGGCATGACCGCGACGGTCTCGGTGGGCGAGACCGGCGGCCCTGCCCGCACTTGGCTCCAGGGCTTGCGTCGGCAGGTGGCAGGCATGATTCCAGCCCCATCGGACACGGCTCCCACAACCGCCAAGCGTTGAGGGGATATGTTGCGACGCATCGAAACCACGGGCAAGTTATTCATCTCAATAGGATGCAGTGCAGCATGATGAATGCCGGCAGAAATACTTAACCTTGGCTGCGAAACTCGCGCTTGACGAGCGCAAAGGACCGCCGCAATCTCATCCTGTGCTTCGCCGACGAAGCACAGAGAAGCCGGAGGTGCAGTATTCGATGCTGTCCTAATGGCCAACGCTGAAGGAGACAGGAATGACTCCACCCCAGCAGGACGCTGCCGAGATCGCGACGGGACCGGTTCGGCCCGAGGCGTAGCAGCTTAGCGCGAACACCACGACGGAAGCGGCTCCAGGGGCGCAGAAGCGGCCGGCACGGCACGACTTCGAACACGCATCAGCCCCACTTCAAGCCGCTTCCGCCGCGGGTCATTCGATCCCGAGCTTCGACTTCAGCAGCACGTTCACAGCCGCCGGGTTGGCCTTGCCGCCGGTGGCTTTCATCGTTTGCCCGACGAACCAGCCGAGCAGGGTCGGTTTCTCCTTCGCCTGGGCGACCTTGTCGGGGTTCTTGGCGATGATCTCGTCCACGGCGGCCTCGATGGCACCGGTATCGGTAACCTGCTTCATGCCGCGCGATTCGACGAGCGCACGCGGGTCGCCGCCCTCGGACCACACGATCTCGAACAGGTCCTTGGCGATCTTGCCGGAGATGGTTCCCTCGCCGATGAGATCGACGATGCCACCGAGCTGGTCGGCCGAGACTGGGCTCGTCTCGATGGTGAGCCCCTCCTTGTTGAGGCGTCCGAACAGCTCGTTGATGACCCAGTTCGCCGCGGCCTTGCCGTCTCGGCCCTTGGCGACCGCCTCGAAGTAATCGGCGGAGGAGCGCTCGGCGATGAGCACGCCGGCATCGTAGGTCGAGAGCCCATAGTCGCTGATGAAGCGCGCCTTCTTGGCGTCGGGCAGTTCCGGCAGGCCCTCGGCCAGCGCGTCGACATAGGCCTGGTCGAATTCGAGCGGCAGCAGATCCGGGTCGGGGAAGTAGCGGTAGTCGTGCGCCTCTTCCTTCGAGCGCATCGAGCGGGTCTCGCCCTTGGCCGGATCGAACAGGCGGGTCTCTTGGCTGATCGTGCCGCCATCCTCGATGATCGCGATCTGGCGGCGCGCCTCGGTCTCGATCGCCTGGCCGATGAAGCGGATCGAGTTGACGTTCTTGATCTCGCAGCGGGTGCCGAGCGGGTCGCCGGGCTTGCGCACCGAGACGTTGACGTCGGCGCGCAGGCTCCCCTTCTCCATGTCGCCGTCGCAGGTGCCGAGATAGCGCAGGATCGTGCGCAGCTTCGTCACATAGGCGCGCGCCTCCTCCGAGGAGCGAAGGTCCGGACGCGAGACGATCTCCATCAGGGCGACGCCCGAGCGGTTGAGATCGACGAAGCTCTGGGTCGGGTTCTGGTCGTGCAGGGACTTGCCGGCATCCTGTTCGAGGTGCAGCCGCTCGATTCCGACGGTGATGCTGGTCCCGTCCGGCAAATCGACGATGACCTCGCCCTCGCCGACGATCGGGTCCTTGTACTGGCTGATCTGGTACCCCTGCGGCAGGTCGGGGTAGAAGTAGTTCTTCCGGTCGAAAACCGAGCGGTGATTGATCTGCGCCTTCAGGCCGAGGCCGGTGCGGACCGCCTGGGCGACGCATTCCGCGTTGATCACCGGCAGCATGCCGGGCATCGCGGCGTCGACCAGCGAGACGTGGTCGTTGGGCTCGCCGCCGAACTCGGTGGAGGCGCCCGAGAATAGCTTCGAGCGGCTCGTGACCTGGGCATGGATCTCCATGCCGATCACGACCTCCCAGTCGTGCAGGCCGCCCTTGATCAGCTTCTTGGGGGTCGCGGGTGCGTTCATGATCGTCCGAACTCAAATGAGGGAAGGATTGCCACCCAATCGAAAGATCTAGGGAGCCGCCGCAATGGCGGTCAAGCGCGACGTCGAACGACAAGCCGCGTCAGGAACGCGAGAAGCGCCCACAGGAACGCTCCGCCGGTTCGGACGGGAAAGAAGGTCGGCAGGTCGCGCCCGATCGGCGCCGGCCACGGAATGCCCGCCATGGTCAGGAGCCAGCTCGTCAGCACCGAGGCGGTGAAGGCCATCAACGCCACGAGGATCAGCTTGACGAGCTGATCGGACTTCCAACCCATCACGACCGCCACGAGGATCAGGACGGGGTCGAGGGCGGCCCAGATCCATACGTCGAAGGGATAGACCGGAACGGTCATCGGGAGACCTTCATGCCCACCACACCGGCGGCAGCTTGGTCCGCCCGGCCGCATCCTCGATCGCCTGGGCGGTGGCGAACAGGGTCTCCTCGTCGAAGGGGCGCCCGATGAGCTGGAGGCCGAGCGGAAGCCCTTGTGCGTCGAGGCCCGCCGGCACGGCGATGCCGGGGAGCCCGGCCATGTTCACCGTCACGGTGAAGACGTCGTTGAGGTACATCTCGACCGGGTCGGCACTCGCCTTCTCGCCGATGCCGAAGGCGGCCGAGGGGGTCGCGGGGGTGAGGATCGCGTCGACGCCCTCGGCATAGGCCGCCTCGAAGTCGCGCTTGATCAGCGTGCGGATCTTCTGGGCGCGGACGTAATAGGCGTCGTAATAGCCCGCCGAGAGCACGTAGGTGCCGATCATGATGCGGCGCTTGACCTCGCGACCGAAGCCCGCGGCGCGGGTGTTCTCATACATCTCCACGATGTCCTTGCCCGGTACGCGCAAGCCGTAGCGGACGCCGTCGTAGCGGGCGAGGTTCGAGGAGGCCTCTGCCGGGGCGACGATGTAATAGGCTGGCAGCGCGTATTTCGTGTGCGGCAGCGAAATATCCTTGATGGTCGCGCCGGCGGCCTTGAGCCATTCGGCGCCCTGATCCCACAGCTTCTGGATCTCGGCCGGCATGCCCTCGACCCGGTATTCGCGCGGAATGCCGATGGTGAGGCCCTTGACGCCGCGCGAGACGGCGGCTTCGAAATCCGGAACGGGAAGATCGGCGCAGGTGGTGTCGCGCGAATCAGGCCCGGCCATGGAGGCGAGCAGGATCGCGCAGTCGCGCACTGTGCGGGCGATCGGGCCGGCCTGGTCGAGGGAGGAGGCGAAAGCCACCGTACCCCAGCGCGAGCAGCGCCCATAGGTCGGCTTGATGCCGACGGTGCCGGTGAAGGCGGCGGGCTGGCGGATCGAACCGCCGGTATCGGTGGCGGTGGCGCCGAGGCAGAGATGCGCGGCCACGGCCGCCGCGGAGCCGCCCGACGAGCCGCCCGGAACCAGCGGCGTCTCCGAACCGGTGCGGCGCCAGGGCGAGACCACGGCGCCATAGGCGCTGGTCTCGTTGGATGAGCCCATGGCGAACTCGTCGAGGTTGAGCTTGCCGAGCATCACGGCGCCGTCGCGCCAGAGATTGTGGCTCACCGCCGATTCGTAATGGGGCTGGAAGTTTTCGAGAATCTTCGATCCGGCGGTTGTGGCGACGCCGTGGGTGCAGAACAGGTCCTTGATCCCGAGCGGCAGGCCTTCCAGCGGGCGGGCCTCGCCGGCGGCGATCTTGGAATCGGCGATCGCCGCCATCTGGAGGGCACGCTCGGGCGTTTCCAGGAGATAGGCGTTGAGCGCGCGCGCCGCCTCGACCGCCGCAATATGGGCCTTGGCAAGGTCAGTGGCCGAGAAGTCCTTGGCCTTGAGACCGTCGCGGGCTTCGGCCAGGGTGAGTTCGTTCAAGGTCGTCATGGTCAGAAGCGTCCTGGCGCTTGGCACTCAAGGCCCCGCGCGATCCCGTCGGGGGTCCATCACGTCACGTGGTAAGGCTACTCGACCACCTTCGGGACCAGGAAGTAGTGGTCCTCGGTCTCGGGAGCGTTGAACACGACGTCGCGGGCGCGGCCACCCTCGGTGACGATGTCGTCCCGCTTCTTCATGACCATGGGCGTCACCGAGGTCATCGGCTCGATGCCCGAGACGTCGACGGCGCCGAGTTGCTCGACGAAGGCGAGGATCGCGTTGAGCTCGTCCTGGAGCGGCGCGACCTCCGACTCGCTCACCGCGATGCGGGCGAGGTGCGCAATCCGCCTCACCGTATGTGCGTCGACCGACATGCTGGCTACGAATCCGATCCGCAGAAGGGCGCGCATCGCCCGGAATGGCGCCGCGCGGCTATAGCACCGGCCTTCGCAGCCCCGCAACGGCGAGAGGCGCGCCGCGGATATCCGCAGCACGCCTCTCATTCCCGCTGGGCAAAGGCCAGATCAGGACTTCTTCGACGAACCGCTGTTCGAGCTGTTGTTCGCGGTGTTGCCGTAATGGACGACATTGCCATTGCCGTTGATGGCGACGCCACCGTTGCTGGCCTGGGCTCCGCCGCCGCCCGAGATCATGGTCATCGCGTTGAGGTCGAGCTTGGTCATGATGATGTCTCCTGAAGGAATTGAGGGAATTCGAGCCACGCGTCCGAAGGATCAGGACTTCTTGGACGAGCCGCTGTTGGAGCTGCTGTTCGATGTATTGCCGTAATAGACCGTGTTGCCGTTGCCGTTGATGGCGACGCCATTGTTGGTGGCCTGGGCGGCACCGCCAGCGACCGTGGTCAGGGTGGCGAGATCGAGCTTGGTCATGGTGAGATCCTTTGTAAGAGTGGTGATATCAAGCAAGATGTGATCAGGACTTCTTCGACGAGCCGCTATTCGAACTCTGATTGGTCGTATTGCCGTAATAGACCGTATTTCCATTGCCGTTGATGGCGACCCCGCCGTTGCTGGCTTGAGCTCCGCCGCCGCCGGCGTAACCGCCGCCCGAGATCGTCGTCAGAGCAGTAAAGTCAAGCTTGGTCATCGTTGGCCTCTGGTTCGGGATCAGAGTTAATCGCTGATCAACTCCGTGATGATCAATAGACCTGTTTTTATCAGAAAATCTATCTCAAATTTTCGAGATCAATTGCCATGATTAATTTAACCAAGGCGGATTACCTGGAAAACAATAGTAAACAACGGTCGGCGCAATTGTACTCTTTGAACCTCGCCATCCCTGCGGCGTCGGCGATACACAGAAAAGCAAGCGTGAAGAGGTGGCCGATTGATTGATCGGCGGGCTGTTGGCCGAGGGTCCTGCACGCGCGGCGGCAGGCCGGGCCTCGGCCCGGGTCGTCACCGCCATGCGGATGACCCGGGGGCCACTTCCGGCCGAGCCGGACTCTGCTCCGCCAGGATCGGCTCAGACGATGACGTGGCCGGGAATGACGGGAATCTCCACCGCCACACCTGGGCGATAGGGGTGGATCGTGGCCTGAGTAAAGCCGGCCACCATGATCTCGAAGGCAGCGAGCAGCATGAGCTTCTGCCGTCGCGTCAGCGCGCGGCGCGCAGGGCGTTGAACGGCAATCACGGTCGGCTCCGGATTTTCCCCAGGGTGAAGGGTCGGTTAACAAAATGCTAACGCAGATGGAGGCCTCGACGCTACGGGGGAGAGGCGGCGCTCTGTGGAGACAGTTAACGCGTCACGGGCACATGGAACGCGAGACGACATGGAACGGATGTGGGACGAGGTCTTCGCCATCCTGCGGCCGGGGCTGGGATGCACCGACGAAACGCTGGCTCAGGCCGAAACGGAACTCGGTTTCCCTCTGCCGCCCAGCTACCGCAGCTTCTGCCGCCACTGCGGGGCAGGCCTCGCGGTCGGCACGTTCCGAATTGCCTTGCCAGGACAGGCTCAAGGCGCCGACCTCGTCAGCGTGTCGGAAGCGGTCGCCTACGGCGTCGCGAAAGCTCGGGCCGAGCAGGATCTCGGACCCTTCGAGGTCGAGGGCGACGATTCCAGCGTCATCGATCGCGCCTGCTTCTTCGGCCGCAGCGAGGGTGGCGAGCTGCTCTTCTGGGACGTGGTTCCGGGTCGGAGCGAGTACGAGATCTGGGTCCTCGGTGCCGACCTCGAATCCGTTCGTTTCGGCGGTCCCGACCTGGCCGATTTCCTTCGTCGCACACAGACGCCGGCGGTACGCGGCATTCTCGGCATGGCGGCCGCACCGCTGCCGTCGATCTTCGAAGGCGACGATGCCGTACCGGCCGGGACGCTCCTGTCGTGAACGATGCCGACATCCTCGCCTTCATCGAGGCCGCCGGGACCGGATCGCGCTTGATCGGGATCGATCTCGGCACCAAGACCATCGGGCTCGCCCTCTGCGATGCCGGGCGCCGCATCGCCTCCCCGCTCGAGACGATCCGCCGGGTCAAGTTCACACCCGACGTCGCGCGGCTGCGGGCCCTTTGCGAAGCGCATGCCGTCGGCGGATTGGTGATCGGCTTGCCGCTCAACATGGACGGCAGCGAGGGGCCGCGGGTCCAGTCGACGCGCTCCTTCGTCCGCAACATGAAGCCTCTACTTCCGCTGCCAGTCCTCTACTGGGACGAGCGCCTCTCGACGGCCGCGGTGACGCGGGCCCTGATCGCCGCGGACGCATCACGGGCGCGGCGCGGCGAGGTCGTCGACCAGCTCGCCGCCGCCTACATCCTCCAGGGCTGTCTCGATACCATGCGGGGCCTAGTGGAGGAGGAGAACTGAGCGTCATCCCACCAGCGACACAGCCCCGCTGCCGTGCCGCTCGATGCGGCCGTCGAGTTCGAGTTCGAGAAGCGTCGTCTGCACGAGCCGGACGCCGAGGCCGGAGGCGCGGGCGAGCTCGTCGGTGCCGATCGGGGTCGGGCTGAGATAGGCGATGAGGCGGCCGCGCTCGTCCTGCGGCTCATCGGGTTCGACGTCTTCGGACGTCGCCGTCCCGTCGCAAACGGCCTGACCCGGCATGTCGCCGAGATCGAGCTCGTCCCAGAAGATCGGAGCATCGGCGAGGTCGGGGCCGGGAAAAGCCGGCGCCTGGCCGAAGCTGCCGCGGTCGATCAGCGGCGCGATGGCCGAGGTGACGTGCTCGACATCCGCCACCAGCGTCGCGCCCTGGCGGATGAGGTCGTTCGTCCCTTCCGCCCGCGGATCGAGGGGAGAGCCCGGTACGGCGAAGACCTCCCTGCCCTGTTCGAGGGCGAAGCGCGCCGTGATCAGCGAGCCCGAGCGTCGGGCGGCCTCCACCACGACGCTGCCATAGGCGAGGCCCGAGATGATGCGGTTGCGTCTCGGGAAATCGCGCCCGCGCGGCTCCCAGCCCATCGGCATCTCGGCGACCACGGCGCCGCCCTCGGTGAGGATCTCGTCGACGAGAGGGCCGTGGCTGGCCGGGTAGATCCGGTCTTGCCCTCCGGCGAGAACCGCCACCGTCCCGTCCCTCAGAGCCGCCCTGTGGGCGCGGGCGTCGATGCCGCGGGCGAGCCCCGAGACGACCACGAGCCCGGCTTCGCCGAGGCCCCGCGCCAGGCGTTCGGTGAAGGCGAGACCGGCGGCCGAGGCATTGCGAGAGCCGACGATGGCGACGGCCGGTCGGTTGAGGATATCGGAAGAGCCGCGGACCGCGAGGAGCGGCGGCGCCGAATCGGCGGCCTGCAGGAGCTTGGGGTATGCGGCCTCCCCCATCGCCACGAAGCTGACGCCGATCCGGGCCGCGGCCTCGATCTCGGCTTCGGCCTGCGCTTTCGTCGGCGGGACGACGCGCTTCATGCCGCGTCCGGTCAGGGTCGGCAGGGCATCGAGCGCCGGGCCGGCGCCGCCGAAACGGTTGATCAGGGTGCGGAAGCTGCGCGGGCCGATGCCTTCGGTGCGGATGAGGCGCAGCCAATCGCGCCTCTGGGCATCGTTGAGTTGCATGGCCGCCCCCGTAAGGCAGCGGGTGCTCAGCCCTTCTGCCCGATGCGTCCTTCGGTCCCGTCGAGCAACCGACGGATGTTGGGCGCGTGCTTCCACCATAGCAAGCCGGCGAGTAGGAGGAAGAGTACCGCAACCGCAAGATGTCCGCTCGCCCACAGGACGATGGGCGTGGCGCCCGACGCCACCAGCGCCGCGAGGGAGGAGTATTTCAGCGTGAAGGCGAGGCCGAGCCAGATGCCCGCAAAGACGAGGAGCCCGAGCGGACTCAGGGCAAGCAAGATACCGATGAAGGTCGCGACCCCCTTGCCGCCCTTGAAGCCGAGCCAGACCGGGAAGAGGTGACCGAGGAAGGCGCCGAGGCCGGCGGCGAGGGCAGGCCCCTCTCCGAAGCGGGCGGCGATCAGGACCGCCATCGTGCCCTTGAGCGCATCGCCCAGAAGAGTCGCGGCGGCGAGGCCCTTGCGGCCGGTGCGCAGGACGTTGGTCGCCCCGATATTGCCCGAGCCGATCGCGCGGACATCGCCGAGACCGGCGAATCTCGTGAGGATCAATCCGAACGGGATCGCGCCGAGGAGATAGCCGCCGGCAAGACTCGCCAGCAGGAGCGGCCAGCCGGCCTGTTCGATGAGAATCATGCGGCCACGGAGTTTGAATCGGCGGAACGGAACACGAGTCGCCCCCCGACGAAGGTCATCGCGGCGGCTCCCTGCAGGCGGGCCTCGTCGAAGGGCGAGTTCTTGGAGCGCGACTTCAAGGTCCGCTTGTCGAGGACGTAGGGCACGTCCGGATCGATCAGGACGAGGTCGGCCGGCGCGCCGACCGCGAGGCGCCCGGTCTCGAGCCCGAGGAGTCTTGCCGGGTTGGCGGTCAGCGCCGCGAGAAGCTTCGGCAGTTCCACGTCACCGGTATGGACGAGGCGCATGGCCGCCCCGAGCAGGGTCTCGATGCCCAGCGCCCCGTCGGCAGCTTCCGCGAAGGGCAGGCGCTTGGTCTCGACATCCTGCGGATTGTGGTCGGAGACGACGATGTCGACGACGCCCTCGTTCAGCGCAGCAACCAGGGCGAGGCGGTCGTGCTCGTGCCGGAGCGGCGGCGAGAGCCGGCAGAAGGTACGGTAATGCCCGATATCGCCCTCGTTGAGGACGAGGTTGTTGACCGAGGCGCCGCAGGTGACGGGCAGCCCATCTTCCTTGGCGCGCCGCACGATCTCGACGGAATCGGCGCAGGAGATCATCGCCGCGTGATAGCGGGCGCCCGTGAGCCGAACGAGGCGGATGTCGCGCTCGAGCATCACCGTCTCGGCTTCGCGCGGGATGCCCAGCAGCCCGAGCCTGGAGGCCATCTCGCCCTCGTTCATGACGCCGTCGCCGACGAGGTCGGGCTCCTCGACATGCTGCATCAGGAGCGCGCCGAAATCGCGGGCATAGGTGAGCGCCCGGCGCATCACCTGCGCGTTGGTGACCGCCTTGAGGCCGTCCGTGAAAGCAACGGCGCCCGCCTCCTGCAGCAGGCCGAACTCGGTCATCTCGCGCCCCGCGAGGCCCTTGGTGATGGCGGCGGCGGGAAGGACGTTCACACAGGCCGTGTCGCGGGCGCGACGCAGGACGAAATCGACGATGGCAGGCCCGTCGATGACCGGATTGGTGTCGGGCATGCAGACGAGCGTGGTCACGCCCCCGGCGGCGGCGGCGGCGCTGGCGCTCGCCAGGGTCTCGCGGTGCTCGGCACCAGGCTCGCCGACGAAGGCGCGCAGGTCGATCAGGCCAGGGGAGAGCACGAGGCCGGCGCAGTCGATGGTCTCGCAATTCTCCGGGGCGCCAGGTGCCTCTCCCCAGGCGATATCGGCGATGCGGCTCTCGCGCACGAGCACATGACCCGGCGCCTCGCGGCCGTTGGCTGCGTCGCAGAGGGTCGCATTGGTGAGGAGGAGCGGGCGCAAGGTCACAACCTCTCCCCGTCCGAATGATGGGATGAACTCATGCCCGCATCCTGATCCAGATCTCGTCGGCTCAATAGCGCATCCCAGCGCGGCGCCCTATCGATCGGGGAGAAATCGCCGCCTGCGACGCGCGATGCCACCGACCGGATCGCGCCGCAGGCCGCCCGCGTGAACGCACCGCCGAGGCTGATGCGACGGACGCCTGCACCGGCAATCTGCTCGAAGGACAGACCTGACGCCCCGAGGCCCAGCACATGGTTGAAGGGCGCTCGAACCGCTGCACAGAGAGCGGTCAGCGCCTCCAAGCTTGGCACGCCGGGCGCGTAGACGACTTCGGCCCCGGTTCTCTCGAAGGCGGTGAGCCGGCGGATCGCCTCGTCGAGATCGTAGTGACCTCCCAGCAAGCCGTCGGCGCGGGCGGTCAGCACGACGTCATGGCGCCGGGCGGCCTCGCTGGCGGCGCCCACCCGTTCCAAGGCGGAATGAAAATCTCGGACCGGAGCGGGGCCGAGCGGCCAGCTATCCTCGATCGAAACCCCGGCGAGGCCGGCTTCGGCTGCGAGCCGGATGGTCTCGGCGATACCCTCGGGCGTGTCGGCATAGCCGTCCTCGAGGTCGGCGGTGACGGGCAGGTCGGTGCAGGCCGCGACGCGCTCGGCATAGGCCAGGACATCATCGCGGGAGAGCTGTCCGGCCCCATCCTGTCTGCCGGTGGAGAAGGCGTAGCCTGACGAGGTGGTCGCCAGCGCCTCGAAGCCCGACGCGGCGAGGAGTCGTGCGCTCAGGGCGTCCCAGGGGTTCGGGACGATGAAGCAGCCCTCGCGGTGGAGGTCGCGAAAACGGGCGACCTTGTCGTCTTGTGTGATCATGGCCGACTGCCTCCGATGCGTCACGCGTTCGGCAGGTGCATCGCCAATGCCTCCAGCACCGCCATGCGCACGGCGACGCCCATCTCGACCTGCTCGCGGATCAGTGATTGCGCCCCGTCTGCGATGTCGGAGGCGATCTCGACCCCGCGGTTCATCGGGCCTGGATGCATCACCAACGCGTCGGGTGCGGCGAGGGACAGCTTCTCGGCGTCGAGGCCGAAATAGCGGAAATACTCCTTCACGCTCGGCACGAAGGAGCCGTTCATGCGCTCGCGCTGCAGGCGCAGCATCATGACGATGTCGCAGCCGGCGAGCCCTTTTCGCATGTCGGTGAAGACCTCGACGCCGAACCGCCCGATGCCGGTGGGCAGGAGCGTCGAGGGGCCGATCACCCGGACCCTCGCGCCGAGCGCCTGCAGCAGGATGATGTTGGAGCGCGCGACGCGGCTGTGCAGGACGTCGCCGCAGATGGCCACCCGCAAGCCCTCGATCCGGCCCTTGTTGCGCCGGATGGTCAGGGCGTCGAGGAGCGCCTGGGTCGGGTGCTCGT
>FSSH01003387.1_pt1 | contig 20818 bp, 31 predicted proteins | sample 1166101 | NCBI WGS metagenome assembly FSSH01 (sample SAMEA32972668, study PRJEB13176) | freshwater metagenome | biome: Drinking water system; feature: Biomass in drinking water that filtered by 0.45 um membrane; material: drinking water | place: USA | collected 2012-12-20 | depth 0 m | reverse complement strand
CGAGGCCGCGCCCGCGGCCGACGAGCGCGCCACCGGCCCGCAGGTGGCCGAAATGAGCCTGGCCGATGCGGCCGCCCAACTGGCTGCGGGCAGCGTCAGCTCCGAAGCACTGGTGCAGGCCTACCTCGAACGCATCGAGCAGGTGGATCGAGGCGGCCCGGCGCTGAACTCGGTGATCGAACTCAACCCCGGCGCACTGGCGGATGCCCGCGCGCTCGACGCAGAGCGCAAGGTCGGCCAGGTGCGCGGGCCGCTGCACGGCATCCCGGTGCTGCTCAAGGACAACATCGACGCCGTCGGCATGGCCAACTCGGCGGGGTCGCTGGCGATGGCGGGCAACCGCCCCGCGCGTGACGCCTTCATCGTCGAGCGACTGCGCGCTGCGGGCGCCGTGATCCTGGGCAAGACCAACCTCAGCGAGTGGGCCAATTTCCGCTCGACGCGCTCGAGCTCGGGCTGGAGCTCGCGTGGCGGCCAGACCCGCAATGCCTACGTGCTCGACAGGAACCCCTGCGGCTCCAGCGCCGGCACCGGCACGGCCATCGCCGCCAGCCTGGCGACGGTGGGCGTGGGCACCGAAACCGACGGCAGTATCATCTGCCCGTCGGCGGTGAACGGCCTGGTGGGCCTCAAGCCCACGGTGGGCCTGGTGAGCCGCGGCGGCATCATCCCCATTTCCATATCGCAGGACACGGCGGGGCCGATGGGCCGCGGCGTGGCCGATGTCGCCGCCCTGCTCAACGTGCTGGCGGCGGTGGACGGCGCCGACCCGGCCGCCGCGGCGCCGGAGCGCATCGCCGCCGACTACACGGCAGGCCTCCGGGCCGACGCCGTGCGCGGCAAGCGTTTCGGCGTGCTGCGCNNATCCCGACGTGGACGCGGCGGTGGAGCGCGCGATCGAAAGCCTGCGCGCCGGCGGCGCCGAGGTGGTGGACGTCGAGGTCGCCACCTGGCGGCAGTGGGGCGGCGACGAACTGGAAGTGCTGCTGTACGAGTTCAAGGACGGCCTCAACGCCTACCTCGCCGCCGCGGGCGGCGAGCACGCCACGCTTGAATCGCTGATTGCCTGGAACAGCGCCCACGCCCCCGAGACCATGCCGCACTTCGGCCAGGAGCTGTTCGAACAGGCCCAGGCCAAGGGCCCGCTCACCGAGCCGGCCTACGTAGCGGCGCGCGATCGCGCCCAGCGCCTGGCCGGCGAACAGGGCCTGCTGGCCACGATGGACAAGCACCGGCTGGACGCCGTGATCGCGCCCAGCACGTCGCCGGCCTGGCCGACCGACCACGTCAACGGCGACCATTTCTCCGGCGCCGGCTACGGCATCGCGGCGGTCGCGGGTACGCCCAGCATCACGGTGCCCGCAGGCGATGTGCGCGGGCTGCCTGTGGGCGTGGTTTTCATGGGCCGGGCCTACAGCGAGGCCGAGCTGCTGGGCTACGCCTACGCGTTCGAACAGGCCACCCGCGCACGCAAGCCGCCGGCGTACCTGCCGACCCTGGCCTACTGAATCCTGGCCGGGCGCCGAAGCCGCCCGGCCGTTGGCTTCAGGCCTGCGCGGGGCGGGCGATCTGGCCCTGCTTGCGCACGATCAGCATGGCGATTTCAAGCGACTGCTCGTAGTTCAGGCGTGGGTCCACGGTGGACCGGTAGGCGCGCTCGAGGTCGATGTCGGTGAGGTCGCGGGCACCGCCGGTGCACTCGGTGACGTTTTCACCCGTCAGCTCCAGGTGCACGCCGCCCAAACGGGTGCCGGCGGCCGCATGCAGCTCGAAGCTGGCCTCCACTTCGCTGCGGATGTTGGCGAAGCGGCGGGTCTTGAAGCCGTTGCTGGTGCTTTCGGTGTTGCCGTGCATCGGGTCGCTGATCCACAGCACGCGGCGACCCTCGCGGCGGATCGCGTCGAGCAGCGGCGGCAGACGCTCGGCCACCTTGGCCGCGCCCATGCGGTGGATGTAGCTCAGGCGGCCCGGCTCGTTCTCGGGGTTGAGCGCATCGGTGAGGCGCAGCAGCTGGTCGGGCGTGACCGAGGGGCCGATCTTCACCGCCACCGGATTGCGGATGCCGCGGAAGTATTCGACGTGGGCGCCGTCCAGGTCGGCGGTGCGCATGCCGATCCAGGGGAAATGGGTGGACAGGTTGAACCAGCCCCACTGGCGCGGCACCTGGCGGGTCAGCGCCTCTTCGTACGGCAGCAGCAGCGCCTCGTGCGAGGTGTAGAAATCGGCGCGGTTGAGGTTGTTCATCGCCGTGCCGGAAATGGTTTCCATGAAGCGCACGGCGTCGCCGACGGCCGCCACCATGTTGCGGTACTCGTCCGACAGCGGCGAATGGCCGACCCAGTCGAGATCCCAATACTCGGGGTGGTGCAGGTCGGCGAAACCGCCGTCGATCAGGGCGCGCACGAAGTTCATCGTCATCGCCGAACGGGCGTGGCCCTTCACCATCCGCCGCGGATCCGGCGTGCGGGCCTCGGCGGTGAACTCGGGCTGGTTGATGAAATCGCCGCGGTAGCTGGGCAGCGTGACGCCGTTCTTCTCTTCCAGGTCGGCCGAACGCGGCTTGGCGTACTGGCCGGCGAAGCGACCCACGCGAACCACCGGCAGGCGCAGGCCGTGCACCAGCACCAGGCTCATTTGCAGCAGCACCTTGAGCCGGTTGGAGATGAGCGCCGACTCGCAGTCGGCGAAGCTTTCGGCACAGTCGCCGCCCTGCAGCAGGAAGCGCTTGCCTTCCTGGGCTTCGGCGAGCTGTTTCTTGAGCGCCAGGATCTCCCAGGACGTCACCAGCGGCGGCAGCCGACCCAGCTCGCCCTGCACCTCGGCCAAGGCCGCGGCATCGGGGTACGTGGGCTGCTGGGTGGCGACGCGGCTGCGCCAGCCCGCCGGCGTCCAATCGCCGGGCAGGGAAACAGGCTGCAGGTTGCGGTCGCTGGCGCTCATCGTCTTGGATCCGGAATCGTGGGGGGTGGAGGGAAATCATGCCACAGCCCCGCCGCGCGGCGGCAGGACGTATCGTTCAGCGAATTAAGCGTTCGCTCAGCGCTTGCGCAGCGCGGCCCACAGCGCGCCCACGCCCAGGCCGATGAACCAGGCAAGGGTCCAGGCCGGCATCGAGACGCCGAGGAAGGTCCAGTCAATCTTCGCGCATTCGCCCGAACCCTCCAGCACCTTCGACAGGGCGCTCATCGGGCCCATGGCCTCGATCATGTACTCCAGCCCCATGCCGCCGCACAACGGCACGTCGCTGGGCGGCAGCGACTGCAGCCAGACGTGGCGCCCGGCGATGCCGGCACCGGCAGCGGCCGGCACCAACACCAGCAGCCCGTAGATTGCCCGACCCACCCGCCCCTTGGGCGCGTGCAGGCCGCCCAGCAGGAACACCACGCCCATCGCCGCGAAGGCGATGCGCTGCAGGATGCACAGCGGGCACGGCATCATCAGCATGCCGAACTGCACGTAGAGCGCATACGCCAACAGCGATGCGCACAGCGCGAAGCCGGTGAGGTATTGGGCGCGGAAAGACCAGGTGAAGGGGTTGGCTGACATCGTCGGCTTCCGGTGCGGTGGGTACAGGTTACACAGACCGCCGGGCGGCGGTGAAGTTGCACCGGGCGCAGAAACAAAGACCCCGGCCGAAGCCGGGGTCCAGGTGCTTGCCTTGCTCGCCGGGATTATTCGGCGGCTTCGGCAGCGTCGCGCGGGCGGTCCACGAGTTCGACGTAGGCCATCGGGGCGTTGTCGCCCGGACGGAAGCCGCACTTGAGGATGCGCAGGTAGCCACCGGGACGGGCCTGGTAACGCGGGCCCAGCTCGACGAACAGCTTGCCGACCGCTTCCTTGTCACGCAGGCGGGACATGGCCAGGCGGCGATTCGCCACGCCATCGGTCTTGCCGATGGTGATGAGCGGCTCGGCGACACGGCGCAGTTCCTTGGCCTTGGGCAAGGTGGTGCGGATCAGTTCGTGCTTGATCAGGGACGCCGCCATGTTGCTGAACATCGCGTCGCGATGGGCACTGGTGCGGCTGAGTTGGCGTCCGGAATTACGATGGCGCATGGTCGTGTTTCCTTAGTGAATTACCGGGCTCAGCCCAGCATGCCCTGCTGGAGGCCGGCCGGCGGCCAGTTCTCAAGCTTCATGCCGAGGGACAGGCCGCGCTGTGCAAGCACTTCCTTGATCTCGGTGAGCGACTTCTTGCCCAGGTTCGGGGTCTTGAGCAGCTCGACCTCGGTGCGCTGGATCAGGTCGCCGATGTAGTAGATGTTCTCGGCCTTGAGGCAGTTGGCCGAACGCACCGTCAGCTCGAGGTCGTCGATCGGGCGCAGCAGCACCGGATCGATGCCCGTGGCGGACGGCTTGGCGGCGCTGCGGTCACGCTGCGTGAAGTCGCCGAACACCGACAGCTGGTCCGTGAGGATGTCAGCGGCCGTGCGGATGGCGTCTTCGGCATCGATCGTGCCGTTGGTTTCGATCTCCAGCACCAGCTTGTCCAGGTCGGTACGCTGCTCGACGCGGGCTGCCTCGACGGCATAGGCGACGCGGCGGACCGGCGAGAACGTGGCATCCAGCACCAGGCGACCGATCGCACGGGACTCTTCGTCCGGGCGGCGGCGATCGGCGGCCGGCTGGTAGCCGAAACCGCGCTCGATCTTCAGGCGCATGTTCAGCGCCGTGTCCTTGGTGAGGTGGGCGATCACGTGGTCGGGATTGAGGATCTCGACGTTGTGGTCAACCTTGATGTCGGCAGCGGTGACGATGCCCGGACCCTTCTTCTGCAGCGTCAGCGTGGTGTGGTCCACGTTGTGCATGCGGATGGCGACGTCCTTGAGGTTGAGCAGGACTTCAAGCACGTCCTCCTGCAGGCCCTCGACCGTGGTGTACTCGTGCAGCACGCCGTCGATCTCGACTTCAGTGATGGCGAAGCCGGGGATGGACGACAGCAGGACGCGACGCAGGGCGTTGCCCAGCGTGTGGCCGTAACCGCGCTCGAGCGGTTCGATGACCACTTTCGCACGATTGGAGCCTAGACGTTCAATGTGGGGGCCGCGCGGACGCAGCACCGAGGTAGCGTTAACCGTCATGGTCAAGGTGTCTCCTGAGAGGATTACTTCGAGTACAACTCGACGATCAGCGCTTCATTGATATCCGAGGGCAGGTCGGCGCGGTCCGGTACGGCTTTGAAAACGCCGGCGAACTTCTTCGCGTCGACTTCGCACCAGCTCGGGACCAGGTCCATCTGCTGGGAGAGGTTGAGTGCTTCCTGCACGTTGAGGTGCTTCTGCGCCTTTTCGGTCAGCTCAACGCTGTCGCCAGCCTTGATCTGGTAGGACGGCAGGTTCACGCACTTGCCGTTCACCAGGACGCCCTTGTGGGACACCAGCTGGCGGGCCTGGGGACGCGTGACCGCGAAACCCATGCGGTAGACGACGTTGTCCAGGCGCTGTTCGAGCATCTGCAGCAGGGTTTCGCCGGTGTTGCCCTTCTTGCGCGAAGCCTTGGTGTAGTACGAACGGAACTGACGCTCGAGCAAGCCGTAGATGCGCTTGACCTTCTGCTTCTCGCGAAGCTGGGTGGCGTAGTCGGACAGCTTGCCCTTCTTGGCGACGGCGCCGTGCTGGCCGGGCTTCTGCTCCAGCTTGCACTTCGAGTCGATGGCGCGAGCCGGCGACTTCAGGCTGAGGTCGGCGCCTTCGCGGCGGGCGAGCTTACAGGTGGGACCAATGTAACGAGCCATTTATTTAGTCTCCAGTTCCCGTTAGACGCGGCGCTTTTTCGGCGGCCGGCACCCGTTGTGCGGGATCGGGGTCACATCGATGATGTTGGTGATCTTGTAACCGACGGCGTTCAGCGAACGCACGGCGGACTCGCGACCCGGGCCAGGGCCCTTGATGCGCACTTCCAGCGTCTTCACACCGTAGTCGAGGGCGGCCTTGCCGGCCTTCTCGGCGGCCACCTGGGCAGCGAACGGCGTGGACTTGCGGGAGCCGCGGAAACCCGCGCCGCCCGAAGTGGCCCACGACAGCGCATTGCCCTGGCGGTCGGTGATGGTGACGATGGTGTTGTTGAAAGAAGCCTGGACGTGGGCGATACCGTCGGTGACGATCCGCTTGATCTTCTTCTTGGTCTTGACTGCCGGCTTGTTCATTTGGCCAGGTCCTTACTTCTTGATGGCTTTACGCGGACCCTTGCGGGTACGAGCGTTGGTCCGGGTACGCTGACCGCGCATCGGCAGGCCGCGACGGTGACGCAGGCCGCGGTAGCAGCCCAGGTCCATCAGCCGCTTGATCGACATGCCGACCTCGCGCCTGAGGTCACCCTCAACGGTGTACTTGGCCACTTCGGCGCGGATGCGCTCGATTTCAGGCTCGGACAAATCACGGATCTTCGTGGCGGAAGCCACGCCGGCCGCTTCACAAACAAGCTTCGACCGGGTACGGCCGATGCCAAAGATACTCTGCAGGCCCACCCAGACATGCTTCTGGACAGGCAGGTTGACACCCGCAATGCGCGCCATCAGGCGTTCTCCAACTTAAATTTGAGCGCAGTGAATCACGAATTATATCAGGGCTTGGGGTTCATTTGTAGCCCCCTGGGTCCAAGGACCCGAGGAACCCGGCATGGGGAGTGTGCCCATGCTCCGGCGACAGGCTGGAACCTGCCCTCCCCCATCCTGGGTTCGGGCGCCCCGCGCTACTCCAGCGCAGGAACGGGTTCCGGCCTATCCGCGCGCCAAGCCGCCGCGCGGACCGCCCATCGTTGGTGTCAGCTGCGGCTCAGGCCGCGACCGCCACCTTTCAGATTGGACTTCTTCATCAGGCTCTCGTACTGATGGGACATCAGGTGAGCCTGGACCTGGGCGGTGAAGTCCATCACCACCACGACCACGATCAACAGGGAGGTGCCGCCGAAATAGAACGGCACCGACCAGAACGCACGAATCACTTCAGGCAGCAGGCAGACCAGCACCAGGTACAGCGAGCCGATCAGCGTCAGGCGGGTCAGCACGCCGTCGATGTAGTCGGCGGTGGCCTTGCCGGGACGGATGCCCGGGACCAGGGCGCCGGACTTCTTGAGGTTGTCCGCGGTCTCCTGGGAGTTGAAGACCAGCGCCGTGTAGAAGAAGGCGAAGCCCATGATCAGGCCGCCGTAAAGCAACATGTGCAGCGGCTGGCTGGGAGCCAGGGCCTGGCTGAGGTTCTGCAGGTAATAACCCGCCTGCTCGCGCCAGCCTTCGCCCGTCGGCGCCGCGGCCTGGCCGAACCACTGGGCCATCGTGGCCGGGAACATGATCAGGCTGGAGGCGAAGATCGCCGGGATCACGCCCGCCATGTTGAGCTTGAGCGGCAGGTGGGAGCTCTGGTTCATGTAGGCCTGGCGGCCACCCTGGCGACGGGCGTAGTTAACGGTGATGCGGCGCTGGCCGCGCTCCATGAACACCACGAAGTAGGTCACGCCCAGCACCAGGGCCACGATCACCAGGATCGCGAAGGCGCTGATTTCGTTGTTGGCGACCTGCTGCAGCGTGCCGATCACGGCCGCCGGCAGGCTGGCCACGATGCCGGCGAAGATGATCAGCGAAATGCCGTTGCCGATGCCTCGCTCGGTGATCTGCTCGCCCAGCCACATCAGGAAGATGGTGCCGGCGGTGAGCGCGACGATGGCGGTGAGGATGAAGCCCGGGCCCGGCGCATAGACCACCGGGATGCCGGCGCCAGCGCTCTGGCCCTGCAGCGCCGCGGCAATGCTGCCAGCCTGGATGATCGCCAGCACGACGGCGCCGATGCGCGAATATTGGGTCAGCTTGCGCCGACCGCTCTCGCCTTCCTTCTTCATCGCCTTCCAGGGCTCGTAGATCTGGCCCATGAGCTGCACGATGATGGAGGCGGAGATGTACGGGATGACGTTCAGCGCGAACAGGCTGAAGCGGTTCAGGGCGCCACCGGAGAACATGTTGAACATGTCCACGATGGTGCCCTGCTGCTGCTCCATCAGCCGCAGCATGGCCGCCGGGTCGATACCGGGCACCGGGATGTAGCTGCCGATGCGGTAGACGATCAGGGCCAGGATCACGAAGACCAGGCGCTGGCGGAGCTCGGTGAACTTACCGAGGCCACCCAGGGCACTTGCTGCGGAAGAGGACTGCGTCAAGGGATTACTCCGTCACGCTGCCGCCGGCGGCTTCGATCGCGGCCTTGGCACCCGCGGTCGCCAGCACGCCCTTGAGGACGAACTTCTTGGTCAGCTCGCCCTTCTTGACGAGCTTGGCCTGCTTGGCGTTGGCCGGCACCAGCTTGGCGGCGCGCAGGGCGGCGAAATCAATCTCGCCGGCCTCGAGCTTGTCGAGCTGGTACAGCAGCACTTCAGCGGTGTCGTTCTTCAGCTTCGAGCGGAAGCCGACCTTCGGCAGGCGCTTGTGCATGGGCATCTGGCCGCCTTCGAAACCGGCCTTGATCTTGCCCTTGCCGGAACGGGCGAACGAGCCCTTGTGGCCGCGACCCGCGGTCTTGCCGAGGCCGGAGCCGATGCCGCGACCAACGCGGACGCGATCCTTGCGGGCGCCGTCGGCGGGCTTGAGGGTATTGAGCTTCATATGGTTTCTCCTTGGTCCGCTCAGGCTTCGACGCGAACCAGGTAATGCACCTGGTTGATCAGGCCGCGCACGGACGGCGAGTCCTTGAGTTCGCGGACATCATTGATCTTGTTCAGGCCCAGGGCCTTCACGGAGAGGCGGTGGCGGGCCTGGCAGCCACGAAGGCCCTTGACCAGGCGAACCTTGACAGTCTTCTCAGCCATTGAGGATCTCCTCGAGCTTCTTGCCACGCTTGGCGGCGATGCGCGCCGGCGACGTGGTCTCGGTGAGGCCCTTGACGGTGGCGCGCACCAGGTTGATCGGGTTGCGCGAACCGACGGCCTTGGCCAGCACGTTCTTCACGCCGACGGCCTCGAGGACGGCGCGCATGGCGCCACCGGCGATCACGCCGGTACCTTCGGAAGCAGGCTGCATGTAGACGCGGGCGGCGCCGTGGCCGGACTTCACCGGATGCCACAGGGTGCCATCGTTGAGGTCGACCTGGACCATCGCCTTGCGGGCGTATTCCATCGACTTCTGGATGGCGACCGGCACTTCACGCGCCTTGCCGTAGCCGAAACCAACCTTGCCGGCGCCGTCGCCAACGACGGTCAGCGCGGTGAAGGTGAACTGACGACCGCCCTTGACGGTCTTGGAGACGCGGTTGACGGCGACCAGCTTCTCGATGAAGCCGTCGTCGCTTTCCCCGCGATTGCGATCGCGCTCGTTGCTGCTCATGTGGATTCCTGGGTTTGCTTACGGCCTATGGCCGCTTATGGTTGTGGGTGGAACTGGGAATTCAAGCCCGAAGGCCTAGGCAAGCCCGAAGGCTTAGAACTGCAGGCCACCCTCGCGGGCGGCGTCCGCCAGGGCCTTGATGCGGCCGTGGTAGCGGTAGCCGGAACGATCGAAGGCAACCTTTTCGATACCCGCAGCCAGCGCCTTCTCGGCGATGGTGCGGCCGACCTTGGCGGCGGCTTCCATGTTCTTGCAGCCCTTCAGGCCGTCCTTGACGGAGGCCTGCACGGTGGAGGCCGAAGCCAGCACCTTGGAGCCGTCGGACGTGAAGAGCTGGGCGTAGATGTGCTGGCCCGAGCGCAGCACCGACAGGCGGGCGACGCCAAGCTTGCGGATGTGCGAACGCGTGGTCTTGGCGCGGCGCAGACGGGCGATGTTCTTGTCCATGATATTTACCTCGAGGAAGCGGAAGCGCCCAATTAGGCCTTCTTGGCTTCCTTCATGATGATCTTCTCGCCGGAGTAACGGATGCCCTTGCCCTTGTAGGGCTCCGGCTTACGGTACGCACGGATCTTGGCCGCAACTTCACCCACCTGCTGCTTGTCCGCGCCGCTGACCAGGATCTCGGTCTGCGTCGGGGTGGCGAGCGTGATGCCCTCGGGGGCCACGTACACGGTCGGGTGCGAGAAACCCAGGCTCAGGCTGAGGTCCTTGCCCTGCATCGCGGCGCGGTAACCAACGCCGACCAGCTCGAGCTTGCGGGTGAAACCCTCGGCAACGCCCTGGATCATGTTGGCGAGGATGGCGCGGGCGGTACCGGCCATCGGGATGTTGTCGGAGTCGGCAGCGGACAGCTGCAGCACGCCGTTGTCGAGGTTGAACTCGACGCCGGTTGGCTTGGCCAGGCTCAGGGAACCCTTCGGGCCCTTGACGGTGACGTGGCTCGACGTGACGCTGAAATCGACGCCCTTGGGCATCTGGATCGGCTTCTTGGCAACGCGGGACATGGGTGCGTTCTCCTTAGGCCACGAGGCAGATGACTTCGCCGCCCACGCCCGCAGCGCGGGCCTGGCGATCGGTCATCAGACCCTGGGAAGTGGAGATGATGGCGACGCCGAGGCCGGCGAGCACCTTCGGCAGGTCGTCCTTGCCCTTGTACTGGCGCAGGCCCGAACGGGAGACGCGCTCGAGGCGCTCGATCACCGGCTTGCCTTCGTAGTACTTCAGGGAGACTTCCAGCTTGGCCTTGGCGCCTTCGCCAACGACGCGGAACTCGCCGATGTAACCCTCGGACTTGAGGACGTTGGCGATGGCCAGCTTCATCTTGGAGGCAGGCATGGAAACCTGCGGCTTGCCGACCGCGAGCGCATTCTTGATGCGCACCAGCATGTCGGCGATAGGATCAGTCATGCTCATTGATTCTTACCCTTTAGGTGTCAGGAGCACCGATATCCGCAGGTCCCCCGAGGGGGACCGGCGATTACCAGCTGGCCTTGCGGAGGCCGGGGACGTCGCCACGCATGGTGGCTTCGCGCAGCTTGTTGCGGCCGAGGCCGAACTTGCTGTACACGCCGCGCGAGCGGCCCGTCAGTTCGCAGCGGTTGCGCACGCGGCTCGGGCTCGAGTCACGCGGCAGCTTCTGCAGTTTCTCCACGGCAGCCATCTTCTCCTCGTAGGAGGCGGTGACGCTCGTGATGATCGTCTTGAGTTCCGTGCGCTTGGTGGCGAACTTCTTCACCAGCTTCTTGCGCTTGATGTCGCGGTTAACCATCGACGTCTTGGCCATGATCTATATCCTCGAAATCAGTTACGGAACGGGAAGTTGAAAGCCTGGAGCAGCGCCTTGGCTTCTTCGTTGGTCTTCGCCGTGGTGGTGATGGCGATGTCCATGCCGCGCATGGCGTCAACGGCATCGAAATCGATCTCGGGGAAGATGATCTGTTCCTTGATGCCCATGTTGTAGTTGCCGCGGCCGTCGAACGAACGACCCGACACGCCGCGGAAGTCACGCACGCGGGGCAGCGAGATGTTGATCAGGCGGTCGAGGAACTCGAACATCTTGGCGCGGCGCAAGGTCACCTTGCAGCCGATCGGCCAGCCGTCACGGATCTTGAAGCTGGCGACGGAGACACGGGCGTTCGTGGTGATCGGCTTCTGGCCGGCGATCTTGGTCATGTCGGCAACGGCATTTTCCAGGATCTTCTTGTTGCCCACGGCCTCGCCCACGCCCATGTTCAGCGTGATCTTGGTGATGCGGGGAACCTGCATGATGTTGTCGTAGCCGAACTGTTCCATCAGCTGCGGAACAACGGTTTCCTTGTAGATCGTTTCGAGACGGGTGGTCATAACATCATTCCTTAGGCGTCGATCGCCTCACCGCTCGAGCGGAACACACGCACTTTGCGTCCATTCTCGAGCACCTTGAAACCAATGCGTTCACCCTTGCCGTTGGCCTGGTTGAACAGCATCACGTTGGAAACATGGATCGGCGCTTCCCGCTCGATAATGCCGCCGGCGACGTTCGCCTGCGGGTTCGGCTTGGTGTGGCGCTTGATGATGTTGACGTTCTGCACGATGACCTTGTCACCGGCAACACGCACAACCTCACCCTTCTTGCCCTTGTCGGCACCGGCGATGATGATCACCTGGTCGCCCTTGCGGATACGATTCATTTGCTGATTCCTTCGCTCAGATCACTTCGGGAGCGAGCGAGACGATCTTCATGAACTTCTCGGAACGAAGCTCACGGGTCACGGGCCCGAAGATGCGGGTGCCGATCGGCTCCTGCTTGTTGTTCAGCAGCACGGCCGCGTTGCCGTCGAAACGGATCAGCGAACCATCGGCCCGGCGGACGCCGGAACGGGTGCGGACGACGACGGCGTCGTAGACCTCGCCCTTCTTGACCTTGCCGCGGGGAATGGCGTCCTTGACGGTCACCTTGATGATGTCACCGATGTGGGCGTAACGGCGCTTGGAGCCGCCGAGCACCTTGATGCACATCATTTCCTTGGCGCCGGAATTGTCGGCGGCCTCGAGGTAGCTCTGTACCTGGATCATGTAATGGCCTCCTTACTTCGCGGCACGCGTGACGACTTCGACCACGCGCCAGTTCTTGGTCTTGGACAGCGGACGGCACTCGCTCACGCGGACGACATCGCCCTCGTTGCAGGTGTTCTCTTCGTCGTGGGCGTGGAGCTTGGTCGAGCGCCGGATGTACTTGCCGTACAGCGGGTGCTTGACCTGGCGCTCGACGAGGATCGTCACGGTCTTGTTCATCTTGTTGCTGACGACGCGGCCTTCGACCGTGCGCAGCTGGTTGGCATTATCGCTCATGGCTCGCCCTTACTTCTTGACAGTCAGCAGGGTCATCGTCTGCGCAATTTCGCGACGGACCAGCTTGATGCGGTGGGGGGCGTTGAGCTGACCAGTGGCCTTCTGCATGCGCAGAGCGAACTGCTCCTTGTGCAGGTCCAGCAAGTGGGTCTTCAGCTCGGTCGCCGACTTGTTACGCAGTTCCTTGAGTTCCATATCAGCGCACCGTCCGGGTCACGAAAGTGGTGGTGACCGAGAGCTTCGCGGCCGCCAGGCGGAACGCCTCGCGAGCGGTCGCTTCGTCGACACCCTCGATCTCGTAGATCACACGACCGGGGGCGATCTGCGCCACCCAGTACTCAACGTTGCCCTTACCGGCGCCCATTCGGACTTCGATCGGCTTCTTGGTGATCGGCTTGTCGGGGAACACGCGGATCCACATCTTGCCACCACGCTTGACGTAGCGGCTGATGGAACGACGCGCGGCCTCGATCTGGCGGGCGGTCAGCTGGCCGTGCGAGGTGGCCTTGAGGCCATACTCGCCGAAGCTGACGGCGGCGCCGGCCCAGCTAAGGCCGTCGTTGCGGGACTTGAAGACCTTGCGGTACTTGGTTCGCTTGGGTTGCAGCATGGCGGCTTACCTCATTTCCTTCGCCGGGCGGGACGGGCGCTCGGAGCGCTCTTCCACTTTCTCCTGGCCAACCTGGCTGAAATCGAAAATCTCGCCCTTGTAGACCCACACCTTCACGCCAATGATGCCGTACGTGGTGAGGGCTTCGGCGAAGCCGTAGTCGATGTCGGCGCGGAGGGTGTGCAGGGGCACGCGGCCCTCGCGGTACCACTCCGAACGGGCAATCTCGGCGCCGTTGAGGCGACCGGCGACATTGACCTTGATGCCCAGGGCACCGAGGCGCATCGAGTTGCCGACGGCGCGCTTCATCGCGCGGCGGAACATGATGCGGCGCTCGAGCTGCTGCGCGATCGATTCGGCGACCAGCTGCGCGTCGAGCTCGGGCTTGCGCACTTCGGACACGTTGATGTGCGCCGGGACGCCCATGATGTCCGAGACTTCCTTGCGCAGCTTCTCGATGTCCTCACCGCGCTTGCCGATCACCACGCCCGGGCGGGCCGAGTGGATCGTGACGCGGGCGGACTTCGACGGGCGCTCGATCAGGATCTTCGAGATGCCGGCCTGGGCAAGCTTCTTGCGCAGCATCGCACGGACCTTGAGGTCGGACGTGAGGTACTGGGCGTAGTCGCGCTTGTTCGCGAACCACTTGGAATTCCAATCCTTGGCAATGCCCAGGCGGATTCCGGTCGGATGAACTTTGTGACCCATATTCTTCGTCCCTGCCTTACTTGCCGGAGCCCACAACCACGGAAATGTGGCTGGTGCGCTTGAGGATGCGGGTGCCGCGGCCCTTGGCGCGGGCCATGAAGCGCTTCAGGACGGGGCCCTCGTCAACCATGATGCTGGTGATCTTGAGCTCGTCGATATCAGCGCCGAGGTTGTTTTCGGCGTTCGAGATGGCCGACCACAGGACCTTGCGGATCATCGCGGCGGCTTTCTTGTCCGAGAACTGCAGCAGGTCGGCGGCGCGGGCCACCGGCAGGCCACGCACCTGGTCAGCGACCAGGCGGGCTTTCTGCGGCGAGATCCGGGCCGTGCGGAGAATGGCTTTGGCTTCCATCGTCATGCTCCTTACTTGCCGGCTTTCTTGTCGCCGCCATGACCCTTGAAGGTCCTGGTGAGGGCGAACTCGCCGAGCTTGTGACCAACCATGTTCTCGTTCACCAGAACCGGGACGTGCACCTTGCCATTGTGGATGGCGATGGTGAGCCCGACCATTTCCGGCAGGATCATGGAACGACGCGACCAGGTCTTGATCGGCTTCTTGCTGTTGCCCTGAGCGGCCTCCACCTTCTTGATGAGGTGGTGGTCGATGAAGGGACCTTTCTTAAGAGAACGTGCCATGGCCTATCAACCCCTGCGATCGCGCACGATGAACTTCTGGGTGCGCTTGTTCTTGCGCGTCTTGTAACCCTTCGCCGGAGTGCCCCACGGGGACACCGGGTGCGGGTTACCCTGGCCAGCCTTGGCCTCACCACCGCCGTGCGGATGGTCGACCGGGTTCATGGCGGCGCCGCGGACGGTCGGCTTGACGCCGCGCCAACGCTTCGCACCAGCCTTGCCCAGCTTCTCGAGGTTGTGCTCGACGTTGCCGACTTCACCGATCGTGGCGCGGCAGTCCGACGGCACCTTGCGCATTTCGCCGGAGCGGAGGCGCAGGGTGGCGTAGGCGCCGTCGCGGGAGATCAGCTGCGCACCGGCGCCAGCGGCGCGGGCCAGCTGGGCGCCCGCACCGGGCTTCATCTCGACGCAATGCACGGTCGAACCCACCGGCATGTTGCGCAGCGGCAGGCTGTTGCCGGTCTTGATCGGCGCATCCTTGCCGGCGATCACCTGGTCACCGTTGGCCAGGCCCTTGGGAGCGATGATGTAGCGGCGCTCGCCGTCGGCATAGCACAGCAGCGCGATGTGCGCGGTGCGGTTCGGGTCATACTCGATCCGCTCGACGCGGGCCGGGATGCCTTCCTTGTCGCGCTTGAAATCGATGATGCGGTAATGCTGCTTGTGGCCACCGCCGATGTGGCGGGTGGTGATGCGGCCGTAGTTGTTGCGGCCGCCGCTCTTGCTCTGCTTTTCGACCAGCGATTCCAGCGGGCCACCCTTGTGGAGGCCAGCGGTGGACACGCGCACCATGGCGCGGCGGCCAGGCGAGGTCGGCTTGAAAGTCATTAGTGCCATGGGTACTCGCCTCAGGCCTTGGCCATCACGTCGATCGTCTGGCCTTCGGCCAGCCGAACGTATGCTTTGCGCCAGTCGCCGCGACGGCCGGCGCGCGAGCGGAAGGTCTTGGTCTTGCCCTTCACGTTCAACACGTTGACCGATTCGACCTTGACGTTGAACAGCGACTCAACGGCGGACTTGACGTCGGCCTTGGTCGCAGTCGTCGCCACTTCGAAGACGTACTGGTTGCTCTGCTCCTGGATTCGCGCCGTCTTTTCAGACACGCGCGGTGCGCGGATCACGCTGAGGATCTTGATGTTGCTCATGCCAGCCACTCCTCGACCTTCGCGACCGCTTCCGCGGTCATGATCACGTGCTCGGCACCGACCAGGGCGACCGGGTCCAGGCCCTGGACGTCGCGGACCTGCACGTACGGCAGGTTGCGGGCGGCCAGGAACAGGGCTTCGGTGCCGTCTTCGGTGACGATAAGCGGATGGGCGATGCCCATCTCGTTCAACTTGGCGACCAGCGCCTTGGTCTTCGGCTCGGCGATGTCAAAGGCATCGACGATCTTCAGGCGACCCTGGCGGTTCAGCTCCGAGATGATCGCGCAGACAGCGGCGCGGTACATCTTGCGGTTGACCTTCTGGGCGAAGTTGCGCGGCTTGGCGGCAAACGTGACGCCACCACCGATGAAGATCGGGGCGCGGTAGTCACCGTGGCGAGCACCGCCGCCCTTCTGCTTCTTGAACTTCTTGGTCGTGCCGGATACTTCCGAGCGCGTCAGCTGGGCCTTGGTGCCAGCCCGGCCGGCGTTGCGGAACGCAACAACCACCTGGTGGACCAGATCCTCGCTAAATTCGCGACCGAAGACGGCGTTGGAAACCGACAGCGTCTTGGCGCTTCCAATAACGGCGAGTTCCATTACTTACTCCTCAACCTTTGCTCGTCGGACGGACGATGACATCGCCGCCCGGCGCACCGGGGACGGAACCCTTGATCGCGATCAGGCCGCGCTCGGCGTCGACCTTGACCACTTCCAGGTTCTGCATCGTCTGCTGGATCGCGCCCATGTGGCCGGCCATCTTCTTGCCCGGGAAAACGCGACCCGGGGTCTGGCGCTGGCCGATGGAGCCCGGCGAGCGATGCGACAGCGAGTTACCGTGGGTGGCATCGCCCATCTTGAAGTGGTACTTCTTGATGGTGCCCTGGAAGCCCTTGCCCTTCGTGATGCCGGCGACGTCGACCAGCTGGCCGACAGTGAAGATGTCCGCCTTGATCTCGTTGCCGACTTCGAAGCTGCCTGCATCCTTGTCTTCGATGCGGAACTCCCACAGGCCGCGGCCGGCTTCCACTTTCGCCTTGGCGTAGTGGCCCGAGAGCGGCTTGTTCACCAGCGCGGCGCGCTTGGTGCCGGCAGTGACCTGCACGGCGGTGTAGCCGTCGGTCTCGTTGGTCTTGATCTGGGTGATGCGATTCGGGCTGGCCTCGATCACGGTCACCGGGATGGAACGACCGTCCTCGGTGAAGATGCGGCTCATGCCCGCCTTGCGGCCCACGATTCCAATGTTTTTGGTCGTCATGGTGTTGGCCTCAGGTCAGCTTGATCTGAACGTCGACGCCGGCCGCGAGCTCGAGCTTCATGAGCGCGTCGACGGTCTTGTCGTTCGGGTCAACGATATCCAGCACACGCTTGTGGGTGCGGGTCTCGTACTGGTCACGCGCGTCCTTGTCGACGTGCGGCGACACCAGCACTGTGTAGCGTTCGATCTTGGTCGGCAGCGGGATCGGGCCGCGCACTTGCGCGCCGGTCCGCTTGGCCGTCTCCACGATTTCGGAAGCCGAACGATCAATCAGGCGATGATCATAGGCCTTGAGCCGAATCCGGATCTTCTGGTCCGCCATGGCGATATCCTTGTTACGGTAAAGAGCGTCGGAACCAGGGGCTTTGCGCCCTGACTCCCGTGGAAAACAAACTCGGCGGACCATGTCTGGTCCACCGAGCAAGAAAGTATAGCTTGTGTTAAACCACCCTGTAAAGGGTTGTTTTACACAGCTTCGACCGTCCTGGCCGCGAACACGAGGGGCATCCTGCCCCTCATTTCGTATGTGGGCCGCCCTAGGGGGCGACCGAGCCGCGCACTATACGCTTACTTGATGACCTTGGCAACCACGCCGGCGCCGACGGTGCGGCCGCCTTCGCGGATCGCGAAGCGCAGGCCTTCGTCCATCGCGATCGGGGCGATCAGCGTCACCACCATCTTCACGTTGTCGCCCGGCATCACCATCTCCACGCCTTCCGGCAGCTGGCAGGCGCCCGTCACGTCGGTCGTGCGGAAGTAGAACTGCGGGCGGTAGCCCTTGAAGAACGGCGTGTGACGGCCACCCTCGTCCTTCGACAGCACGTACACCTCGGCTTCGAACTCCGTGTGCGGCGTGATCGAACCCGGCTTCGCCAGCACCTGGCCGCGCTCCACGTCGTCACGCTTGGTGCCGCGCAGCAGCAGGCCGGCGTTGTCGCCCGCCTGGCCCTGGTCCAGCAGCTTGCGGAACATCTCGACGCCCGTGACGGTCGTCTTGACGGTCGGACGGATGCCGACGATCTCGATTTCCTCACCCACTTTGATCACGCCGCGCTCGATGCGGCCCGTCACCACGGTGCCACGGCCCGAAATCGAGAACACGTCCTCGACCGGCATCAGGAACGCCTTGTCCACGTCGCGCTGCGGCTCCGGGATCCAGGTGTCCAGCGCGTCCACCAGCTTCAGGATCGACGGCACGCCGATCGGGCTCTGGTCGCCTTCCAGCGCCGAACGCGCCGAACCGGTGATGATCGGGGTGTCGTCGCCCGGGAAATCGTACTTGCTCAGCAGCTCGCGGACTTCCATCTCCACCAGCTCCAGCAGCTCGGCGTCGTCCACCAGGTCCGCCTTGTTCAGGTAGACCACGATGTACGGCACGCCCACCTGGCGGGCCAGAAGGATGTGCTCGCGCGTCTGCGGCATCGGGCCGTCAGCGGCCGAGCACACCAGGATCGCGCCGTCCATCTGCGCCGCACCCGTGATCATGTTCTTCACGTAGTCGGCGTGGCCCGGGCAATCCACGTGCGCGTAGTGGCGCTTCTCGGATTCATATTCCACGTGCGCCGTCGAGATCGTGATGCCGCGCGCCTTCTCTTCCGGCGCCGCGTCGATCTGGTCGTACGCCTTGAACTCGCCGCCGAAACGCTCGGCGCCGATCTTCGTCAGCGCGGCCGTCAGCGTGGTCTTGCCGTGGTCGACGTGACCGATGGTGCCCACGTTCACGTGCGGCTTGGTGCGCTCGAACTTACCCTTTGCCATGACTATCTACCTCTGAATTCTGGAATCGGTTTGCGTATGGAAATCAGGACTTCTTGATGACCTGCTCGGCGATGTTGCTCGGCGCCTCGGCGTAATGGTCGAACTCCATCGTGAAGGTGGCACGACCCTGCGACATGGAGCGCATCGAGGTGGCGTAGCCGAACATCTCGCCCAGCGGGACCATGGCGTTGATGACCTTGCCCGAGGGCGTGTCGTCGGTGCCCTGGAGCAGGCCGCGACGGCGACTCAGGTCGCCCATCACGTCGCCCATGTAGTCTTCCGGGGTGACGACCTCGACCTTCATGATCGGCTCGAGCAGGACCGGGTTGGCCTTCTGGAAGCCTTCCTTGAACGCCATCGAGCCGGCGATCTTGAACGCCATTTCGTTGGAGTCGACGTCATGGAACGAGCCGTCCACGGCCTTGATCTTGACGTCCACCACCGGGAAGCCCGCCAGCACGCCGTTCTTCAGCTGCTCTTCGATGCCCTTGCCGGCCGCGACCACGTATTCCTTCGGGACCACGCCGCCGACGATGCCGTTCTCGAACGAGAAGCCCGCACCACGTTCCTGCGGCTCCATCTCGATGACGATGTGGCCGTACTGGCCACGACCACCGGACTGGCGCACGAACTTGCCTTCCTGCTTGACCGCCTTGCGGATGGTTTCGCGGTAGGCGACCTGCGGCTTGCCGACGTTGGCTTCCACGTTGAACTCGCGGCGCATGCGGTCGACGATGATGTCCAGGTGCAGCTCACCCATGCCGGCGATGATCGTCTGGCCCGACTCTTCGTCGCTGCGGACGCGGAAGGAAGGATCTTCCTGCGCCAGGCGGCCGAGCGCGATGCCCATCTTTTCCTGGTCGGACTTGGTCTTCGGTTCGACGGCCATCGAGATGACCGGCTCCGGGAACACCATGCGCTCCAGGGTGATGACGTGGTCGAGCGCGCAGAGGGTGTCACCGGTGGTGACGTCCTTGAGGCCGACCGCGGCGGCGATGTCACCGCACAGCACTTCCTTGATTTCTTCGCGCTGGTTGGAATGCATCTGCAGCAGGCGGCCGATGCGCTCCTTCTTGCCCTTGATCGGGCTGAAGACCTGGTCGCCGGCGTTGAGCGTGCCCGAGTAGACGCGGAAGAAGGTCAGCGAGCCCACGAACGGGTCCGTCATGATCTTGAACGCCAGAGCCGAGAACGGCTCCTTGTCGCCCACCTTGCGGATGATCGGCTGGTCGTTCTCGTCCATGCCGGTGATGGCCGGGCGGTCGAGCGGCGACGGCAGGAAGCTGACGACGCCGTCCAGCATGGCCTGCACGCCCTTGTTCTTGAACGCGGTGCCGCAGAACATCGGGATGATGTCGCAGGTAATCGTGCGCGCACGGATGCCCTGGATGATCTCTTCCTCGGACAGTTCGCCCGACTCGAGATACTTTTCCATCAGCTCTTCCGACGACTCGGCGGCGGACTCGACCATGAACTCACGCGCGGTCTTGGCTTCCTCGAGGAGGTCGGCCGGGATCTCGGCGTAGGTGAAGGTGTTGCCCTGGGTAGACATGTCCCAGTGGATGGCCTTCATCTTGATCAGGTCGACCACGCCCTCGAAGCCCTCTTCAGCGCCGATCGGCAGCTGCATCGGGACCGGCGAGGCGGCGAGGCGCGACTTCAGCTGGCCAACGACCTTGCGGAAGTTGGCGCCGGTGCGGTCCATCTTGTTGACGAACGCAAGGCGCGGCACGCTGTACTTGTTGGCCTGGCGCCACACGGTCTCGGACTGCGGCTGCACGCCGCCGACCGCGCACAGCACGAACACCGCACCATCGAGCACGCGCAGCGAACGCTCGACTTCAATGGTGAAGTCGACGTGCCCGGGGGTGTCGATGATGTTGAAGCGGTGCTCGTCGAGCGACTTGTCCATGCCCTTCCAGAAGCAGGTGGTCGCAGCGGACTGGATCGTGATGCCACGCTCCTGTTCCTGCTCCATCCAGTCCATGGTGGCCGCGCCATCGTGCACTTCACCGATCTTGTACGACTTGCCGGTGTAGTAAAGGATACGCTCGGTGGTCGTGGTCTT
>FSSH01000943.1_pt2 | contig 20825 bp, 22 predicted proteins | sample 1166101 | NCBI WGS metagenome assembly FSSH01 (sample SAMEA32972668, study PRJEB13176) | freshwater metagenome | biome: Drinking water system; feature: Biomass in drinking water that filtered by 0.45 um membrane; material: drinking water | place: USA | collected 2012-12-20 | depth 0 m | reverse complement strand
CTCGATGCCGATGACGCTCAATCATTGATCGCGAAAGCCGACGAACTGGCCGAGTTGGGGTTGGTCATCGAAGGATTTGGTGAGGGTGCGGTCGCGGTGCGTGAAACGCCGGCGCTGCTTGGCGATACCGACATCGACGGATTGGTGCGCGATCTCGCCGCCGAGATCACACGGGAGGGCAGCGCGCGCGCGCTCAAAGACCGATTGGAGGCCGTTGCCTCACGCATGGCGTGCCACGGCAGTGTCCGATCCGGCCGGCGGCTAACGGTGAATGAAATGAACGCGTTGCTGAGAGCGATGGAAGCGACGCCCTATTCGGGCCAATGCAACCATGGCCGCCCAACGTACGTCGCGCTAAAACTCGCCGATATCGAGCGGTTGTTCGGACGGCGTTAACTTTGTGGTTTAGATCGTGCGTTTTGGCCGCGGCAGGAAGTGTATAAAGTCAGGGCCGATATATTTTTTTGTATAGCCAATTATTGATCAGCCTCGCAAATTGCCAACCAGAATTCCAAAGACGTTGCGACGGATTTTTACAACTGATGATAACCGCCAATTCCATTGATGATGGCCAACCATTGCAAGACACCGAACTGAGTGCGGAGGACGCATCTCTGCCGCCAACGGCCTCGAATTTTTGGCTGTTGACGGATGCGATGCCGCAGATGGTCTGGTCGACGCTTCCGGATGGACATCACGACTATTTCAATGCGCGCTGGTACGAATTCACAGGTGTGCCCTATGGCTCGACCGACGGCGAAGCGTGGGCCGGCTTGTTCCATGAAGAGGACCAGCCGCGAACTTGGGAGAAATGGCGCCACAGCTTGGCAACGGGCGAGCCCTACGAAATTGAGTATCGGCTTCGCCATCACAGCGGCGAGTATCGGTGGGCCATCGGCCGCGCCATGCCGATCCGTGATGCCGACGGCAAAATTGTACGTTGGATCGGGACCTGCACCGATTTTGACCGCGCCAAAAAACAAGCTGAGCAGAATGAACTGCTGAGCCGCGAACTCAGTCATCGCATCAAGAATATTTTTGCGGTCGTCGGCGGGTTGGTTGGGTTGTCGGCGCGCGACCATCCCGAGGCGACGGACTATGCGCGCCAGTTGCGCCAGCGGATCGCAGCGCTTGGCCGGGCGCATGAATTCGTCCGGCCGCATTCGGAATATTCGGCGCCGCTGATCGGCGACACCGGATTGCAGCCAATGCTGACCGATCTGCTGGCCGCCTATCCGGCGATGGCGCAGGGGCGGCTGACGATCACCGGTGACAATCCACGCATCGATGATCGCAGCGCTACGCCGATCGCCTTGACGTTCCACGAGTTGGCGACGAATTCAGCCAAGTATGGTGCGCTGGCATCGCCAACGGGGAGCGTCGCCATCGAGGCGACTGAAATCGGTGACGCATTGTCAATCGCCTGGCGCGAGCTTGGCGGTCCGCCGATTCTACAGCCGCCGGCCAGGCAAGGTTTCGGTACGCGCCTCGTTGATTTGAGCGTCGAGCAGCAATTGGATGGCAGAATTGAAAGGGCTTGGAATGGCGATGGCTTGATTGTTGCCATCACCATTCCAATTCGTAATTTGACGAGAGTTCCGTTGACCTAAGCTGACGCAAACAATTGCAGGCCTCTTGGCGGCGCCGACGGCTCGATTGCCGACAATCGCCGCTTCTGTTCCTCATCGGCAATCTGGCGCGATCGCGCGTACAAAGCGAAATTCACGATCGGCTCGACGAGGTCATCCTGCATCGGTTTGGGAACGACGCCGAGAACGCCCTCAACTCCATCGGCAACGATGCGGGGATTAGCTGTCATAAAGATAACAGTAATACCGTATGCGTCCGACAGTTTTTTGCCGATTTCCGGTCCGGTCAAGCCATCGCGCAAATTCAAATCGACGAGTGCGATATCGGCGCCTTTTTCGGCGAGAGCTATCGCAGTTGCCGCGTCTGGCGCAATGCCGGTGACGGATACACCCATGTCGTCAAGAACGGCCTCAAGATTGGCCGCGACGACGATTTCGTCTTCAACGATCAAAACTCTTGGTAGCATGGCAAATCATCCAGTTGAGTTTGTGTGCATAACGATGTCTTCGACCCGCAGTTCACGATGGATCACATCAACGCTGACGCCTGACACTCGGTCGCGGCTGCAACGTTTTGTGGCAGGCTTTTGGAAATGTCCGTCGCTTTCGTGCAGGCCCTCATCGTGACAAACGTAGGAAAGCGGACGACGTTCCGCCTGTGGAGAAATTTCACAAATAACGTGGAGTCACAAATAGTTGAAGCTGTGCTGCGCCGGGCGAAGCCAGGCGCGAACAACAGGCGAGCCTGAGGCCGGGGCGTATCTGGCTACTTTAACCCAACGTCAATGATCGTCAGACTTATCGGCACTGTCGGATTGCAGCAGGCCGTAATTTTCGACGCCGATCTTGGCCATCAGATCAAGTTGGGTTTCGAGGAAATCAATGTGGCCTTCCTCGTCCTGAAGCAGTTTTTCGAACATTTGCATGGTGACGTAGTCGTTCAGGTCGCGGCACACGTCGCGTGACTTCGTGTAGCTCTCGCGCGCGATGTATTCGCCCTTCAAGTCACATTCGAGCACTTCTTTGAGGTTCTGGCCGATCAGCAGCGGCGCCACGTATTGCAGGTTCGGGAAGCCTTCGAGAAAGATGATGCGATCGACGATTTTGTCGGCGTGCTCCATTTCCTCGATCGATTCCTTGCGCTCCTTTTTGGCGAGCTTGGTGTAGCCCCAGTCGTTCAACAGCCGGTAGTGCAGCCAGTATTGGTTGATCGCGCCCAGTTCGAGCTTGAGCGCCTCGTTAAGGCGCACGATGACGTCGGGGTGGCCCTTCATGGGATGTCTCCGGTAATTGGCGATACGGGCAAAAAAACGCTGCGGCATGTTTAGACGAAGGCCGCCGGGCATGCCAGTCGTGCGTAAATGTCACGCGTACAGGTGCGCGACACGCGACGACAGCCAAGAGTTTGAATGGTTATGCCGCGGTGGCGCGACGGGTGGCGCGGGTGGTTTCGATGATGTGCTGGCGCGCGGCGCGGCGCTCTTCAAGACGGATGAGCTTGGCGCGGGCTTCAGCCAATACGAAGGGGCAGACGCGTGTATCCGCTGCCAGCCGGTCCATCGCCGCGTAGATGACGCCGACGGCGACGGGCGCGCAGGTGCAGCAGTTCATTTTTTTGTTGAGGTGGCGAAACACCACGCCAGGTGTCGGCAGCGGCGCATCGGGTGCGCTCATGATGTCGAACACCGCGCGCTCAATATCGCGATCCGAGATGACGGAGCAGGAACAGACGATCACGTATGACTTCCCCAATGGCTCGGAGTTCAAGGCCCCGATATCGGACACTCAAAGTTGAGTTGGCGTTAAGATGCCCTTGTGGAGTGCTGCGGTCAAGATCTGCGTTGGATTATTGGTGTCGCGTGGCGCGGTGGGGGCAGAGCCGGGCGCGGGCGAATTTGGAAGTTTTCTAAAAAGCCGGAGCACGCGGGCCGGTGGCGTCGCGCGCGAAGGCCCGGGCATCTCATTTGCGCCGTGCGACTCTCGTCCCGAGACCCGGCCGCACGGCGCGCTCCCGGCCGGCTCCGCGAAGGAGAGTCGGAAGCGCACAGAAAAACGAGCCGAGGTGATCCTTGAGCAGATAGCGCTCAACCGTTGAGCTGTTTGCACCGTTCGTGGTGGTCGCGACGGTCGCTACGCCGCCGATGTAGGCGGTCGATGTCGTCTGCCCCGATTGCGTCACGGCGACTTCGTAACTGTAGCCAGCAGTTTATTAGATGATTTGTCACAAACTGTGTTTTATCGCAGGTAGATCTTCACATGCTGGATGGCAGAGGATCCCAAGACTGTCGGCTGGTCTTCCAATTCATGCCCCCCCCACGACGTGCTAAACATGTGAACATGTTCGGTATGTTTGGCTTGCAGTGCCTCAAGCTTTCGAAGCAGGATAGCTAGGCCGTCTTTATCCAGAAATACTTCCAGTTCGACCGGCGAAATTGAGCTTTCAGTCGTCTTTACTTCAAAACTTATCATAATCGCTAATCCACCAACTTATCCTTTGCTCCGAGTGGCCCATTGTAAGCTCGCGGACGATTAATGCCGACGTGCGGACCTTTGGGAGGCTGATGATTGAGATCAAGATGATAACTCCGCCCCGTGCGGGGGTTGAGAAACGTACCCTGTCCATTTAGGGGGTTTGTTCCCTTCGGTACAAATCCTTTGTTGGTTAGCATTTCTGCAATCTCATTGGCTGTTTTGCCAAAAAACGGATTGCCGCCAAGACCTCGACTAAATTTGCCAGCTGGAATTGCTCCTGCAGCCGCCCATGCCCAGCCGCCGATGCCACATTCGGCTTGCCAGCATTCGATAAGCGCCCCCGCACCAGAGGCAGCCATCAAGAAGGAGTAATCTGGCGAACTCAGCCCACCCGCTTCCGTCCTGGCCTCGAAAGCACGTTCATCTTGGCCGCTCTGCGTACCAAGCAACCCCTCAGCATTATACAGCTGCGCGAACGCGCCCGTGATCGCGCCGTTGGCGAACTTGCCGCCGGCAAGCACGGATGCGGTTCCACCAGCCACCGCCGCGATGGCTCAAAATGATCACGACGGGGAAGCGCCGCTGAAGCATCACCCCGATGCGCAGACGGGTTATTGAGCTTCGCACTCTTTGCGCTGGATCCCCGAGCCATCTCGCGGGCTCGATGCCTCGAGGATGACGCGAGGGATGGGGCGGCGCTATGCCTCGAGGATGCCGGAAGGGAGGGCGTGGGCTCGATGCCTCGAGGATGACGGAAGGGAGGGTGCGGGCTCGATGCATCGAGGATGACGGAAGGGAGGGCGTGGGCTCGATGCTTCGAGGATAACGGGGGAAGGATGGAGCGGCTCGATGCCTCGAGGATGACGCGAGGGATTGGCCGGCGCTATGCCTCGAGGATGACGGAAGGGTCGGCGTGGGCTCGATGCCTCGAAGATGACGGACGGGACGGCGCGGGCTCGATGCTTCGAGGATAACGGGGGAAGGAGGGAGCGGGCATCGGTTGAACCCGTGTGCATCGGTGGCTGCGAGAGCCTAAGATGGCCGCGTGTGTGGCTTAACGGTGGGTCCGGCATGCAGGCGTGTCGCTGAGACCACACGGATGTTGGCCGCGTGTTCAACGTGCCGTCAATGAACGACGGGGGTGGGTATGACGGTGGCGGTAGTGCTCGAGCATTTTCCGACGAAGTGGATCCCGTTTCGTCGGCAGAAAATGCGACAAAGCGCGGGGATAGAGCGCCGATCTGATTCCATCAGATCGCAAAGCGCTCTAGTGGCTGGGTCAAGGGGGCTGGTCGCGAGGCTTCGGCCGACGAGGGCCCGGTGATGCGCGCGCCCGTGGCGAGCGATTTGGGGCCGGTGGTGACGCTCGGCGCGCTGTTTTTCATTTTCGGTTTCGTGACGTGGCTCAATGGGCCGCTAATCACGTTCGTCAAGCTGGCCTTCGATCTCGATGACGTCAGCGCCTTCCTGGTGCCGATGGCGTTTTATCTGTCGTATTTTTTTCTCGCACTGCCGTCTTCGGCGGTGCTGCGGCGGACGGGCATGAAGCGGGGCATGGCGCTGGGACTGTTGGTCATGGCCGTCGGCGCCGTGATCTTTGGGCAGTTCACAACCATGCGCCAGTATGCCGGTACGCTGATCGGATTGTTTGTCATCGGTGCCGGATTATCGCTGCTGCAAACGGCGTCGAACCCCTATGTCAGCATCGTCGGGCCGATCGACAGCGCCGCCCGTCGCATCGCGGTGATGGGCATTTGCAACAAGTTTGCAGGTTTGCTCGCGCCGCTCGTGTTTGGTGCGCTGGTGCTGACCGGGCTTGATGATTTCGATGCCCGCGTGAAGGCGGCGCTCACGGTCGAGGCGCGCGACGCTTTGCTCAACGCATTCGCGGCGCAGGTGTACTGGCCGTACATGATCATGGCGGCGTTGCTGGCGATCTTGGCGCTATGGATCGCGCGTTCGAGTTTACCCGACATCGATCCGGCAAGCGCGAACGAAGGCCGTCTCACGGGCGATGCGAGCGGGCCTGGCGGTGCAACGGCACTGAGCGTCTTTGCTTATCCGCACCTGTGGCTCGGGGTGGTGAGCTTGTTTTTGTATGTCGGCGTCGAAGTGATGGCCGGAGATGCGATCGGCGTTTATGGCGCGGGCTTCGCGATGCCCTTGAGTGAGACGCGGTTTTTTACGTCGTACACGCTGGCCGCGATGCTGGTCGGATATGTCGTCGGCTTGCTGGTCACCCCGCGCTTTTTTTCGCAGCAGAGCTATCTGGCGATTTCGGGCGCACTGGGGGTTGTGTTGACGCTGGGCGCGACGATGACGAGTGGCCCAGTGTCAGTCGCGTTGATTGCCAGCCTGGGGTTCGCCAACGCCATGATGTGGCCGGCGATTTTTCCGCTCGCGATCCGCGGTCTCGGCCGCCACACCGAGACAGGGTCGGCGCTGCTGATCATGGCCATCGCCGGCGGTGCGTTGATGCCGTATGCGTTCGCCGTGCTGAAGCAGACGATTGATTTTCAGCTCGCCTATGCAGCGCTTGCGGTGCCGAGCTATCTGTTTATTTTTTACTATGGGGCGCGGGGGTGGAGGGCAATTCGCGCGTCGTAAGGTTGCGAAAAAACCTGATCTCAGTGTCGCCATAGGTGCGGGTGTCGAGGGCTTTAAACGCGGGCGGGATGGCGACGGCGGTTCCGGCGCGCTCTTCAAGCACGACGACGGCACCGGCGGTGAGCCATCCGCCACCGAGCAGCGAGACAAGCGCGCGGTCGCCGAGGCCTGCGCCATAGGGTGGGTCTAGGAAGGCGAGCGAAAACGGCTCGATGTTTGACGCGTCGCCAAGGTCGGTCGCGTCGCGGCGGAAGATGCGGGTTTCGCCGGTCAGGCCGAAGGCTTCGACGTTCTGGCGGATCAAGGCGCGGGCTTCGGGCGCCTGTTCGACGAACAGGCAGTAAGCCGCGCCGCGCGACATCGCTTCCAAGCCGAGCGCGCCGGTGCCGGCAAAGAGATCGATGACGCGCGCGCCAGGGAGGGCGAACTCATCGATGCCGTGAGCGAGAATGTTGAACACGCTTTCGCGGACGCGGTCGGACGTTGGCCGAAGTCCCGCATGCTCAGGTGCAGCTAATGCACGGCCGCGAAATTTGCCGGCGACAATTCTCATTCGTCTTTGTCGTCTCGCTGGGCGGCCTTGCCACGCGCATGGCGCGCCTTGCGTTCGTCGCCGCTTTCGGCGAGGCCAAGCTGCTGCGCCATCTTCGGCCCAAGCTGTTCGGCGAGAGCGCGGCGCTTGACGGCTTCGACGGAGCCGGGTCCAAGGTCGAGCAATTGAAACGGACCGAACGACACGCGGATCAGCCGATTGACGGTGAGGCCGAAGTGCGTGAGGATTTTGCGAACTTCGCGGTTCTTGCCTTCTTTGATGCCGATCGTCAGCCACATGTTGGCCCCTTGCACACTGTCGATCACGGCTTCGACCGGGCCATAGCGCACGCCCTCGATCTCGATGCCGTCTTTGAGCGTTTCGACATCGGCGGGCGTCAAGCGGCCCATGGCGCGGGCACGGTAGCGACGCGTCCAACCTGTCGCGGGGAGTTCCATGTGGCGGGCCAACTCGCCGTCGTTGGTGAGCAGCAGCAGTCCCTCGGTATTGTAGTCGAGCCGTCCGATCGAGACGACGCGCGGCATCTCGGGGGGTAATTTATCGAACACGGTTGGCCGTCCTTGCGGATCGGCGTGCGTTGTCACCAAGCCCTTCGGTTTGTGATAGCGCCACAGTCGGGCCGGTTCGGCGGTGGGCAGGGGCCGGCCGTCGACGATGATCTTGTCGGCTCCGGAAACCTCGACCGCAGGTGTTTTCAGGAGGCGGCCGTTGACGCTGACGCGGCCATCTGCGATCCAGCGCTCGGCTTCACGCCGCGAGCACAACCCCGCGCGGGCCATGGCTTTGGCGATCCGCATCGGCTCGGCGTTGCTAACGGTGGTGGCGAGCAGCGTCGGCTTCGCCGGCGACGGCTTTGATGGCGATGGCTTGGCGGGCGAGCGCTGATCCGTGTCACTGCGCTTGGCGGGTTGCGGGCGTCGCAGCGGCGATTTTTTGCCAGCGGGCCGGGTGGCGTGCGGTTTGACCATGACGCGGGGCGTATCCTTGGAAGAGCAGGCGATCTTATGACACTGCAAATGCCCGAGAGCTACATGGACCTTGCATTAGGTGAAGGGCGAAGCGCCGCGCTGCGCCGAGAGGTGCCGATCGGGGCCGTGATTGTCGGACCGGACGGTGTGATTTTAGCACGCGCGGGAAATCGGACGCGGGAGACGAACGATCCAACCGCGCACGCCGAAATTCTTGCGATCCGCGCGGCGTGCGCGACGCTTGGCAGCGAGCGGCTGATGGGATGCGATCTCTACGTGACGCTTGAGCCGTGCCCGATGTGCGCGGCGGCGATTTCGTTCGCGCGGATCCGGCGATTGTATTTCGGCGCGGCTGATCCGAAAGGTGGCGGCGTCGAAAACGGTGCGCGGATTTTCAACCAGTCGACGTGTCATCACGCGCCGGAAGTGTACGGCGGTATCGGGGAAGCGGCGGCCGCGCGTTTGCTGCGCGACTTTTTCGCCGAGCGGCGGGTGTGAGATAGTGCGCTTCGCACATTTTGCGCTGGATCCCCGGCCTTCGGTCGCGATGCTCCCTTGGCCGAGGATGACGACAGTGAAGTTGACAGCGCCGATTGATCTAGCCCGTCATCCTCGAGACATCGAGCCTGCGCGATGGCTCGGGGATCCAGCGCGAAGAGTGCGAAGCGCAAAAGTTATCCGTTACGATCAGGGCGCCTTGCCCTGGAGGCGCGAATGCCTCGCGACGCTCAGGCGTTCGACGGTGATGGCTCTTAATCTGCTGAATTGGATTTGCGACGCCGGGTCAACAGACTGCGCTTGGCTTTTTTCGACAGCAGCGGCAGGGCGAGGGCGGTTGGCGGGGGTTCGATCTGAGCCAATGTTTCAACCGACAAAACGCGATCGAGCTGAACCTTGAGGCGTTCCTTGGCCGCATTGCTGGCAGCCAGAATGGCATCGCATTTTAGGAAATCGAGCACTTGGAACTGGCTGGTGCCGGAGCTGATGAGAATGTCAGGTTGCGACGATTTCAGTTTTTCACGCACGATCGAGCGCTCGAACAGAAAGGCGCTGGCGAACAGTGCTTCAAAGGCTGTCGGCGTGGCGCGCTTGGCATCGGGCACCGGCGCACCTGAGACGTCGATGGCGACAACAACATCGCTCTCAGCCAGGAGCAGATCGAACGGCAGCGGATTTGTCAGCCCGCCGTCGATGAGCACGCGGTTGTCGCGCAGCACTGGCTGGAAAATAACGGGCAGCGCCATGCTGGCCGCGACCGCGCTTTGCAAGGCGCCGGATTGAAAAACGACCGCTTCCTGTTCGTAGAAATCCGAGGCAACGATTTTCAGCGGAATGATGAGATCGGAAAAATCGGACTTGATGCCTTTCGGCATGACGAGATCGAGCACCGCATGAGCGTCGAGAATGGCGCCACGCGCCGCGAACGGATTCATCATGCGCTGGAGCGGCTGCGAGCGGGCGGCGAACAGATCGCGGAGCAGGCCGAAGCGCTGCGAGAGAATGTATGTCGTGTGTGCGCGCAGATCCTTGCCGGAGATGCCGGCGGCGTAAGCGGCGCCGTATATTGCGCCGATCGATGTTCCAGCAATGACGGCGGGGCGAACGCCGAGTTCGTCGAAGGCTTCGAGCATGGCGATGTGGGCCAAGCCGCGCGCGCCGCCGCCGCCGAGCGCCAAGCCGATGCGAGGCGCGGGCGAGGCCGACTTTTGCGGGTGATGCGGATCGGCCAGGGGCTGCGAGGGCCCACGTGGTGTCAAGCGAGGTGTCATGGCCGGAAAATGTAGCCGTCGATCGCTGCGGCGCAAGCGTTAGCACGCCGCGACGGCAAAACGCGTGATTTTCAGCTCGGATCGCGCAAGATAGCGCGCCAGCCGATGTCTTTGCGGCAAAAACCTTCCGGCCAATCAATCTGAGCAATCGCCGCGTAAGCGTGAGCTTGGGCCTCGGCAACACTTTTGCCAAGCGCCGTAACATTCAATACGCGACCGCCATCGGCGAGCAGGCGCGCTCCGTCGCGCCGCGTGCCAGCATGAAAAATTTCGACGCTATCGATACGCGTGGCGGCATCGAGCCCTTTGATCTCGGTGCCTTTCAACGGTGTGCCGGGATAGCCGTCCGCCGCCATGACGACCGTCAGGGCGACATCGGTGCTCCAGCGCAGATCAAAACGATCGAGAACGCCGTCGGCCGTGGCGACGAGCGCTGCCAGCAGATCGGATTTCAGCCGCAGCATCAGCACTTGCGTTTCGGGATCACCGAAGCGGACGTTGTATTCGATCAGCTTGGGGCCGTCGGTGGTGATCATAAGGCCCGCGAACAACACGCCTTTGAAAGGCGTGCCGCGCTGTGCCATAGCCGCGACGGTTGGGCGAATGATCTCGGCCATCGTGCGTTCGACGAGGTCCGGCGTCATGACCGGCGCCGGCGAATAGGCGCCCATGCCGCCGGTGTTGGGACCGGTGTCGCCATCGCTGAGGCGCTTATGATCTTGGGCTGTCGCAAGCGCCAATGTGTGGGTGCCATCGCACAGCGCGAAAAAACTGGCTTCTTCGCCCGGCAAAAATTCCTCGATAACGACTTCCGCGCCAGCTGCGCCGAACTGGCCGGAGAAACAGGCGTCGACGGCGGCGGTCGCGTCGTGCGCGGTCTCGGCGATGGTGACGCCTTTGCCGGCGGCGAGGCCGTCGGCCTTGATCACGATCGGCAAAGTTTGCCGCGCGAGGTAAGCTTTGGCGCTGGCGGCATCGCTAAAGCGCGCGTAGGCGGCGGTCGGAATATCAAAGTCGCGGCAGAGATCTTTGGTGAAGCCTTTCGAGCCTTCGAGCTGAGCTGCCGCTTTCGACGGCCCGAAGTGTTTGATGCCAGCAACCGTGAGCGCGTCACCGAGGCCAGCGACGAGCGGGGCTTCGGGGCCGATGATCACGAAGCCGATATTCTGAGTGGCGCAATAGGCGATGACGGCCGAGTGATCCGACACGTCGAGAGCAACACAGGTGGCGATTTCGGCGATGCCAGCGTTGCCGGGCGCGCAAGAGAGCTCGTTCAACAGTGGGCTTGCCGTTAGCGCCCAAGCCAGCGCGTGTTCGCGGCCGCCCGAGCCGATCAAAAGCACGTTCATGTGGGCGCCTCACAAATTGCGAGGGGCGGCAGGTGGCGGACGCGGGGCGGTGTCTGTTGCATTTGCGAACTTGGTGTAGCATCGATCGGGGAACAGGCAAGCGCGCGGGCTATCGAACGCTGTCGAAAACCTGCGCGGCTCCGCAGCGTGCCGGCGGCTGAACGCGACGGGCTGACGCGAGCGAGCAGCAGGCGGCCTGCGGTTGCGCGTCGAACCAGAAAAAGCTTTGAATGGGCACATGCAAGCACCAGACAAAACCGGCGGCAACGCTCCGGAATTCTCCGTTTCCGAACTGTCGGGCGCGATCAAGCGCGCTCTGGAGGAGGGATTTGGATATGTGCGTCTCAAAGGCGAAATTTCCGGCTATCGCGGACCGCATGCCTCGGGCCATTGCTATTTCGCGCTGAAGGACGACAAGGCGAAAATCGAGGCGGTGATCTGGAAGGGCGTGTTCGGGCGCCTGCGGTTCAAGCCGGAAGAGGGCATGGAAGTCATCGCCCAGGGCAAGATCACGACGTTTCCCGGCTCGTCCAAATATCAGATCATGATCGAAGCGCTGGAGCCCGCAGGCGCCGGTGCGCTGATGGCGATGCTCGAAGAGCGAAAGCGCAAATTCGCCGCTGAAGGGTTATTCGACGACGCCCGCAAAAAACCGCGACCGTTCTTGCCGCGTGTGGTCGGAATTATAACCTCGCCGACTGGAGCGGTGATCCGCGACATGCTCGCCGGATTTACGGAAAGATTTCCGGCGCACGTTTTGGTCTGGCCGGTGCGTGTGCAAGGCGAGGGCAGTGCGGCTGAGGTTGCGGCGGCCATCCGTGGGTTCAATGCGTTTCAATCGGGTGGTGCATTGCCACGTCCCGACGTGCTGATCGTTGCGCGCGGTGGCGGCAGCCTCGAAGATTTGTGGGGCTTCAACGAAGACATCGTCGTCCGTGCTGCTGCCGCGAGTGAAATCCCGTTGATTTCGGCGGTCGGTCACGAAACCGATTGGACGTTGCTCGATCTCGTCGCCGATGCCCGTGCGCCGACGCCGACGAAGGCTGCCGAGTGGGCGGTGCCGAAGTATTCCGAGCTTGTCGATACGCTGGAAAAGTTCAGTCTGCGCCAGCGCACCGGCGTTCGCCGTATGCTCGACGGCGTGCGCACGCATTTGAAGGCGGCGGCGCGCGGCTTGCCCAAGCGCGAGGATCTGATTGCCTTGCCGCGTCAGCGGTTCGATGCGGCGGATCGCAGGTTGGGGCGGGCGCTGATCGCCAATACGCGAGCCCACGGGACACGACTGGCGAGAACGGGTGGCCGGCTGACGACTGCCCCGCTGGTCAATCGCTTGAGCCGGGCGTCGGAACGGTTAGCGGCCCTGCATGCCCGGTCCGGGCAGGCCTTGGCCAACCGCGTCATGGTCCATCGTCGCGTATTGGACGGGCGTGCGGCTTTGCTCGCGGCGCTGAGTTATCAAGGCGTGTTGGCGCGTGGGTATGCTCTGGTGCGCGACAACGAGGGACGGACGGTGCGGCAGGCGGCGGACGTTGGAACCGGCGCACACCTGTCGATCGAATTCGGCGACGGCCGCATTGCCGCGACCGCTGACGGGCCACCATCGCCACCCCCGGCCGATGAAGGACCATCAGGCATCGGCATGCAAAGTGCCGACGGTCGCCCGACGCAACGGCCGCTGGCCAAAGCGTCGCGCCCCGGTGGCGGTGGCGGACAAGGCTCACTTTTTTAGCCGATCTGGTGTAGAACGGTTGCCGAATTGTCTGCAAGGTTCCGGCAGGTGACCTGACGTGGATCGAAAATCGGCGCCAAAAAGCCAAATGAACAGCCAAGCGGAACCCGTCGGCATGAACCGGATCGAGAAGTTTTTCGGCGTCAGAAACGAAGCCAAGATCCGCTTTCTAGATGGCGAGTTCGAAGTCGTATCGCCGGGTGACTTTGTGCGCTGCGCCGTGACGGACCAACAAATTCCGATTGCCGATCTGCGCTATTGGAGCGTCGATGCGCAGGAGGCTTATGCGTCCGCCGATGTTTCGGTGAAGCGGCACTTGGAGTTGCGGCAAAAGCGCTAAGGCATGACCGACGAGTCGCGCGGTGAGTGAGTCCCGATTTTTTCCATGATCAGGCTCATCAGCTGCTGGCGATCATCGGCAGAAAATGACAGCGTGATCGCCAGCACCTTCGAGCGCGCGTGCAGCTCGGCCATGGCACCGGGCATGCGGGCGAGGCGCGCCAAGTCCTTCGAAGTCGTTACCAGATCGCAATCGAGGGTCTTCGCGGCGTCGAGCAGTTCTAGGGCCTCACGCTCGCTATAGGCGGCGTGATCGCCATAGACACGCGTGGCGATGATGCGCGCATCGAGTTGTTCGAGCATGGCGAAAAAGCGCTGCGGATTGGCGATGCCGGCGTAGGCGATAACGCGGCGGGATTTCAGCCACGACGTGTCGCCGGCAGCCGTGGCGTGGGCGCGAATGAGCGGGCCCGGGAAAAGCGATAGGGCGGCTTCGAAATCAGGATCGAGCGGTGTCTCACGGTCGCCATTGACGACGATGACGTCGGCAAGTGACATCTGGAATGCCAGCGGTGCTCTTAGAGGCCCAGCCGGCAGAACGCGGCCGTTGCCGACACCACGGCGGCAGTCGACGACGGCGATCGCCAGGTCCTTGGCAAGGGACGGATTTTGCAAGCCGTCATCCATGATGATGACGGCGTCGGCCGGCGCGCACGACGCGATGAGCATGGCGCCGGCTGGCCGGTTCCGCGATACAATGGTCGGTGCATCGCGGGCCAGCAACAAAGGTTCGTCGCCGACGTCGGCCGCCGTATGCCGGGCGGGATCGACGCGGAGTGGGCCGGCGAGTTTTCCACCGTACCCGCGCGACAGAAACCATGGCTGGCGGTGGGCCACGCGAAGCTGTTCGGCAATGGCCAGCGACAGCGGTGTCTTACCGGTTCCGCCGACGGTGAAATTGCCGACACAGATGACCGGGTGGGCAGCGCGGGCCGGAGCCGTTGCGCGATAGCGGCGGACCATGGCTTCGCCGTAAAGCCTCGCGGCCGGTGTCAAAACATGAACCGGCCAAGTGGGTGTTGCGCTGTACCACCAGGATGGTTCACGCGATGGCATCGGTTAAGCCCTCAATTTGGCGAGGAAGGGATGCAGTGCGGTCAGCGTCTTTTGCAGCGCGCCACCAAGCTCGGCGAGGGCCTGCGTAGCGCCACGGCGCATCGTTTCCAAAGCCTGGTCGTCGGTCAGCAGGCGCGTCACGGCGCGGGCGATGTCGTCGCCGTTGGTCACGACAACAGCGCCGTCGTCGGCAATCAACGCCTCGTAGGCTTCGCGGAAATTGTGGAAATGCGGACCAGTGAGAACGGTTGTTCCATGACGGACCGCTTCGATCGGATTTTGCCCGCCGTGAGCGACAAGCGAGCCGCCGATCAGCGCCACGCGCGATATGGCGTATAGAGTTCCCAATTCGCCGATCGTGTCGGCGACATACACGTCGCTGGCGGCATCAGGCAGGGCGTCGAGACTGCGGCGCACGACCGCCAGTCCTTGCCCCATCATCGCATGGGCGATGGCGGCGCCACGGTCAGGGTGACGCGGGGCAATGATGGTGAGCAAATCGGGAATCGATCGGCGCATGACCTGGTGCGCGGCCGCGATGTGGACCTCTTCGCCGGGATGCGTGCTCGCCGCCAAAAAAACCGGACGGGAGCCGATGGCAGCCCGCAGTGCCTCGCGTTTCACGTCGTCGACCGGCGGTGGTGGTGAATCGATTTTCAAATTGCCGGCGGTGCTGACGTTGGGGGCGCCGAGACGCTTGATGGTGGCTGCGATTTTGTTCGTCTGGGACAGCACAAGATTGAATCGCGAAAATAGCGGCCGGCCGATGCGGGCGTTCTTGCGCCAGCGCCGCATGCTGCGCGGTGACATGCGGGCGTTGACGAGAACAAGCGGGATGGACCGCTCGGCCGCCGTCAGAATCAAGTTCGGCCACAGATCAGATTCGGTGAAAATGGCCAATGACGGTTGCCAGTGGTCAAAGAAGCGGCGCGTGTATTGGGGAACGTCGAGCGGCACATATTGATGCAAGGCACGGCTCGGCAGGCGAAGGTCGGCGAGGCTGGCGGAGGTGGTGGTGCCGGTCGTCAACAGAACGTGGGTGCTTGGCTGCTCGTCCAGCATGGCTGCGATCAGCGGTAGGACGGATGTGGTTTCACCGACGCTTGCCGCATGCACCCAGATCAGCGCGCCGGCCGGTCGCGGCCGCCCGGCAAAGCCCAGCCGCTCGCCGCGACGTTTGACATCTTCCTTGCCGCGCCGGCCGCGCACGTTGAGGAAAAGGCCCGCCGCAGGGCGCAGCGCTGACATGGCGGTCGAATAGATTTTAAGGCCGACGCCGGGCGGCGGTGGCGAGATGGCGGCGAGGTGGTCGAGCGGCGTAGCCCGGTTGATGTCGGCGCCGGCCAGATCGTAGGCGGCGATGGTCGCGGCGTTGAGCGCTGCCTCAAGTTCGAGCCGTTTGGCCTCAAGCACGCGTGCGTCGGCATCGCGCGGCACGTGGATCGGCTCACCCGCAGCGAATACCAGCGTGGAATACGGTAAGTTGAGCGTCATGCGGCTCCACGTGTCGAACGACGCAAAGCGGCGCGTCGCGGCGGCAACGGGAACAATCGGGCAGCCGGACATGCGGGCAATCGTGATGATGCCGAGCCCGGCGGCGCGCGCGGGCCCTGGCGGAATGTCGGCGGTCATCACCAGCGACGTGTCGCCGGTCAGGGTTTTGACGGCGGCGCGAAGGGCAGTAGCACCGCCGCGATCGCGCTTGCGGTCGCCGGCGCCGGCGCCGCGAATGAGATCGGTGTCGAGGTGGCGCATGGCCTCGCCGATCAATTCAGCGTCGCCGTGACGGGCGACCATTGCCGCGACTTTGACGTCTCCGGGCTTGAGGCACGCGAGCATCATGAACTGTCCGTGCCAGCACGCCACGATGCACGGATGCGCGGCGCGCAGCCGGGCCTGCAAATCTGCTGGTTCATAGATGATGTCGGATGTGGCTTGGACGTGCTTGATCAGGCGAGCAAGTGTCCGGCCCCCGAGACGCATCAGCGTGGCTTTCGTCTCGGACATGCGGTGCGGAGGCCTCCGGAGGATTTGGTGCAAGGAGTGTGACGAATCGGCAGCGTGGCCGCAATATCGCAGCTCTCGGATTGGAAAGGGTGTTACGTATCGCGAATAGCAATTGGCTGCAAACGCCTGCCTGGCCGCACTTTTCGGCGCGATGGCCTGATATCCGGCGATTGGAGCTTGACACGCGTTCGCGTCATGTCCTTTGAGGGGGCGGCTGCGGCGGCCTGGACCCAACGCTTCGTGGAGCGCGAAAAACGCCCAAATGGCGAGCATTCTCAAACAAGCCAAACGTGGCCTGCGCAGGCGGAGCGAAGCCGTTGTGGGAGCCATGGCCAAGTCAGATGCACCGTGGCTGCGCCGCGCCGCCGGGCCGATGCTGTGTTATCTCGACATGCTCGTGGTCGATTACGGTGTGGTACGATTGTTCTTCAACAATCGCCATCGCGTCGGCCAAGATGCTTGGCGATCGGCGCAGCCGGCACCGTATCACATCGCGATGATGGCGCGACGCGGTATCAAGACGATCATCAATCTGCGCGGTGATCAGTCGGCCGGGACGAAGTGGCTCGAAGAGCAAGCGTGTGCCCGCCACGGCGTCAATCTCATCAATCTGAAATTGCGTTCCCGGGCGCCGCCGACGCGCCAGGAACTATGGGCGGTGCGCGAGGTTTTGCAGCGGGCGGACTATCCGATCCTGGTGCATTGCAAGTCGGGAGCCGATCGCGCCGGGTTGATGAGCGTGATGATCCGTCATGTTCGCGATGGCGAGCCGATTGCAGATGCGATCAATCAGTTGTCACTTCGGTTTGGCCACATCCGCCAAGCCGATACCGGCGTTCTGGATGAGGTTTTCCAGCGCTACCTCGAAGACGCAGCCAAGGCGCCGATCGAATTCTGGCATTGGGTCGATACGGTTTACGATCCAAGCGACATTCAACGCGCTTTCAAGTCGAACAAGTGGGCGTCGCGTCTGGTCGACCGGGTGCTGCGCCGGGAATGACCGCGATCTGCGCGTTGCTCAGTTGACGAGGAGTTGCGCTGGCCCCGTGCCCGATAAGCGCGCGTAAGGACCTTTGTTCGACAGCAGATCGCCGTGCGTGCCGCGCTCGACGATGTGGCCGGCTTCCATCACGCAAATCAGATCGGCGCGCTGAACCGTCGACAAGCGATGGGCGATGACGAGCGTCGTGCGGTTGCGGGTGAAGCGGGCGAGGGCTTCCTGCACGAGCTGTTCGCTTTCGGTATCGAGCGCGCTGGTGGCTTCATCCAGAAGCAGAATGGGCGCATCCTTCAGGATGGCGCGCGCCAGAGCAAGACGCTGGCGCTGACCACCCGACAGGCGTCCGCCGCGATCACCGATGACGGTGTCGTAACCGTTGGGTTGCGCCATGATGAAGTCGTGGGCGGCGGCGGCTTTGGCGGCGATGACGATGTCGTCGTGGCTGGCGCCGAGACGGCCGAGCGCGATGTTGGCCGAGATGGTGTCGTCAAACAGCGTGATGTCCTGGCTGACGATGGCAATTTGATCACGTAGCGAGTCGACGCGCACGTCGCGCACATCCTGGCCATCGATCGAAATGGCGCCTTCGGTGACATCGAACAAGCGGGGCACGAGATTGACCACAGTCGATTTGCCGGAACCAGAGCGGCCGACGAGCGCCACTGTTTTTCCGCCGGGGACCGTCAGCGAAAAATCTGAGACCGCGCGCTCGCTCGAATGGGTGTCGTAGGCGAACCCGACGTTACGAAACACGATAGTGCCTTGCCCGATAACGAGGGGTTTGGCGTCAGCGCGATCAATGATCGATGGCGGCTCATCGATGATACCATAGAGGCTTTCCGCCGCTGACAATCCCTCCTGGATGCGCCCCGCCAGATTGCCGAGAGCGCGGATGGGCTGGGCCGCCATCAACAAGGCGGTGACAAATCCCATGAAGTCGCCGACGCTGGAGATTCCGTTGGAAATACGCAAGTAAGCGAAGGCAACGACGCCGGCGATGGCAAGGCCGCCGAGCGCTTCGAGAAGCGGATCGAGGCGGGCCCGCGTTTTGACGGCCTTCAAGCGCAAGGCGAACACCTGCTCGAAACTTTCGTCGAGGCGGCCGGCGGCGTAGTCTTCTAGGCGGAACGATTTGATCAGACGGGCGCCGGCAAGGTTCTCCGATAGCAACGACGTCATGTCGCCGAGCTCGCTCTGGGTGCGCTTCGCCACCCGGCGCAGACGTTCGCTGATGCCGGCAACGGGGATGGCCGCCAGCGGATAGACGCCAAGCACCACGAGCGTCATGGCCCAGTCGAGATAGAGCATGGCGATGACCAGCGCGATGACCGAGAAAAGATCGCGAATGGCTGAGTTCATGCCGGCCGTCAGGGCGGTTTGAATGAAACTGATGTCGTTCGTTAAACGCGACACCAGCCGCCCCGGCGTGTCACGCGAAATGCGGGCGAAATCGGCGCTGATGAGATGCTTGAAGGCCAGCTTCTGCATATCGGTGGTGATACGCAGCACGAAGTTGTTGGTCGCGATGGCCTGCATGTAGAGAAAAGCGCTGCGAAAAATCGTGATGCCCATGATCGACGCAAGGACCCACGGAAGCCCGGTCTTGGTCTCGCTCATCAGCGCATCGAACGACAGTTTGATCACCGTCGGATAGCCGCCGGTTGCGGCGGCCAGACAGGCCGTCAGCATGATGGTCCAGCCGAGTTGCCATCGGCGTGGCCAAATCCAGTCCGACATAAACCTTTTGAGAAGCGCACTTGCTTCGGCATCGAGCCGTAGCTTGGCGCGCTTTGGCGGCTTGACAGGTGGTGGGGCGACGCTCACTTCGCTCAGATATCCCCGGTCAAATTTGCCGTGGCGCCGGGCTCAAGCAGGCGGTGCAAGTGGACGATGAAATAGCGCATCATCGCGTTGTCGACGGAGCGTTGCGCCGCGCCCTTCCAGGCCGCGAAGGCGGTTTCGTAATTGGGATAGATGCCGACGACATCCAGTCCGTTGGGATCGCGAAAATCGTTGCCGTCGAGCGAAATCAACTCGCCGCCAAACACCAGATGGAGAAGCTGGAGCTGAGGCGAGGATTTCATGGGCGGTTGTGTCATCGTCGATCTCAGTCCTATCTCGCTATGATTTGACGAAGCGCAATTTTGGCGGGGTCCGGAGGGGCAATCAAGTCACATCGCGCGCCGATGGGCGTCACGTTTCGACACAGTGGGTCAAACAAATTTCTCAGTTGGTTTAAAGGGATCGGAAGAAAGTTTCGCTATTGTTATCGCTAAGGCCGAGCCCATCGGCCAAATGACAAGTCGACAGTGAGGCATACGGCGCGGTGTGGGGGCAAAGCTTTCCACACCGCGCGGCCCTCTGCGATATTAGCTGAAGCCGGCAAACCACGACAACGCCATGTCGGCGACGAGACCGATAAACACGGCGATGCCGACGTCGCGGTTCGATTGGAATCGCCGTAGGCAATTGGCCGCATCCTTAATGTCGAGTGTCGCGACCTGCCAGGACATTTGCAGGAAGACCAGCGTCACCGCCAAAAAATAGATGAGGTGTGCTCCCGCCAGCGCGCCGGCGATCAGCCACATAACGACGCCCGCGCCATAGAGCCCGCCGACGTATGACACGGTGTCGTCGCCAAACCGCAACGCAGTCGAGCCGAGACCGATGAGCGCGTCGTCTTCCTTATCCTGGTGGGCGTAAATCGTGTCGTAGCCAATCGTCCATAAAACACAGCCGATGTATAGAATGACCGCCGGCCAGCCGAGAGTGCCTTTGACAGCGGCCCAGCCGACCAGCGCCCCCCAGTTGAACGCCAATCCCAACACGAATTGAGGATAACTCGTCAGTCGCTTGGCGAAAGGGTAAGCCGCGACAATCACCAGCGATGCGATCGCAAGCCAAATTGTAAAATTGTTGAAGCTCAGCAAAATCGCCAAGCCGACGAGCGCGGCCGCCACCACGTAGATGAGCGCCGCCGCCGGAGAAATCTGCCCGGAGGGAATTGGCCGGTTCGCGGTTCTGCGAACCCGGCCATCGATGTCGCGGTCGACAAAATCGTTGTAGGCGCAGCCGGCCGCGCGCATGGCGACGGCGCCAATCGCAAACAGCGCCAGATAGCTGAGGTTTGGATAGGGTGAGCCACTATCGACTTCGGCGAGCGTTTGCGACCACCAGCATGGAAAGAGCAGAAGCCACGTCCCGATTGGGCGATCAAACCGGCCGAGCTTCAAATACGGTTGCAGGAAGCGGGGGGCAATTCGATCGACCCAGTTTTGGGGAGGCGCGTCGGTCAAAGCTCCGTCTGCGGCGGTTGGTGCAGCAGGTGGCGTCGGCTCAGTGGTTGCGGACACGATCGATGGGGCTCCTCGCCAATCAGCGTCTAGA
>FSSH01001925.1_pt1 | contig 20829 bp, 13 predicted proteins | sample 1166101 | NCBI WGS metagenome assembly FSSH01 (sample SAMEA32972668, study PRJEB13176) | freshwater metagenome | biome: Drinking water system; feature: Biomass in drinking water that filtered by 0.45 um membrane; material: drinking water | place: USA | collected 2012-12-20 | depth 0 m | reverse complement strand
CTTTGCCGGGGGATATTTACTAACACTCTAAGCAATTCGGCTCCGCACTTCGAGACAACCCGAAACTTACAATTCCCCTGATGGGAATTTACAGTAAAAACCAACAACACCATGATGCGCATCGAGAACGACCAGCAAAGCTTCCAATTCAAGCCCGCGCACTGTGCTCCAACCAATACAACAAACGAGCACAAAGGCTGGCAGGATCAAACGGTTTGGAGAGAAAATCATTCATACCCGCTTGCAAACACAACTCACGGTCTTCAGCAAAAGCGTTAGCGGTCATCGCGATAATCGGTACATTTTGCCAGCCGTCCAGCAAGCGGATTTGCCGGGTAGCCTCAAGCCCATCCATCACCGGCATCTGCATGTCCATAATCACCAAAGCAAACGGCTGTTGTTTGGCCAGCGCCAGCGCGTCCGCGCCATTATCCGCTACCGTGACCTCAAAGCCGGCCGCTTCCAGCAGAATGACGCCAACCGCTTGATTGATCGGTTCGTCTTCTACCAGCAACAAACGGGTGCCGGCATGTTGGCTACGCAGAATCTGCTCTGCGGTGTCGTCGCCGCTGTCCAGCAATTGCCTGGTGCCGCTTATATGGCTGCCCTTGCTTAACCAAGCGGTAAACCAAAAGGTACTGCCATGTCCCACCGAGCTTGTGGCGTCGGCCTGGCCGCCCATTAATTGAGCGAGCCGTTTGGTAATTGCCAAGCCCAAGCCGGTGCCACCGTGCTTGCGGGTGATGGAATTATCGATTTGCTCAAACGCGGAGAACAACTTTGGAATCATATCCGACGGGATGCCGCGACCGCTGTCACGCACTTCCACCCTCAACAGCACTTTATCGCCTTGTTCGCTGACCGGGAAAATCCGGACCTGAACAAAACCTTTGTCAGTAAACTTGATCGCGTTGCTGATGTAGTTTATTAACGCCTGGCTAAAGCGGATGGGGTCTCCGCACAATAAATAGTTTAAAGTTGAGCAATCCACGCTTAAGCTCAGGCCTTTGTTTTCAGCCAATTCGTGCATAATCGTCTGAACCTTGGCCGCCACTTCAATTAAATCAAACTCCACGGATTCCAACACCAACTTTTCTGCCTCGATCTTAGACAAATCGAGGATATCGCTGATCACGCCAAGCAAATGTTGCGCTGAGTCGCCTATTTGCTTCAGAAAACTCGTTTGCTCCGGGTCTGTTACTTTGCGGGACAAAATATGGGTGAGACCGACGATGGCATTGAGCGGGGTGCGGATTTCGTGACTCATGTTGGCCAGAAATGCAGTTTTTGCCTGGTTGGCGGTATCGGCACGCAGATTCGCTTCAACCAGTTCGTCCAAGCGCTGGTGCATTTGCGTAATATCGATATGACATCCCACCATTCGAAGCGGCTCACCGGTTTCCGCCCACTGCACCACCCGGCCGGCGCAAATCACCCAAACCGTGGAACCGTTCTTGTGTCTATACCTCACTTCGTTGTAATAAGGCTCTGCACCATGACTGGCTACATGGCGCTCGAACTTTTCGGTAACACGGGGCAAATCCTCGCTAAAAATGTATTTTTTCCAGGATTCCGGGACATTTGGAAATTCGTCATCCCCATAACCCAACATAGCTTTAAAGGTATCACTAAAATATTCGCTGCCTTTGGGAATGTTCCAATCCCAATAGCCCGCAAAAGCCGATTCCAAAAGCCCCTGCAAATGGCTCAGCTCTTCCTCTAGCAGAGCGTTTTTGCGCAATTGCTCTTCGGATCTCTTCCGCGCGGAAATATCGATGACCACACCGATATATTTAATCACGCTGCCATCGTCATTCGATAGCGGGCGACCTCGGCACATTAGCCAGCGCGGCTCCTGCCCCTCAGGGAGCACGACCCGCCATTCAGTTTCGAACGCAGCCGAACGCGCGACCGCATCTGCGTTGATGGCCTCTACTCGCGCGATGTCGTCTGGATGCACCGTTTTCCGCCAAGACGCATAACAGGGTTCGACCGAGCCATAAGGAATGTCGTACAAACCCCATAGGTCGTCAGACCAATAATTCCGGTTAGTCGCCAATTCCCATTCCCACGAACCGCCTCTGGCGGCGTCCATGGCCAAACGCACGCGTTGCTCACTTTCGCGTAATACTCTCTCGGCTTGCCGCTGAGCCGTCACCTCTGTCGCCACCCCGGCGACATAACACCGACCTTCCACATCGCAAAAGCTAAACTTGCTGCTATGCCAAATTTGCTCGCTACCGTCTTTTTCGATGATCGTTTCATCTATTTCTAACGCCTGCCCGGTCTGCATGACTACCAAGTCATTGGCGCGTAACTGTTCGGCAACGCTTTGCGGCCACACCTCAAAATCGGTTTTATTCAGACAGTCCTGGAGTTTTACCCGAAAGCGCTGCTCATACACTTTATTCAAATAAACATAACGCCCCTCCTCGTCTTTGATCCAAGCCGCAGCGGAACTGTTATCCATGAACAGCCGAAAGCGGGCTTCAATATTTCTTTGGGCTTCTTCAGCTGAATACAACTCGGAAATATCGGAAAAGCTCAACACCGCCCCGGCAATGTCGCCCACTTCGTTCTCGAAGGGGTCGATCTGCATCAGAAAATGAAAATCGCCGTGGTGGATCTGCTCCACCACCGACTCGCCACTAGCTACTACGTTGCTCACGAAGTCTCGTAACTTGGGTATGGGAATATGACAGGGAATCCCGTACAAAAATTGCCCAATATCGTCGGGCACTAAGCCGAACACGCGGGTAGCGAAGGCATTGTAGCGCGTGACATGGCCTTCTTTGTCGACCAGGACCAAGCTACTACGCAGGGAATTTTGGATACTCGTCAGCGTGGCATTGAGTTGCGCTGACTCCAGTGACTTAACCCGCAGTTCATCATTTAGGGTGGTTAATTCTTCATTCGACGCCTGCAATTCCTCATTGGACGCTTGTAATTCCTCGCTGGAGCATTGCACTTCCTCGCGCAGTATTTGCAATTCGGTATTGGCGGATTCGAGTTGGTTAATCACGCTGTGCAGGAGCTCTCGACTCTCCACCAACTCTCGGCGAATTTCCGCAATTTCATCATCGGGTTGTTCAACCGTTCCGGGGGCTTTTTCGACTAGCGGGACGGGCACATCCTCGGCAAACGTAATCAGGATGCCAAATTCATGACTGCCCGGCGTCTGCTCAATGCGGGTCACTTTCGGCCTGACCCGGCAGGCGACGCCATCGATACACAAATCGAGCGAAACACCCGTGGCGACGTTTAGATTTTCTTGCATCAACCTGAAGCAGAGCGCTTTCAGCTCGTTTCGCAACTCCGGCAGACACAGCGAAAACACTGAAAAATCGGTACTTTCTTCAGGCAAACCAAAAAAGCGGCGACCATTCCCAAAAAAGCGCAACGGTTCAAAATTATCATTGATCAACACGCCGGCTGGCGCGTAATCCCTCATCAATGCGTTAATGGCCAGCGCGGTTAGCGCTTGCCGATAGTTCACATTTCCCATATTCGTGTTGGTTCTGTTGGCTTCCAAGGCCACATTAAAGGGCGAATAACGAAGCACATGCCGTGAATCCACTGCACGACGGCGATACAGTTTATTGCTGCCATCCAATACTTCAAACAGGGGCGAATTGAGCCCAACTGATTCTGATTTTCCCAGGAATAATAAGCCGTCAGGCTTCAGCGCATAATGAAAGGCATTGATTAAGTCCATTTGCTGCGCCGGTTTGAAATAAATCAGCAAATTCCGACAACTCACCAAATCCATATTGATGAAGGGCGGATGATGGATAATGTTGTGCGTTGAAAAGATGCATAATTCGCGGACGACCGGCTGAATCCGCCAGCCGCCTCCCTCATTCTTGAACCAGCGTTGCTGCCGCTCCGGACTCAAACCAGCCATTTCTCGGGATGTATAGACTCCGGCCCGCGCGAACTCAATTGCCTCGTCGCGAATGTCGGTAGCAAACACCCTTACTTCGAACAGACTTAGCCTGTCTCCCAAAATTTCGGCTAGGAGCATCGCAATAGAATAAGGTTCTTCACCGGTTGCGCAGCCAGGCACCCAAACCCTGATCGAATCGCCGGCGGCTTTGCCGATGACTAAAGTCCGTAATGCTGCCTCCAAAACCACAAAGGCGGTGTCATCGCGAAAGAACGACGACACAGACACCATGAAGCGGTGTTGCAGTCGGCTAAGTTCTTCCGGGTGTTCTTTAACGTAGTCGACATAGCGTTCCAAGGACTCGATTTCCAGACTGCGAAACCGGCGGAACGCCTGTCTGCGCAAGGTGCCTTCCTTGTAACTGTTAACATCCAAACCCGTCGTATGGTGTACCAAGCGGATTAGTTCAGCAAAAGCATTGGCAGAGCCCATCACTTCATCGTTGATAACGAAATCAATGTCATCGGTGTGATTCAGCCACTCGGCAATTTGTTGCGAGCTACCCACCAGATCCGCCAGGCCTAATTTAATCACTGACTCGGGCATCGCGCTATGCACGGCATCTGCCGGATTTTGCAGGATGACCAAGCCCTCCGCAGCTGCCACAGTCTCAGCTCCCAAGGTGCCATCGTGTCCAGAGCCGGATAAAATGACCACGATGGCCTTTTCCTGGCGAGTTTCGGCTATTGAGCGGAATAATCGATCAATCGATGGTGCAATGGGTTGCCCGTCTTCAGACTCAGATACTATCAATCGGTCATCGACCACCTCGATATTGTGCCCCGGCGGACACACAAAAAGGTGATCTGGCGCCAGTGCCATACCATCCTCTGCCCAGGATACGGCAAGCTGGCATTTGCTCTGCAATAGTTCTATCAGGGAACAGGGCTTATCGGGTGATAGATGATGGGCCAAAACATAGGCGTATCTGGCCCGCAGCTTCAATCCGGAAATAACCGGCAGTAAGGCTTGCAGCCCACCGGCGGAAGCGCCGATACCGACGACTTCGCACTTTCTTTGTTCTCCCTCGCTACCCACCAACAACCCCTTCGCTTATTATTTTTATAATGATTATTTACAGCTCAACTACTGGCTGTTACCGCTTTACCTGGGTAACTAAATTAAAGCGCATGGAAGAGCGACAACACGTTCAAAATTGCGTTTCAAGGCTATCTCTTCGAAGTGGCAACAACACTTAAGCTACTCCAAGCTTGCCAACCTAAGCTTTTGATGTCTTGCAAATTGGCGTTAGAAAACCACGTAGCAGCATAGACACCTGTACTATACCGCTAAGCCTCGACCTTTGTTCAGGCAGAAGATGGGCAAATGATGCACCTCTAACTTTCTTTAGCCTGCAAATCGGGTTGCGCTGAATAATTGCATTGGGCTTCAAAATCAGCCAACGGTACCGGCCTACCGAAGAAGTAGCCCTGATATAAATGACACCCTTGCAATTCCAAGAATCTCAACTGCTCCTCGGTTTCAACGCCTTCGGCGATACTCTCGATGCCCAAGTTCTCAGCCATGCCGATGATGGTTTGCACAATTACCGCATCACTTTGGGATAAGGTAATATTGCGCACAAAGGACTGGTCGATCTTCAACTGGTCAATCGGTAATTTGGTCAGATAGTATAGCGATGAATAACCGGTGCCAAAATCGTCCATCGAGAAACGCACACCAAAATCACGCAGTTGCTGCATTTTGTTAATCGCATCGTCAATGTCATCCAGCACCAAACTCTCGGTGAGCTCAAGTTTAAGCCGATTAGGGCTCAAATCGCAGCGCGCCAAGGTTCGTCGCACTTGCTCAGCGAAATCCTCTTGATGAAACTGCATGGCGCTGACGTTAACAGCCAGTTGTAATTTAGACTTAAAGGGATCGTTTTCCCAGGCTTTGAGCTGAGCGCAAGCCGAGTCCATAACCCATTTGCCTATCGGTAAAATCAAACCGGTGTCCTCGGCCAGTGGAATAAACTCCAAAGGCGAAACCAAGCCGCGCAGGGGGTGCTGCCAACGTATCAACACTTCCGCGCCGACAATCCGGCCGGTTTGATTGACCTGCATCTGGTAATACAACACAAATTGCTGCTCGGCCAATGCGCAACGCAAATCGCTTTCCAATGCCGCGCGAGTCTCCAAAGCGGCCTGCATCACCGGATCGTAAAACAGCAGCTTATTACGGCCGCCACGCTTGGCTTGGTATAGTGCGGTATCGGTGTATTTCAGCAACTCTTCTGCCGTAATGTGTTGATTGCGGAACATGCAGATGCCCATGCTGGCCGAACAATGGTGGTCATATCCCTGCAACGAATACGGTTGATCAATGGCAGAAAGGATTTTGCCGGCCAGCTTTTTGGTATGTTCAGAGGCGCGTGTTTCATCCGTGCTGAGGCTGTTGAGGATCATCACAAATTCGTCGCCGCCCAGCCTGGCGACGGTATCGCCTTCGCGCACACAATCTCGGAGACGTTGGGCGACTTCGATCAGCAGCAAATCGCCAATAGTATGGCCCTTGGTGTCATTAAGCGTTTTGAAGTTGTCCAGGTCAATAAACAAGGCCGCGCCGTGTTTATCATGCCGGGCATTAGTCACTATCGCTTGTTGCAAGCGGTCGTAAAGCAGACGGCGATTCGGTAGATTGGTCAGCGGATCGTAAAAGGCTAAGCGCTCGATCTCGGCTTCCGCCTGTTTTTGGGCCAACGCGCGGCTGAAATTCTCTAAGGCAAAGTTAATATCCATCGACATTTCGACCAACAGATCGCGAGCGGCATCGTCGAAGGCGTTAACCTCGTCAGCGTACAATACGAATGCGCCGACAACGTTATCGTTTCTCCGCAATGGCAACGAGGCCGACGCAGCCCATCCGGCGCGCAAGCCCTGTTTTCGCCATGGCACGGTAAGCGGATCGTTAATGAAATCCTGACACCAATAAGGACATTGTTCGCGGATCGCGATGCTGGTAGGGCTGTGGCCGAAAGCGCTATCGGCAGCCATGGACATATCTATCGTGGCCAACTCATCCGCGCCTTCGCCAAAACTGGCAACCGGACATATCGCGCGCCGATCAGCGGCAAACAAGCCAACCCAGGCCATTTTCATACCGCCAAATTCCACGGCGGCGCGGCAAATTTCCAGGAACAATTCGGCTTCGTCGGCACTATGCACGATGGCCTTGTTGCACTGACTCAAGGCGGCATAGAGCTGCATGTGGCGCTGGACTTTGGCTTCGGCTGCCTTACGCGCGGTTACGTCGCGGGCGATGCCGAGCACGCCTATCGGTTGGCCGTCCTGATTCAATACCGGTGTCTTCAGGGTTTCGAACAAGCCGGAGTAGCCGTTCTCGGCGAACGTCAGCCATTCTTCATTGGCGCAAACCCGGCCTGCCGCCAGGGCTTTGCGATCATTCTCGCGGAAAAAGTCGGCCAGTTCCCTGGCGGCAAAGTCGTAATCGGTCTTGCCGACAATGTCGGCTTCCTTGGCGCCGTATAAGCGTTCGAATTGGCGATTGCAGGTGATATACACGCCCTGTGGGTCCTTTAACCAGACCAGATCGGGAATAGTATGCAGTAGCGTGTGCATTAGGCTATGTGCCGCGACAAGGTCGTTCAGACTGGCCCTGAGCTTTTTCTCGCTTTCCAGGAGTTGGTGGCTGCGCTCTTCCACCAGTTCTTCCAAATGATTGCGCAGCCGGTCGATTTCCAGATGCGTACGCACGCGCGCCAGCAATTCCTCGCGCTGATACGGCTTGGTGACGAAGTCCACCGCGCCTAGCTCGAAGCCTTGGACTTTTTCATCCGGCTCGGACAGTGCACTGATGAAGATGATCGGCACGTTGCGGGTATCGGGATGCGCTTTGAGCCGACGACAAACCTCAAAGCCCCCCATACCCGGCATCAGAATATCCAGCAACACCAAATCAGGCGGATTGGCGGTGGCAAAATTAACGGCCAGCTCGCCGTTTATCGCCGAGCGTACCTCGTACCCTTCGGCCTTCAGCAGGTCCGACAGCAACTTCAAAGACGCCGAGGTGTCGTCAACGACCAGAATTTTGCCTGTATTTATCATGATGTTCTAGTTACTCCCCAGTACCTTGAGTATCGTCGGATACTCATAACTTTCGGCAAGCCGAGTCAACGCGCCAGTCACGCGCAGATCATAAGGCGCAATCTGTTGAATAATGATGCCTATGCGCTCACTATCCAAATTTTTAACCGCCAACGCCAAATCCCCGCGTAAATTCTGCGGCACTACTGACAGCATCTCCGGTGTCAAGATCACGTCCTCGGGCATCATTGACGGTAGGTCGGCATAAACATAACGCACTCCCAATAGCCGGGTTAGACAGTCGTAGATTTCGTTGGCCCGGTAAGGCTTGCAGATTAAGTCGTCCATGCCGGCCGCCATGATATCCGCCCGCTGTTCGGTGAAAGCCGACGCCGTGACCGCCACTATTTTCACATCCTTGCCACCCGGCAAGGTCCGAATGATTCTGGTCGCTTCCAAGCCATCCATGACCGGCATCTGTCTATCCATCCAGATTAAGTGTGGCTGCCAGCTTTGGAATTCAGCCACGCCCACCTTGCCATTCTCTGCAACCTTAACCTGAAAGCCCACGGCCTCCATCAGATTAACCAGCAATAATTGATTCTCCAGCTGATCTTCGATTATCAAAATCCGGTAATTGTCCTGCCCCGGCATCAAGCCCAGAACCATGCGTTCTTCCAAACGGTACAGATCGCTAATATCGGCTGCCTGCGCCTGCTTGAGCGGCACATCGATCCGAAACAGCGAGCCTTTTCCCGGCGAACTTTCCAGACTGATGGAGCCCTTCATTAGTTGCACAAATTGCCGGGTGATGCTTAAGCCCAGCCCGGTGCCTTTGTTGTCGGCAAGGTGCCCTATCTGCACAAAGGGTTCGAAAATGTGCTTTTGGTCTTCAGCTGTAATCCCAGGGCCGGAATCCTCTACTTCAATCAACAGATGGGCGATGGCGTTGTTCTTGGTGGACAGGCGTATGATCACCCCACCTTGCTGGGTAAATTTCAGCGCGTTGCCCACCAGATTGATCAATACCTGACGCAAGCGGGCCTGGTCACCGACGATATAGCGCGGAAATGCCGAAGACTGATCGACGACTAATTCCAGGTTTTTTTCGGCAGCGCGTACCTGCATCATCTTTATCACATCAAGCACCATTTCCCCCAAATCGAACGGCGCCTCTTCCAGTTGGACGCGGCCAGCTTCTATCTTGGCCATTTCCAACACCTCATTGATCAAGTTCAGCAAGTGTTCGCCGCTACGATTGATAATTTCGACGTTGCCGCGATCACTGTGCTGCAGCAAGGGATTTTTCAGCAGGATGCCGGAAAATCCGAGAATTGCGTTCATCGGGGTGCGCAGTTCGTGGCTCATATTCGCCAGAAACACGCTCTTGGCTTTATTAGCCGCTTCGGCGGCATCGCGAGCCAGCAGCAGCTCGGCAGTGCGTTGCTGTACCGTATTTTCCAACTCATTTCGATAGCGTATCAGTTCGTTTTCCGCGCGTTTGCGGTCGGTGATATCGCGGGCAATTTTGGAAGCCCCGACAATTTGGCCTTGCGAATTTCGCAGCGGCGACACCGTCACGGAAACGTCAATCAATTTCCCATCCTTACGGCGCCGGATCGTCTCATAATGTCTGATGGATTCTCCGCGTCGAACTCTATCCAGGATTTCCCGTTCCTCATTCCGGCACTCGTCGGGTATCAGGATAGCAATTGCATGACCGACGATCTCGTCGGCCCTATACCCGAACATGCGTTCCGCACCCTTGTTCCAGCTGGTGATGATGCCGTCGAGAGTCTTACCGATGATGGCATCTTCAGTGGATTCAACAATCGCGGCGTATTCCGACAACAATTTCTCGGCGTTTTTGCGCTCGGTAATATCCCGGCAAATCGCCAGGTTGTATATCTTTCCGTCGAACTCAAAGCAGTTACCGGTCACTTCCACCGGGAAAACCCAGCCATCACGCGTCCGGTGAGTCGTTTCGAATTGCATCTGGCGGCGCTCCGACAACGCCGGCCAAAATGTCTCCCACACTGCCGGCGACCAGCTGGGATCAATGTCGAACACCCCCATACCACTGGTGAGTTCATCACAACTGTATCCCAGCCTGGTAGCGGCACCTTGACTCGCATAAAGAAATTTCGGATCGTTCTCGGGCATCAGAAATATGGATTCCTTCACTTGATCCAGAGAGTAAGTCAGCAATTGCAGCTGATGCTGGGCCTGTTTACGCTCGGTAAGATCGTATATCAAGCCGACGAATCCGCAGATGCCGCCGCCCTCGCTCTGCAAGGCAGTTATGGAAAGATTCACCGGCACGCGGGTCCGGTTTTTGCGGATAAAAGTCCACTCGCTTTCCTCAGGCAGATTGCGCAAGGGACGCGCGGTAAAGACGTCGAATCCCGGAGAAATCAAGACCCCAAGTTCTTCAGACAATTTCTGAGCGTAGCGCTCGACCTCTACCCTATCATGCCAAAGCGCCGGCGTTTTCTTGCCTATCAACTCGTTGGCCGTGTACCCCAACAAGCGTTCTGCGGCCAAATTGAAACTGGTGATAGTGCCGTCCGGGGAGGTAGAGACAATAGCGTAGGCCGCATTGTCCAAAATCGTGCGATGGAAGACGTTAAGCCGGGACAATTCGATTTCGCGCTCCTCAACCGCGTCCATCATCGCGTTGAAACTTTGCCCCAGACGCGCTACTTCATCGGTACCGACGGCAGGCACTCGATGCCGGTAGTCGGCGGAGTGCCGAACACGCTCGGCGGCGACTGTTAAGGACGCAATCGGCCGAATGATAGTGCGTCGCAGCACCGCCAGCTGCCCTAAGGTCGCGGCCAATAACACCAGCATGCCGGCACCGAATAACCAGAACAACTGGTGCGTTTGCTGACTCAATTGTTCCAAACCCATCACAATGCGCAGGCGCCCGCCTTTGCTTAAACCCTGCAACAACTCTGCGGTATCGTGGTTTAGATAAACGCCATCGGGCAGGCTTGGCATACCCCGAGGAGGGCCGAAGACGTTGCGGTTGAGGCTGGCCAGAATCCTCCCGCTATCCAAAAAAATATCCGCCTCTTGAATTTGCGGATTGGCGCGCAAGGTATCGAGAACTTCCTGAGCCCGCAGCGGATCTTCGAAAGCCACCGCCGCGTCAGTGCCCACAGAGACCAATTGCGCGTAAGGTTCCATGATCTGCCGGACGCGCTGTTCCAAGGTCATGCTATGAAACAGCGCCAGCCCCACCCCTGCCAATACAAACGCCAACAGCGCCGCCCCCCAAAGTACCAACGCAAGTCTGTTATAAATATTGGCTTGGATGGACATGACTTATCTCATTCGGCGCATCTCGCCGTTTTCCAAAATCTCGCTGGAGACTTCCAACATTTTGGTCTGAATCGCCAATGAAACCGCTCGGGCTTGGTCGAGGTTGATGCTCATCCGCACCCTATCCGTCACTTCAAATCCTATGACTCCACCGTCCGGCAAGAATTCCGGCTCGTCACTGACCGTAAGAATCGGCTTCTGTTTTAACACAGCAAGCGCCGCGCGCCGCTTTGCGGTATCCGGATAAGTCATAAAAACAATCTGACACGGTGGCAGCTCTTCCAAGGTAGCGGCGCGAACAATGACAAAAGTACGACCCTGCTCGGTCCGTCCCCGCAAGGTCGTTTCCAAAATATCACCAAACGGATCGGGTCCAAGGATACCGATACACCAAGGTGCATTGCCGGCTGGAAGCGCGTATTCCGGCCAAACGACATAATGGGCAAAATTGCGCAGGAAAGCGGCTTTGACTTTGTAAGGATTGTCTACCGTGACGCCCTGGCTTAGAGTCAATCCCGGTAAAAACAACAGTGCGGCAAGCAAAACAACCACCCCGGCACGGCGTCTACAACCAACCCGCTTTACCGCACAGACACCGCAAGACGCGTTCAGATGGGTGTGCACACCCAACCCAAATGACTCCAGCGCGAAACAGAACGGATTGCCAGGGAGTTTCATAGTCTGAGTGCCAGGATCAGAACTTGATCGAAAAGTTGATCATCAGCTCGCGGGGCCTGCCACGGCTGCTTTGCGAAGGCCGATACTGTTCGTCGAGCAGGTTTTTGCCCATCAGGTCTACGCTCATGCTATGCCCTCCCGCTTCCCAGGTATAGCCGACCAGGGCGTTCAACAAGGCGTACGTTTGCCGCGAGGTCGCCGGGCTATCGGGCAGCAGGGTCTGGTCGAAGACCAGATTGACACCGCCGCCCAGATGCAGGCCGCGCAGCGCCTCCACACTAAAGTCGTAACGGGTCCACAGGTTGGCCAGATGCGGCGCGCTCATCTGCAATGGGGCGTTGTGGAAACGGTTGACGTTCTTGTAATTAGCCAGACCCGCCGCATCCAGCGAGCCAGGATCTTGGCCGAGGATGGCATGATCCCGACCGCTGAACTCGGTAATCCTCGCATCCATGTAGCTGTAGGACAGATACAGTTGCCAGTCGTCGGTCAGTTTAGCGGTGGCGTCCCATTCGATGCCTCGGGAACGCTGTTCACCGCTTTGCAGGCCGTAAATAGTGATGCCGCCGGCGGAATTGGTCACCGCCAGATCGTTGACAATGTGTTTATTGCGGATATCGAAGTAAGTCAGCGTGCTGGACAAGCGACCGCCAAACCAGTCGGCCTTAATACCGACATCATACCCCCAACCCTCGGTCGGCTTGGGAATCGGCGAGGTGCCGTCGAGATTGTTGACCGGAAAAGTACCGGGCACGAAGGATTCGGCGTAGCTGCCGAACAACGACCATTCAGGTGTCAGTTTGTAGATCAGGCCATATTGCGGCGTAACAGTGCTGGCGGTGGAGGCTTGCGCCTGGCTGGTCTGGCGGTTTGTGAACTGACTTTCGGTCTCGGTCCAGCGCCAACCGGTCAACACCAGTAAGCGGTCATCGAAGAAACCGAAGGTGGAACTGCCATAGACCGATTTGTCCACGGCCTGCACATTCTCATCGGAGCCGCTTGTCGTCAACAACGATAAAGGTATCGCCGTATTGCTGTTCCAGGTGTAGGGATTACCTAAGTCCCACAACGGTAGCGGCGAAGCGGTTGGGTTACTGCCTAAGGCCGGATCGTTAGCTGCCTGGCCGGCCGATCGGTGAAAGTTGCGATCAATGTATTGACCTCCCAGTAATAAGCGCAGGCTGGCGAAACCCAGGTCATACTTGCCCACGCCTTGCAGTTCTATGGTGTCGTCACGGTTGCTATAAATTTGCTGTCTGACCCGACGACCCTGCATCAACGTGGTGTTATTGCTCATGCCGAAGTTACCGGTAAACAGCGCGTCGACATCGTATTCCAAATGCGAAAAGCCGGTACGTAGATTCCAGTGTTCGTCGGCCTTGAAGTCTATCCAGGTGCTGAGATTATGGGTGTTGCTATGCCGAAAGTCGCTGTAGGCCATGCTGTTCCAATTATTGGGCAGGCCCGGCACGTCCACGCCCGAGAGGTTGGGATCGGCGGCTGTCGGCAACACGCCGACCTGCGTGCTGTAGCCGGGTTTTTGCATTAGCTGGGGTTCTTCGATTTTTTCGAAGTTTTCGTATTTTACCGAGACGCTAAGGCGATCAGTGGGTTGCCAAAGCAAAGAAGGCGAGATATTCCATGAGTGCGCATCATACGGTTCCCAGTAATGCATATCCTGATCATAGGAAGCCGCCAGCCGGTAGGACAAGGTTTTTGTAGCGGGTCCAGTCACATCGACATCGAAACGGTATTCGCCGTAGGAGCCGTAGCGCGCATCGGCATTGGCGGCGAATTGACGTTGCGGATTTTTGGTGATGACGTTGACGATCCCGCCCGGCGCGACCTGACCGTACAGAAACGATGCCGGCCCCTTGACCACTTCAACCCGCGAGATATTGGTGAAATCCAAAATGGACGGGCCGTGGACGCCATCGCGCAGCGTGTGGATATTGCCGCCGGCCAAAGATCCAACCGCGAAGCCGCGAATGGCCAAGTTAGCGTTGCCTTCGTTGAAGTCGTTGCTGCGGTAAGTGACCCCTGGCGAATAACGGGCTATGTCGAAAATATCGCGGGGCTTTTGATCCTTGATGAAGGACTCGGTGAAGGCTTGGAGCGCAAACGGCAAGTCGCTGATCGGCGCATCGAAACGGGAGCCGGACACTGAATTCGAGGCCAGATATCCGCTATCGAGCTGGAAGGAGACATCGAACGGCGACACCTTGACATTTACCAGCTCCACCAAATCCATATCGGCGACATCCCTGCTTGCGTCATGGGACTGTTCGGAAGCCTTGGTTTCGATACCGGCATCCTCATCCGTCTTCGAATCAGCCGAAAACGTCTGGGTAGCTTTCGCGGAATCAGCTACTAAGTCGCCGCCGATTTCCGCCGCCATAGTGATTGGCTGGCGCAGCACACCAAACACAAAAGCCAGTCTGATAGCCATGCCGACGCCAAATTTAGACCAGCAGTCTCGCATTTTGCATCCCCCCGGTGATTTAACGAAGATCTAGTTATTCTTTTTTCGAAACCGTGAGACTACACCCACCATTTACTGAACAGCTTAGTTCAGCTGCCAATGGAGGGCAATTTCTATGAACGTGGGAGAGTGGAATTTCTCCTAACAGCCGGAGGGGATGGAAGAAACGGCGGCGTGGATGTAACTGCCGCTGTCTATTTTGCCTGACTCAACACGGTGGCCAAATTGACACCCTTGGGACTGGAAATACACAGAATGATAGGCCCGACGCTGAGCATAGCCAGCTTGTTGACGGCACCGACGATGACGATCTGTTCGATCTCGCCGAGGCCTAGGGAGGTTTCGCCGTGCTGAGCGGCGCGTATCGTATCCTGAATGACCGCCCCGAATGCATCCATATTGGACGCTTCGGCGGATTGGGCCAAAATCAGACCGTCGTGGTAGGCTGCACAGGCGCTTACGCCCTCAATCTTGACAACTTTATCCACCACAGCCTGCACGGCGTCGATAAATGCCGCGCGCTTTAGGCGGGTGGCTTCGCTGACATTGACGATGTCGGTCGCCGGTTGCCGGCGCGCGGCGAGATAGTCGTCGGCGAGCGTATCCAACTGCGCCAACTGCGATTCAAACCAATGCATATTCAGGCTCTAGGCAGCGGTTAATTGGCCAGATAACTGGTGAACAATTTTTTCAATACCGGAATGGTTTCTTTCAATTCAAAGCGCACCCGGCCCAACAAGGCTTCCCGCTGGGTTACCAGAGCCAAAATGAAGCCCCCGTCAATCGGCGTGGATAGAATATAACCATCGTTGTTTTCGCAAATCACCATATTGGTCAAATGATGGCCGACGTGTTGCGCCGCTTTCGCCGCCGCGCCGAATACTACCTGCACGGAGGCGCCGATGGCGTCGGTGTTGATTTCGAAATCGCGGTGAATGTGCGTAACAAAGCCGTCGCTATCGACAATGGCCGCCGCCGATACGCCCTGGATGTTCATCAGATTACGCAAGATGGAATCGATTTCGTTGTTCTGAGATTTTCGCGGGTCGAGAAATTGGACATTACTACTCATGCTGCTCTCCTAATTCTTTTAATAATTATCAACCTACAGTAAATCGACGCGGATTAAACAAGTCTTGTCGCCCAGCGCATTGCACTTGGTTTCGGTCGCCTTCACATTGCGATTGAAAAAGGTTCTGACGATGCCGCCGACCATGCCGGCTTCGAAATGGCAGATAGGCGCGGAAACGTGATGAATACCGGCGCAGGATACGCATTCGTCCACCCGCAATTCCAACACCCCCGCCGACAAATCCACTTTGTCCGGCACTACCAAACCGATGCTCAGCTGTCGGCACAGCAATTTGATTTTGCCGACATAGGTTTCCAAATCCTTGTCAATATTGGCGGCGGCAATCTGGCCCATCGCCAAGCCCAAACTCTGGCCGGAGTGATAGACCAGCGACGGTGCGCCCTGCCCTAATATGTCTTCCACGTTCGATCCCAGCGCCACCATACGCAGGGCTTGAAACAAGCGGATTGGAATTAAGGGCCCCAAATCCTTGCGGTTTTCGATATCGAACTCGCCGGAAATAATGCCGTCGAGAATTTGCTGTTGGGCTATCTGATAGTCTGATTTACTGTTTTGTATCATGGCGTCTATCCTCTTCAATTCGGTTAATTATCCACACACTGCAATTCGACCCGACGGTTTAAAGCCTGGCCCTCTTTGGTATCGTTCGGTGCCGCCGGTTTTCTCATGCCTTCCGATGCGGTGAGGATGACTTTTGCGCCGATACCGTTGGCGATCAATAATTTTTTTACCGCATTGGCCCGCGTCAAACCCAACTGTAAGTTGGCTGCATCGCTACCCAAATTACAGGTATGCCCGTTGAGCTTGATCCGGTTCTGACAGCTTTTGGCCGCGCTTAATAGTTCGTTGGCGCTATTAGCTGATTCCGGCGTCAATTTGCTGGAATCGAATTTGAAATACACGGTAAAAGGCGTCGTGACAGACGTTTGCGCAACGGTATCCGGTGACGCTTTGGGAATACCCGCCGCGGTCGGTTCGGTGGGTAACTCAGGCAACGCGTCAGGGGTCTGAATGTCGGCATCGCTGGCAGCCGATTGTTGTGCGTTTTGATTTGCTGCAAGCGCGTGATCCGATTTAGCCTCGGCAACCAAAGTTGGAGCCGCTTCGGCTGGGGGCTTCGGCGCTGGGGTATCAGTATTTTCTGAGGCTACAAGCGGTGTTGACGCCGGGCTTTTGACTGGCGTTGCCTGTTTATCCAGGGCTGCGATCTGAGAAAAGGGCTCCGGCTTCTGCGTCAAATCGGGCACAAAAACCACTGCCAAGGCCAGTAAACCGATCACGCCAAGTAACCATGGCACATGACCGTCCCTGGGCTTTTTGAAAATTTTGTCTGCTTTGCCTTGCGGATTGCCGGATTTCAGCCGCGCTTTGTCCGTAGACGGAATAATGCCATCCAGGCCGTCGTGATCGAGTGATCGAGGTTTTTTCATGGAGTTCCCTTACGTTCCGTTTGCCGGAAGCCTGCGTAATGTTTGCAGGGACAGTGTGAACAAGTACCGAATTAAATCTGTTTGTCTATCATATGCAAGTTTCCAATCAGAATCAAAATTCATGCTGGTTCAAATAATTAAATCTTAGGATTTGACACTGAACTACTTAAGTGAATCCTGAAATTAAGCTGATCCAGTGCCATCGAAAGCTGGCGAATTAAATGTCTATTCCAATGAACTTCGCTACACTTGATAATAATGACCGCAAAGAACGCCCCCGCTTAAGCAAGGATGGCTAACATCCTGATACCGATTCCGAGAATCCGCTATGCCAGAAAAAACCGCGCCAAATTCCCCGCAAGCCCACACCAATACTGACCTACCCAGTTGTAATCGCTGCCAGGACCTGGATGAGCTGGATTTTGACTTTAGTTTTGCCTATCAACCCATCGTCAATTTTTTTGCTCGAACCGTTTTTGCGCACGAAGCCTTGGTGCGCGGGGTTAACGGCGAATCGGCCGCATCGGTATTAGGCAAAGTGACCGACGCCAACCGCTATCGCTTCGACCAAAGCTGCCGGATAAAAGCTGTAGAAGGCGCGGCCAAATTGGGTATACAAGAGTTTGTGTCGATCAATTTTATGCCGAATGCGGTTTACCAACCCGAAGCCTGCATCCGTTCAACTTTTGAGGCGGCGCAACGCTACAATTTCTCTAAAGACCGCATCATTTTCGAAGTGGTCGAAGGCGAGGATGTTTCCGACCGTCCGCATTTGATCAATATATTTACCGAATACCGCCGCTTCGGCTTCAAAACCGCAATCGACGATTTCGGCGCGGGTTACGCCGGCCTGAACCTGCTCGCCGAATTTCAGCCGGATGTGCTTAAACTGGACATGGATTTAGTACGCGACATCAACCTCAGCAAACCCAAACAGGCCATTGTCACCGGGGTTGTGCAAATCTGCCGCGAACTCGGCATCGAAGTGCTGGCGGAAGGCATTGAAACCAAGGCCGAGCGGGATTTTCTGCTGGCCTGCGGCGTCGGGCTATTTCAAGGTTACTTATTCTGCAAACCCGCATTTCAGGCTATCGGTCAAATCAATCCGGACGCCTGGTCTTAGCGGTAAACCAGCCAGTTAAAACTTTACGGCCTGGCGTTTAGCGCCCCAATCTCCCGGTAAGGGATTGAACACGCCCGCGCAGGAACTACCGCAAAACCGGCAGTTGCCGGCGGCATCCAAATTCCAATCCGACAACTCATACCAATCGCGCCCGATCAAAATTTTACCGCAGCTGTGGCAATAGGTGCTCTCCGCCGACTTGTCATGAACATTGCCGACATAGGCGTAACGCACGCCGTTTTTCAAGGCAATGCTGCGTGCCAACAATAAAGTGGAACGCGGTGTGGGCGGCGTATCCAGCATCTTCCAATCTGGGTGAAACGCGGTGAAATGCATGGGTACATCCGGCCCCAAATGCTCGACCACCCATTGCGTCATCGCTTCCAGTTCGGCCTCGGAATCATTGGCGCCGGGAATCAACAGCGTGGTCAATTCCAACCAAACCGGGGTTTCGTGTTTCAAATACTGCAAGGTTTCCAGCACCGGCTGTAAATGGCCACCGGTGATCTTGTGATAAAAATCCTCGGAAAAGGCTTTTAGATCGACATTGGCGGCATCCATGTAACGGTAAAACTCGGCGCGCGGCTCCGCGCAGACATAACCCGCCGTGACCGCCACGGACTTCAATCCCAGCTCCCGGCAGGCTTGCGCGGTATCGATGGCATATTCGTGAAAGATCACCGGGTCGTTGTAGGTATAGGCAACGCTGCTGCAACCGTGTTCCAGTGCGGCCCTGGCTATTGCTTCCGGCGCGGCGCGGCTCATCAGCGTGTCCATCTCCCGCGACTTGCTGATGTCCCAATTCTGGCAAAACTTGCAGGCCAAATTGCAGCCGGCGGTGCCGAACGAAAAAATCGGCGTGCCGGGTAAAAAATGGTTCAGCGGTTTTTTCTCGATAGGATCGATGGCAAAGCCGCTGGAGCGGCCGTAACTGGTCATCACGATTTGCGCGTCCAGATTCTGGCGTACAAAACACAATCCGCGCTGGCCTTCATGCAATTTGCAAAAGCGCGGACACAGGTCGCACTGCACCTTGCCGTCCGCCAACACATGCCAATAGCGGGTGGCGGCGGTATCTGCGCTGAGTAAAGTCGTCATGGCGATGCTCCTTGAACCCCAAGCATAAAATCGGGTCGTTATCCGCTAGAGTTAGCAGTAGAATAAACCCTAGGCGAGCGGGGTATTCAATTTTTTAATACTCCCCGCCAAACCCGGCCTCTGATCGTATTAAAACTTTAAAAAAGGATCAGCGCATGAACAGAAAACCCGCCGTGGCAGGACGGTTTTATCCTGCCCACCCACAACAACTCCATGACGCAGTCTCCGGCTATTTGCAGGACGTCAGCCAATCCGGCAAAGTACCCAAAGCCATGATCGTGCCGCATGCCGGCTACATTTATTCCGGGCCGATAGCCGCTACCGCCTATGCCCGCTTAAAGCCGGCCGCTGCCAGCATTACCCGCGTAGTACTGATCGGCCCCTCGCATCGCGTGGCGTTTCGCGGCTTGGCGGTCAGTAGAACCCACGCTTACAGCACACCGCTCGGCGATGTTGAGGTGGACAAAACAGCTATCGAAGCCTTAGTGAGTTTGCCGTTTGTCGAATACATCGAACAAGCTCACACCCTGGAACATAGTCTGGAAGTACATCTACCTTTTTTGCAGACAGTGCTACAGCAATTCACGCTGATCCCCATCGTGGCCGGCGACGCCAGTCCCGAGCAAGTCAGTCAGGCTCTGGATCTACTATGGGGCGGCGATGAAACCTTGCTGGTGATCAGCTCGGACCTTAGCCATTACCACGACTACGATACCGCCAAACGCCTGGATCAGGCGACCAGCCGAATGATAGAGCATTTGCAATACAACGAAATTTGCGGCGAAGCCGCCTGCGGTAAGGTACCGGTCAACGGCTTGCTGAAACTGCTGCAACAAAAAGGCCTATCGATTAAAACCATAGACCTGCGCAATTCCGGCGACACGGCCGGCGATAAACAGCAAGTGGTGGGGTACGGTGCGTATGTCGTTGACTGAAACCTTGCAGAATCGCTTGTTGGCGCTAGCCCGGCAGTCCATAGCTCACGGCCTGCAAACCGGTCGGCCGTTGCCGGTCAACTTGGCTGACTATCCGGCGGAATTGCACCAAACCCGCGCCACATTCGTCACGCTGGAACGAGCTAGTCAGTTGCGCGGTTGTATCGGCATGCTGGAAGCGGTGCGGCCTTTGGCAGAAGACGTGGCCGAGAATGCCTTTGCTGCGGCGTTCCGCGATCGGCGCTTTTCGCCCCTGACCAACGATGAACTGGCCGATCTTGATTTACATATTTCCGTGCTTAGCCCCGCCGTCGCGCTGAAATTTAATTCCGAAGCGGACCTGATCGCGCAACTTCGTCCCGACATGGACGGCATCATCTTGCAGGAAGGCAGCCGGCGCGGCACCTTCCTGCCCTCGGTGTGGGAGGATTTACCCAATCCCAAGCAATTTTTGCAACACCTGAAACAAAAGGCCGGTTTACCCGCCGCCTATTGGTCGGACACTATTCAAGCCTATCGCTATACCACCGAGATGTTCGGCTAACAGGCAACCGTTTCCTGCGCCGCCAACCCAAGTAAATCCGGCCCTGGCGGCCTTTGATCTTGTTCCAAACCGGCAACGAACATTATAATAGCTGCATTTTCGACTGATCCGGGCCCAGAGTTTCCTG
>FSSH01002961.1_pt1 | contig 20839 bp, 20 predicted proteins | sample 1166101 | NCBI WGS metagenome assembly FSSH01 (sample SAMEA32972668, study PRJEB13176) | freshwater metagenome | biome: Drinking water system; feature: Biomass in drinking water that filtered by 0.45 um membrane; material: drinking water | place: USA | collected 2012-12-20 | depth 0 m | reverse complement strand
GTCGCGACAGCGACACAACCAATCAAACAACTCAACCCACTTCCAAAACAATCACATACTCCCCATCACCCGCTCGAGTCTCCAACACCCTATGCCCATTAATCCGACACCAAGCCGGAATATCCTGCATCACCCCAGGATCGGTACATTCCACGGTCAACACATCACCGCTTTGCAGGGTTTTGACTTTATCCTGAGTGCGAATCACCGGCAAAGGGCAGAGCAGACGGCGAGCGTTTAAAACATGCGCACTCATACGAACCACTCTTGCGGAATTTCGTCGGCGAGCAAAGGCTTCACAAACACATTGCGTTCTGCTCCGTCCCGGTCGCGGATAGTCACTTCCACCTGCTCGGCTTCGCGGCCTTGACCGTAGCGTGCGGTAATTTGCGCGGCTTGCAGCAGATCGTCTTCGCTGGGCGTACCGTCGATCAGGGCCAGCGGGCCGCGATGGCTGGCGCAGTTCATGCTGACAAACTCTTTTTTATAACCGCTCATGAAGCGGGCCTCGCCGTCCTCGCGAGCTATGATGACTTTGAAGTGCGGTTTGGGGCGAATATGCCTGCCCACTTTCAATAGCATCACATCATCCAGATCGTAATCGCGTTCGCCGCGCGCTTTCCATAGGTCAACCAGCTTTAATGAATAGGCTTCGTCGGTTAAAAAGCAGCAACCGCCGGCCGGTTGGGCGTAGTCGGTAAACCCATATTCTTTCGCCAAGGTCATTTGCGGTTTGCGCGAGCGGCCACTAAAGCCGAACAGCTTTTCCCGGCTGATCCACCCTTCGCGTTCCGGCAAGGTGGCGGGCAAATTTTGCGCTGACAAAGGTCTGACCAACAAATCGTCGGCGCCCGATTCGGCGGCGACGATGGGCATGGTTTGCTTGCGCTGCGACATGGGGCGTTGACCGACCACTTCGCCGGTGATGATGAAATCGAAACCGTTTTCCTGCATCCACTGCTTGGCCTTATTCACCATGAAAATCTTGCAGTCCAGACAAGGGTTCAGGTTCGCACCATAGCCGTGCTTGGGGTTGAGCAGTACCTGCTTGTATTCTTCGATGATGTCGATGATGTGCAGCTTAATGCCCAGTTGCTCGGCCACCCATAGCGAGTTGTTGCGCTTGACCTTGTCGGCGTCTTGCTTGCGAATGGCGTGGGTGTGGCCTTCTACGCAAAAGCCGGTGAAAAAGTTGATGCCTTCGACGTGGATACCTTGCTCCATGATGGCTTTGCTGGCCAGCATGGAATCCAGGCCGCCGGAAATCAGCGCCACGGCTTTTCTTTGTTGACTCATAAATCAGATGTCTAGCAGGAAAAACGGCGCATTATACTGTGGATTTCGGCAAGATGCGGCCGCCAGCAACGCTGGCAAGCAATTAATTTGGCAAATTCCAGCGGGAAAAACCACTAAAAATCAGCGGTTTGATTCTGGGTGGTCTGTGATTCGCCGGCCGCTAACGGCCGGCGAATCACAGGCGCCGCGATGGCGTCAAATTCTAAAATGACCGACCGTCTGGCGTAATTGATTGGCCAGCTCAAGCAACTCGCGGCAGGCCTCGGCGGTATGTTTGGCGCCGTTGGAGGTTTCTCCGGACACGTGGCTGATATTGCTGACATTACGGTTAATTTCTTCCGCTACCGCCGTCTGTTGCTCTGCTGCGGTGGCGATCTGATTATTCATGTCGTTGATGGTAAATATTCTCTCGCTGTTGGTATTGATCGAATCACCGGCCGAAGCGGCTTGCTCAACGCTGGACGCGGCGCGTTTTCTGCCGTTTTCCATCACCGAAACCGCTTGTTTCGCACGGCCTTGCAGCCTTTCTATGGTTTGGCGGATTTCCAGCGTCGAGTTTTGTGTGCGGCTGGCCAAGGTACGGATTTCATCCGCCACCACCGCAAAGCCGCGGCCTTGTTCGCCGGCGCGCGCCGCTTCAATGGCCGCATTCAACGCCAGCAAATTAGTTTGTTCTGCGATGCCCTGAATCACGCTCAATACTTCGCCTATGCTGTTGCTGTCGTTTTCCAGATCGTGAATCACATTGGCGGCATTTTCCACTTCGGTAGCCAGTTCGTTAATGCCGCCAACCGCTTGCGTGACGATGTTTTTTCCCGACGTCGCTTCCCGGTCCGCCGTTTCCGCGGCTTCGGACGCCTTGATCGCGTTCTTGGCAACCTCTTGTACTGTCGAGGTCATTTGTTTCATCGCATTGGCCACCAGCGTGGTTTCTTGCAATTGCCGCTCTACGCCTTGTTGGGTGGATTGGGTGATAGTCGCCAGCTTATTGGCGGCCTGCGCCAGCCTGTCGCTGGTCACGCTGATTTCTTCGACGGTTTTGGCGATCTTTTTCACGAAGGCATTAAAGCTTGAGGCCACCCAGGCAAACTCGGATTTACCCGAGGCGCTGAGCCTGGCGCGTAAGTCGCCGTCGCCGCTGCAAATGGCTTGCAGGTTCAGAGCCAATGCAGTCAATGGGCCAATGATGATTTTGCTCATCACCAGATAACCGGTGATACCGATAATTAAAAGTGTCAAACCCAAAAAGCCGATAGCGTAGAGCACGGTTTGCTTCAACTCGCTAAATGCGGTGCTGAAGGGGGTGATGATTTCGAATGCGCCGTGCAGGTCGCCGGTCCGGCGGTTTTCCATGGCATAACCGAGTAAATCCTGGCCCTTGTCGTTGCCCCATAAGGCTTGAGAAGTCTGTGGGTCGCCGTGGCAAAGCTCGCATTGCTTGACCATTTTCACCGGTCTGAAATAGCGAATTTCCTGTTTTTCTTCGTCGACAATGCTGTATTCGCTTACCGAAGGCTCTTTTTGGAATTTGTCCAGAACCTGTTGTTCCAGTTGATCCGGCATGTTTCTGGGCGGGTTGCGCGGATTAAGTGCGGGTGCTTTAAAACGAAAACCGCCTTCCTTGGCTTTGGCTTCAATCACGTCCCAGGCGTTGGCGGTGGGGACGGTAGCGATAATCAGGGAGCGGCGGCTGGCTTCATCCTTGCCTTGCACCAACTGCCGGAGGTATTCCGGCGAGTAAAGACCGCTTTCCCACTTCTTGCTTACATTGTCGCGAATCGACTCGGAAAGCAGCAGCAATTGCCGGGAGGATTCGATCTTACGGTCTATCAGTTTTTGTTTTTCGATGTTGGCAAACATCAACAACAAGCCCAAGCCCAGGACGAAGAGGATACCCGTGGTTATCGCTACCACTTTGACTCCGACCGAATGCCAGTTCATCAAGAACATAAGATTTCCCCGTTAAAATTATTGTTATAAGACTCAGTAAATTGGCAGATGGACTATCAAGCATTCCCTCCGCCAAGTAGTGTAGAAAATCAAAGAGGGCTTGAAATTACGGCCATTTAAGTGTCGGTGTGGATGTTTTGTGGTCGAATCGCCCTGTTCAAACTGCCAATAACTCGTTCGAACTCAGGTAAGGGCATGGGCTTACCGAATAGATAGCCTTGAAAGGCATCGCAGCCTATACGCTCCAGGCAGATGCGTTGATCCTGGGTTTCCACCCCTTCCGCAATCACATTCAAGCCCAGGTTGTGGCCCATGCCGATAATGGTTTGGGCAATCACCGCATCGTTAGGATCAACGATAAGGTCACGCACAAAGCTTTGATCGATTTTGAGTTGGCTGAGCGGCAGCTTCTTCAGATAACTCAATGAGGAATAACCGGTGCCGAAGTCGTCCATCGAAAAACGTACGCCCAATAATTTCAGCGTTTGCATTTTTTCAATGGCATCTTCTACATCGTGCAATACCATGCTTTCAGTCAATTCCAGTTTGAGTTTTGCCGAGTTGGCGCCTGTGTTGTTAAGAATCCGGCAGATCGAGTCGACGAAATCGGACTGACGAAACTGTCTGGCGCTCACATTCACGGCAAGTTGTAAATGCTGGGTGAGCGGATTCTGTTCCCAGGCCCGCAGTTGCTCGCAAGCGCATTGCAATACCCATTCGCCGATAGGCAAAATCAAGCCGGATTCTTCGGCAAGCGGGATAAACTCAGCCGGCGAAATCATGCCTTTTTGCGGATGCTGCCAACGTAATAACACCTCAGCGCCAAAGATATGAGCGTTTTTATCTACCTGTGGTTGGTAATGTAGGCTCAGCTGATCTTGGGCCTGGGCATGACGCAAATCAAACTCCAGCAATACGCGCGACTCCAATAATGCCTGCATCTGCGGATCGAAGAAGCGCAACGTGTTGCGGCCGGCATCCTTGGCCTGATACAGGGCCGCGTCGGCGCGTCTCAGCGTGTCGTCGAACGAGTTGTTGTGTTCGTCGAATATGGCTATCCCGATACTGATAGAGCCGAGATGTTCTTTGCCATTTAACAACATGCCGGTATTGATGGCGCACAATATCTTGTTCGCAACTTCTTCGGCATTTGTGGTTGCCTCCGGTTGCGCGCTGCCCAGATTCTCTAGCAGCACTATAAATTCGTCGCCGCCCAGCCGGGCAACGGTATCGCCTTGACGGACGCAGGTCTTTAGGCGCGAGGCAATTTCTATCAATAGCTGATCGCCGATTTGGTGGCCCTGCGTATCGTTAATCGTTTTGAAGTTATCGACATCTATCATCAACACCGCGCCATGCTTACTCACGCAACGGCTGTTGTGTAAAGCCTGCTGTAGCCGGTCTTGCAACAGGCGGCGATTGGGCAGGTCGGTGAGCGGATCGTAATACGCCAGGCGATGAATGGCCGCTTGTGCTTCCTTGTGTTGGCTGATGTCGGTAAAGGCCGCCACATAGTTGCAGGTATGGCCATCCGCGCCGGTCACTACGCTGATAGTCAGCCATTTCGGGTAAACGTCGCCGTTTTTGCGCTTGTCCCAGACTTCGCCTTGCCAGAATTTCTCGCGCTTCAGTGCGGCCCACATTTCCTGGTAAAATTCTTGGCCGTGGCGGCCGGATTTTAAAATCGAGGGCTTGTTGCCGATTACTTCTTCCGGCTGATAGCCGGTCAGCCGGGTGAAGGCGTTATTGACGCGCAGGATGATATTATTTTCGTCGGTAATCATGATCCCTTCCTGAGAGTCGATAGCCGTTTCGGCAATGCGCAATTGACTCTCGGCCCAGCGGATGTTGCTGATGTCCCGGCTAATGACTACCATGCCTTTGCGTTGGCCGTTTTCCTGATAAATCGGCGTTTTGCGTACCTCTATTTCGATCAAACGGCCCTCGTCGTTGACAATGTGATCTTCAAACATGATCAAGTGCCCGGCCTTCCATACCGCTTCTTCATCCGAAAATAGTTTGATGTGTTTATCCAGCGCGTTCGGCTGTTGATCAGCCAGTTCCAGATAGGTCTTGCCCTGCCAATCCATGCCGTCAAATCGGAACAGCTGTTGCGCATGCTCATTGGCGAATAACAAGCGACCATCGCCGTCTTTGAACAGAATGGCGTCGGGAATCGCTTCTATCAGGCTAATGAGTTGCTGGCTGAGGGCTTTTAGTTTGCTTTCGCTTTCCTGCAAATCCTGTTGCGCCTGCGTGCGCACCGCGATTTCGGCGGCCAATTGCTGATTGCTCGGTAAGGTCAACGCCTGCGGTATCAATTTAATCAGCAAAATTGCCGCCGCCACAGAGATGGCTGCCGTCGAGGCCCTGATGACTGCATCCAGCCAATACAAGGGGTGCCAGATCAGGAAGACGGACATCAGATGCGATGCCCCGCAGCCCAGGATAAACGCACTAAACATCAGATAGACGCCGCGAAATTTCAGGTCTCGGCGCTGCGATACGAAGTAAGCCAGAATAACGGCGATAGCGAAATAGGCCAGGGTGATTAAGGCATCGGAAATCACATACGACCAGAGCAGGCCGGGCGTCCACTTTAGGCAAAATCCATGCGGCATCAGTCCGCCCGCACTGAAAAAATCGAAGAATGGTATTTTCACGCTATTTTTCCCGCACGGCTTGGTCCTGGCGTAACCGTGGACGGGTTTTGTGTATCGGACAATCCTTGGCTAAGCGCGGTTTTGTGCTTTCCAGGCAGTCATGGCAGGCGGCGCGAACGAATGGTGTGTGTTTGCTGAAGTATTTATCGAATATGCCGGTATCGAAAATCTGATGTACGTCGCTGCCACAGCCTTGCAGATTGAGTTCGACGCCGGCCTTCATCCAGTCGCAGATTAGCGAGATGGTGGCGATGCCGCACATATTGAATGTAGGGATGTTTTCGAGCGTTATCCTGGCGCTGGCGCGCGGATTGATTTTTGCGTGGGCCTTGCATGACGCCAATAGTTCACGGCATTTTGCAAACTCCAACGTGTTGCGAATAGTCACCTCAAACAATTCACCTGTTACCGATACTTGCATAGATGAACACCCGATGCATTCAAAATTCTGGATTCTGCATCATATGTAAATGTGGATCGTCTGAATATCAGCTAATCCGAAATTGCAGGTAAGTAAAGATGTAATTTTGCGTGAGCTATTTCCTTGGCACGTAGGCAAGTAACTACATATTCAGGCGATGCGCATCATAGTAGCGGATCAATTCGGCGTTATTACTGATTTGCAATTTTTCAAACAGCCGGGCTTTGTATGTGCTGACGGTCTTATTGCTGATTGATAAGTCCCTGCCGATGTCGTTCAGGCTTTGGCCCTTGGCCAGTAACTGTAAGATTTGAAACTCGCGTTCGGATAATTTTTCATGCGGTTTGCTTGGCTCGGAGCCCTCGAATTCAAATACCATTTTCTCGGCAAGTTTAGGGTCGATAAAACGGCCGCCGCCGGCGACTCGGCGGATGGCTATCAGTAAGGTCTCCGGATCGTTATCTTTGGTCAGATAGCCATTGGCACCGGTTTTCAACGCGCGCGAGACGATTTGCAATTCGTTGTGCATGCTCAAAATCAGGATGGGCAATGCCGGGTATTGGCTGCGAATCCGGTGGATCATTTCCACGCCGCCGAGATCGGGCATGGTTAGATCCAGTAACACCATGTCAACAGAATTTTCATCGAGAAAACTCAGCAATTGCTGGCTGTTTTCGGCCTCGCCCGCGACGGTAATATCCGTGGAGAGCGCGAATAGTTGTTTGAGACCGCCTCGCACAATGGCATGGTCGTCGGCAATAATTAGTCGGATCATAGTTCTGGTCTTTTAGGGTTAGCCGGGATACGTACCTGGATGGAGGTGCCTTGGCCCGGGACACTGGAAATATTGGTTTCTCCGCCCAACATCAGGGAGCGTTCCCGTATGCCGATCAGGCCAAACGATTTGGTCTTAGTGGGCGCATTGGCGTCGAAACCACGACCATTATCGTAAATTTCCAGGCAATAGTGGTCCTTATCCAAATTGACGGCAATTTTTACCTTGCTGGCCGCCGCATGTCGAAGCACATTGGTCAACGATTCTTGGGCGATCCGAAAAATCACGATTGCACATTCCTCGTCCATATCGAAATCATCCTCCGGATACAACAGATCGCACTGAATCCCGGATTGTTCCGCGAATTTCCTTACCAGCCACTCCAAAGCCGGCACTATCCCCATTTCTATCGCCGAGGGACGTAACGAGGTTGCTACATCACGGGTAACCTGGATGGTTTGGTCCAGTAATTCCATGATATTGCGGATTTGTTCTGTCAGCCGCTGGTTATTAATCGCGAATTTCATGCGTAGCAGCGACATTTCCATACGCAGAGCCGTCAACATTTGTCCTAGTTCGTCGTGAACTTCGCGGGCCATGTGTTTGCGTTCTTCTTCGCGGGCTTTTTCCCGGCGGGCCGCCAGTTGCCGCAATTGCAAACGGGACGATTCCAGGTTTTTTTCTATCACTTTCAGTTCGGTGATGTCCTGGGATGTGCCTATGCCGCGCACGAAACTGCCATCCCCGGCAAATTCAAGGTCGGCCCGTTCCCTAAGCCATTTTACTTTACCCTTCGTCACGATACGGTGTTGGATGTCGTAAGGTTCGCCACGCATGGCTGCCTGCCACGCGTCATGAACATAATGACGGTCAGCCGGATGGACACATTCCAGGAAGAGCTCATAGCTTATCGGCGTGCCCAAAGGCATGCCGAAAATCCGGTAGTTTTCGTCCGACCATTTCAGAGAACTCTCTCTAAGGTTCAAGGACCAACTGCCCAAATGCGCTTGGGCTTGGGCGTGTGCCAGATGTGCTTCGCTTTCGCGCAACGCGTTTTCGATCAGCTTGAAATTGGTGACATCCATATTAACCCCGACGATTTTTTGCCCGCCGCTTTTGGGATCACCCGCAATAATTGCCGAAGCCTGAATGAAACGTAAGGCACCATCGCTCTTCCGGCGAATCCTAAACTCCCAATGCGCTTCCTGTTGGTCTCGAATTAACTTGCGAAGTTTGGCTTCGGTACGCGGTAAGTCCTCGACCACCACTGAGGCAACCCAGGTCTGGTGGTCTATAGGCGTTCCCACGGGGATGCCGAACATCTCGTACATGCGTTCATCCCATTCCCCGATACCCAATGCCAGATCCCACTCGCAAATACCGATTGCCGCGGCTTTGGTGGCCAGGCGCAAGCGCTCGCTGTAATTGCGAAGTTGCTCTTCCGCGCTTCGACTTTCGGTTATATCGCGCGCCAGACCGATGGTGCCCAGAACTTCGTCTTTATCGTCAATGATGGGCGCTTTGATCGTTTCGGTCCAGGTTTCCCGGCCAGCGTCGAAGGCTCGTTCAGTCAACGATACTTGCTGTCGAGTCAGCATCACTTCTTGATCAACAGCAAGGTAATGCTTGGCCAGACTTTCGGGCCAGATGTCGAAATCAGTCACATCCGCTAAATCGCGCAGATTATCGATGCCCACGGCGTTTAGCCAGTGTTTGTTGGCTTGAATATATTTCCCGTCGCTGTCCTTCATCCAGGCCAAAAACGGCAGGCCATCGTACATGGCTCGCAGACGGGCTTCCGACTCGCGGATGCGTTTTTGCGCGGACTTCAATGCGGTAATATCGGTAACCAACACGAAAAATCCTTTCACTTGGCCTTCCGCGCCGTCGGGCAAATAAGCGGCTTGGGTATGGCGAGTTTCACCCGCAAAGTTGACGATGGTGCGCTCAAAATATTGCGGTTGTCCCGCCAGCACCGCATCGATAAACGGCTTATTCAAGGTGTAGAGCTGTTCGCCTATCACTTCGCGGATATGTTTGCCGATTAGGTCTTGGGCGGTAAAGCCGAACCATTCTTCATAGGCTTTATTCCCAAACTTGTTGATAAGATTTTTGTCCCAGTAACCGATCATCGCCGGCATATGGTTGAGGACGGAGACCAAATTCTGTTGGCGCTCTAAAATTTCGGCTTCGTTCTCCTGCTTACTTTGCAACGAAATATCCGAAAATATCGCTAGCCATGCCGATATATTGCCGTGCCGATCCGGTAGGCCTCGACCGCTAACGCTGACTAGGACGTCGGTGCCGTCTGCGCGTTTGACTATTAAATCGATAGCCTCCGCCATATCGGGGCCATCAGACTTGAAGCACGGTAAATGCGCGATTGGAAAAGGCGTATTGCCGCCTGGGGAAAAAAGGTAGTGCCGTTTCTCCCAATCGGGCGTTGAGCCGATTCCCAGCAATAGTTCGGCCGCGCGGTTGACGCAGATGATTTTGTGAGTAGTGTCGAAAACGATGACGGCTTCTTTAATGCTGTCGATGATCCCGTATAGCAAGTCGGTTTCATGTTCAAAATTATTCAAGTTGAGTCGGCTGTTTGGCATCTCGACGAATTGGCAATAGTTTGGGAATGCAAGCATAAACGAGCTGCTGCATTTTTAGGCAAACAAATTAATGGGAATTCGGGCAGCCGAGCGAATACTGTCTCGGCTTCACTTGTCGGCGGATTGGCCTACACTTTGGGCATTATCAATTCGTGAGTCGCCCGCATGGAATTTAAAGACTATCTAAAAATCCTCGTCCAACACGATGGTTCGGATCTGTATCTGACGGCAGGCGCGCCGCCGGCGGCTAAGTTTCAAGGCACCTTAAAACCGCTGGAAAACGTGAAACTTAGCCGTGAACGCATCAAGGAAATTGCCGACGGCATCATGGACGCCGAGCAACGCGCCGCCTTTGAACATGTGCCGGAAATGAATCTGGCCATTACCGAAGAAGGAATCGGGCGGTTTCGGGTGAATATTTTCAAGCAACGCAATTGCCACGCATTGGTGATTCGCAACATCAAGGTCGATATTCCCAGTGCCGATGCGTTGGGCTTGCCGCAAATCCTGAAAGATAAAATCATGGAAAAGCGCGGGCTGATTTTGTTCGTTGGCGGTACCGGTTCCGGTAAATCGACATCCTTGGCGGCCTTGATAGATTATCGCAACAGCAACTCGTCCGGTCATATCATCACCATCGAAGACCCGATCGAGTTTGTGCATCCGCATAAGAAGTCCTTGGTGAATCAGCGTGAAGTGGGCGTCGATACCCTCAGTTATGAAGATGCGTTGAAAAACACCTTGCGGCAGGCGCCGGATGTAATTCTGATCGGCGAAATTCGCAGCCAAGAGACCATGGAGCATGCCCTGGCTTTTGCGGAAACCGGCCATCTGTGCTTGTCCACATTACACGCCAATAATGCGAATCAGGCTTTGGATCGCATCATCAACTTTTTCCCGGAAGAGCGCCGGCCCCAGTTGTTAATGGATTTGTCCTTGAATCTGCAAGCGTTTATTTCTCAACGTCTGGTACCCACCGTGGAAGGCAAACGGGTGGCGGCTATCGAGATTTTGCTGGGCACTAAATTGGTGAGCGATTTAATCCATAAAGGCGATATTCACGCGATTAAGGAAGCCATGGAAAAATCCGAAAATATCGGCATGCAGACTTTCGACAGCCATTTACTCAAGCTCTACAAAGGCGGGGTGATCACCTTGGACGAGGCCTTGCGCAACTCGGATTCGCCGAACAATTTAAAACTGAAGATCAATTTAAGCGAAGGATTGGGATCGGCAACCAAAAAGCCTAGTTCGCTGGCCGGCAGTCTTGCCTTGGAAGAAATCAGCAAGAAAGAGGGTGACGAGGATGGTGGGGGACATTAAGGACATTCCGAAGAATGTCTCAAATAGTCTTTGTTTTGTCGTTCCAACGAATGTGGGCGTCCGGGAAAATCAAAAACCGGATACATTTCCAACCTAAACCAGCCACATATTCTGTTTGATTTGGCCAGCAGTGAATTTTGGCTGTTGAGAGCGGCGAACTGGTGCTATCGACCCTTTGCTGCCGCACACCCCGCATTTTCAAATGACAACTAACAACCAAATGCCGCCAGTCAATTTCAAGCCACTCCTATAAATGGCATTCATTTGGAAGCAATTTAAAAAGAGCGATTCAAAAATGAGGCGTACCGAAAACCTATAAGCCAATGTTATCTCTGGCTGGCTAGAAGTCGTAAAATTGTTGAATAAAATACTCAGCAGAAACCTTTCTAACTTTATGATATATATAAAAATAATAAATACTAGCCAAGCGTATCGTAAGGTACGGGGATCGTAAGGATTCGTACGAAAATAGGCAATAGTAGCTAAGATCATGTGATTTGTATGTCTATGGTCCGTATTCCGATCCCCAACCCGTCACCGATTACGCTACAAACCCAGCCAGATTTTGAACGCCTTGGATCGGCTAATTCCCGGCAGTTGTATTTAAATTAGGCCAAGTAACGCTAAGCCACACGTTGGCGGGGCTAATCGGTGAAGCTGTTGTGCTGTGAAACATGGGCATCACGCGTTGTATGCAGGTATAGAAGCTGAATGCCTCTTTCTGGCAAATGTCCTGGTTAGCCGAAACTTCATCTGATACTATGCGGACGTTTGAATAGAATAATCCAAACCGAACTGAGGACGACCTCGGGTTTGCATCACAACAAAGGGACGGCCCTAAACTTCTAAGGGAGTATATAATGGCTGGCCTTCTTGCCTTCGTCTATGTACTTACGCACCATCTCTCCGACCTAACCCGATTCCTCAATGCTCGTGGGACTCAGCCATACTGCGTTAACTTAGGCACAATATGCATCCATATTACTCACGGCCTGACTAGACGGGCATATCGTGTCCAGCTGACAAGCACGCCAAGTCACATGATTCCCGTTGCAAGTGCCCACGCAAACGGGAGAGAAGAACAATGAAACAATCTGGACAGCAACAAATCATCCCACCAATTACCTGGTTCAGATTGCTTAGCTCGTGGCTGATCATGGGGCTTTTCATGCTTTTTGGCGCAGACTGGCTTGGTGTTCCACTGAGCACGGCTACGGCAACCGCTGCCTTCATTGTGCTCTTTATTACCATCCTGGCTGCGTCATTTGGCGTCGTGCGTGAAGCCGACCACCTGGCACATCAACTGGGCGAGCCCTATGGCACGCTGATTCTTACGCTTTCGATCGTCGCGGTCGAAGTGATCCTGATCGTATCAGTGCTGCTTGGCCCCGGAGAGTTTCCGACCATCGGGCGATGGTTCTATTTTCGCCGTGATGATGATCACTCTGAATCTGGTGATGGGCATTTGCCTAATTGCCGGTTGGGCTTGTCATGGCGACCAAGAGTTCAATGCCCAAGGTGCGGTCGCTTACCTCTCAATGATCGTTCTTCTCACCGGTATCGCCCTTGTGCTGCCCAATTACACAAGCGTTGCAGGAAATTTCTCGGCGACACAGGCGGTTGGTATCTCGGTCCTGACCGGGCTGTTGTACGGAGTTTTCCTTTGGATGCAGATGCGCAGCCATCGGCGGTACTTCGTTCAGCCACCGCAAGGGTCGATGACGATCAAGGCCATGAATATCCTTCAGACGGAGCAGGACACCTGTATTTCCACATCCGGCTCACACGCTCCGCGCACGCTTGTGATTCGCGCCTGCGTTCTGCTGGCCCTGATTCTCCCAATCGTTCTGCTCGCTCACTACCTTGCTATCGTCATGGACTATGGCATTGCCGCTACCGGCGCGCCTATCGCCGTGGGTGGGGTTTTCATAGCCATCATTGTATTTACGCCAGAGTCGATCACAGCTGTCAAGGCGGCCATGAACGATGAAATGCAGCGGGCCATCAATCTCTGTCTAGGCGCCTTCGTGTCCACCGTTGGCCTAACTGTTCCGGCGGTTCTGGTCATTGGTTTGATCACCGGGAAACAGGTGATTATGGGAATCACCAACGCAGAAATCGTGCTTTTCATCATCACCGCAGCCTTGAGCGTGCTGACTTTCAATGGGCAGCGCACGTCACTGATTCAAGGATACGTGCACCTGACGGTGTTTGCTGTGTTCGGTCTACTGCTGTTCTACCCATGATTCGTGATATGGAGGTCGTAATAGACATCCTGAAAAAAGCAAGTAGCCTCCATGGAATCGAGCATTCGAAGGCCAACATCCTTAAAAACTGCCGATGTTAGTCGACAACCTCGATTCCGCTGACGCTACATCGAGGCTACGCAAAAACCTGCCCCGGTCGTGCAATCATAAACACCATAGGCGGCTATCCATTCCACTGCGGTCACTGGGGCCGAAGCACAGCGGTCCGCTTTTGGCCGGTCGGCGCCACTGGCGGTTTTGAAATTGGAATCGATGGCAAATTTCATCGGAATATGCCACTGGATTTTCTATGTTATCGAATATGTCTAGACTAGCAATGCCAAAAAACAGCTGATAAGCCTTTCTGCAAACGAGAAGCAGGTGATTGATTCCGTTAGGCGTGCTTGTCGAACCATCGGTGGAATCGGCTGGCTCATAGTCTCCTAAACGGTTTTAAACAGACTAGGGTAAGTCTGCGATGTCGAGGATTTTATAAACCTCATAAGCCGGCTGCTGATAGGGATGGCAAGCCAGCAGGGTTTGCACTACGGTTTTGATCAAATCATCGGCACAGACCATTTCTATCTTGTACTCGGCGACCTCGTGAATTTCACCAATGCTGCCCAGATAAGGTTCGCTACCGGCGAGCGGCCGGAATTGGCCTTGGCCTAGCACTTGCCAGGCACAACTGTCGTAGTCGCCGATACGCCCGGCACCTTGCTCGAACAAAGCTTGTTTTAACTGCTCGGCATGGCTGACCGGCACGTAAAAGCTCAGTTTATACATGGTCTCGGGCGCCGGTTGGCAATGCCAAACAGTTTGTGGATGCGAGCATTAGCCGGTAGCTAATAAAAATACTCCCCACAGCACCACGACCAGCGTAATTTCCTCGATCATGTTGATGGCGGCCTGTCGATCTGCCCGGCTCAGCATGGCTGTTTGATTGGCTTTTTGATCGCGCATATGAACTGATTGATGAAGCATAATCTCCTCCTAATGGTGGTTGGTATAGCTACGCATTTGTCCCACTAATACCCCTTGTATTTCCACTTGCTCGGGCCGGTAACGCATGGCCTGCATCGAGGAATTGGCGGGAATTAGCAGAGTTTCGTGTGGGTACTGCTCGATAAATTTCAAAGTCGCTTCGGCTTTTTCGACCAAGGCGACGACGATTTCGCCGTTACGGGCATGACTGCGCTGTTCGATGATTACCCAGTCGCCGTCGAAGATGCCTTCTTCCTGCATCGAATCCCCTTTTACTTTCAGCACATAACAAGGGTTCTCGGTTTTCAATTCTTCGGGCACTGCCATATAAGAAATGTTTTCGATCGCTTCTATCGGTCTACCGGCGGCTATGGTGCCAACAAACGGCAGCATGCCGGATGCCACGGTTTTGTTAACCAGCGACTTGGCGTGTTCGGTCAGGCGGATGCCGCGTTGCTTGCGCTCCGGCGCTTCAATCAAATTGGCGTCGATCAACGCCTTGATCTGGCTGTGCAATGAACCGCGCGATTTCAAGCCCATCGCCGCGCACAGTTCCTCCAGTGTCGGCGGATGACTGAACAGCTCCTGATTCTGTAGCAGGAAGTCGAAAATTTCTTGTTGTTTACGAGTTAATGTCATGATTGTTCTGTATTTGTTTTGCAAAAGCATACAATGAAAACAAATATAGAACAAATGATTTTTTGGTTCTCGGCAAAAATTTATTGCTGGCCGGTTTTTGGGCGATTTACCGGTTGATTGTGCGTTCCCAACTCTCTGGAAATAAAGGGGCAACGAAGCGATGATTGTTTGACGGCGATGGGTTTAACGATGGGCGTATTTTGTTTGAGGCACAACCCAAGGTATCTGAGCGCGCAAGATATTGGCGGCTGCGTAATTTTTGTTGGTTTTCTAGTAGGGTTCCCGAAAAAATCCTGCGGAAAAATAGCAGCATCTCCGGGTGCTATTGCAGCTCTGGGAGCTGAAAGCTAAAAACCCGTTGGAGCACAACGGGTTTAATATGTGTGCGGACTAGTGATTTTATCGAAGAGTTATTTGCTTGCGTCAGTGACGCATTTCTTGGTGAAGCTATTTTTGGCCGCGCCTTTCAAGTTTTTCTCGGCAGCTTTTGCATCGCAACCGGCTTTAGCGGCAGTGATCTTGGCGTCTTTCTCGCATTTTTTGAGAAAGCTGTTTTTGGCGGCGCCAGCCAGCTTTTTCTCGGTAGCTTTGGCTTCGCATGCTTCATCGGCCGCGTAAGCGGATTGGCTTAACAAAAATAAAGCTACTATTGCAAAAACAATCTTTTTCATTTTGGCATCCTCCGAATCGGTTAATGAAGCGTTCATTCTATAGTAGCCGGCTGGTGGCTGGCATTAACAATCAAGCGAACAAAAAGAATTGTGGATATTTCGCGGACTTCAATCTCAATGACTGTGCTTGAGATTGTATCGGCCCGAAAAACATCAGCGCTTTAAGGCCAACGTCAGGCCGTCGGCTATGGGTAACAGGCTGATGGTGACCCTTGGGTCGGCGTGAATTTTTTGATTGAGATGGCGAATTGCCACGGTATCCGCATCCTGGATGCTTGGATCGACAACCTGACCATTCCAAAGCACGTTGTCTATCACCATTAGCCCGCCAGGACGCAAAAGCGCTAACGATTGCTCATAGTAGCTGTCGTAATTGGCTTTGTCGGCATCGATGAAGGCCATATCGTAACTACCTGCATGGCCGGCGGCGATCAGACTATTCAAGGTTTCCAGTGCCGGTCCCAGCCGCAGATCGATCTTATCGGCGACGTTGGCTTGAATCCAGTAGCGGCGTGCCACATGGGTGAATTCTTCGCTGATGTCGCAGGCCGTGATCCTGCCTTCCGGCGGCAGCGCCAACGCTAGGCAAGTGGAACTGTATCCCGTGAAAACCCCGATTTCGAGAATTTTTTTTGCCCCTGTAAGTTCGACTAACAGCGCCATGAACTGTCCCTGCTCCGGTGCAATCTGCATGGCGCTGTGCGTATGCAGCGCTGTTTCTGCGCGGAGCTGCTTCAACGCCTCGGGCTCTCGTAGCGAAGTTGAGAGAATATAGTCATAGAGGGTGTCGGTCACCAAAATACTCTTTATAGTCATAACAAATTTGAAGGGCGGTCAGGTACTGTTGGGAGGTAAACTACTGTAAATAGCCGTTCGAATAAAAGCGGGGACGCACGATTTTATCCCTTGTAAGTATTGTACGAGCAAACAGCCGCGTTTGATTTTCAAGCCAGCCGTTTTCAGTCTCAACTCGGCAGGTCATTCTGGTCAATATGAAATTTATGCAGCATCCTGTGCGTGACCGGCGTTAGCAAGATGCCCATGATCGCAATGAATACCAGTCCACTGAAAAGCGCATAGGCCGACGCAAACAGTTTCGCTTCAGGGCTGGGTAGCGTATTGATTGGCCCCATACCGCCCAGAATCATGGAGGCCTCAAGAATGGAATCGATCCAGCCGAAATCCGCAATGTAGCGATAACCAAGGATGCCAACGCACAGTGCTATGCAAATAAGACCCACTGCCGCTAAAACGGACGCAGCCATTCTTTTTGCGAAAGCGGCTGGCGATGCCAGTTTTTCACTCTTACGTTCAAACATTTTAATCCTCAGTAAGCCGGCCACGGATTCTCGGAAACAAACAGTCATCCATTAGACCTTATATCCTAGTCAGGCTTGCTATGGTCGGATGGCAGAGTGCGTTTCACCGCAAACGCCGAAAAGCATGGTGTTGCATATCCCGTCATGTTTAGCAAACACTTAGGTATCCGGCTGCCGGGGTAATCGACACGGAAACTATGTTGGCTGATCGGCTATTGTAAAATAGCCTTTGCCACTATTTTTGACCTGATACATAGCCGCGTCTGCTCGATGAATCAGATCGGAAACGTTCATGCCTTCGTAGGGAAATACACAAATGCCAATGCTGACACCCAGACTCATGTCATGCGGAATGTCTGGTATCGGCTGCGCTAGATGATCCAACAGCTTTGCTGCTAAGCGGCAGGCGGCTTCCTCGCTGTCTATATTCAGCGCCAGGACAAAAAACTCGTCGCCACCGATTCTGGCAACCGTATCGGCACTGCGTACTGCCGAGATCAGTCGCTGCCCCACCTCTCGCAACACATAATCGCCAACTCTATGAGTGAGGGTGTCGTTGATTGCCTTGAAGCCGTCGAGATCAAGAAAGAACCCGCAATGCGTGGAACCGTTCCGTTGTGCCTCGGACATCGCCTGCGCAATACGGTCATACAGCAGATCACGATTCGGCAACCCGGTGAGGCCATCGTGAAGCGACCGGGTTAAATGGTGTTTCCGCTGCTCATCCAGCTCCCGCTCGCGCAAGAACAAAATTCTGTGTCCATGTTCAGCTAGGTATCCGGCCGAACCACCAATCAGATTGGCCGAAATAATGAAAAAGTCATGGCTAAGCAGTATATGCGACGGATAGGCCATATAGTTGCCGAACAACAGGTTGTAGGCAAGGAGAAGTATCAGGTCGACGCCAAGCGCATAGATAAAACGCGTACCGACAAAGTTGTAAGTGTAAAACGTCACCAACACCATCATCGGGTAGTAGTACGGCGAGCTATCAAAAGGCAAGAGGATCTGCATGCAGATTAAGCCGACCCCAGCCGCAAAGCCTACGGCGGCTAATAGCAGGTGACATAACCCCGAAAACCACGGTGTAAATGTCACCATCATCACGAAGGTTGGCACGCACAGTGCCGTAAGGCGTGATTGCCAGACATCCTCAACCAAGTCCGGCGGCGCAAACCATTGATCAATAATGCCGCAGAGCAAGTAGACAAACATGCCCACGATCATGGCCATCCGGCCTTGATAGCGGGTGCGTTCGAACGTAGTCTGCAGAAAGGCCTGTTCTAATGTTTTGTCGTTGAACGAGAGCGTGAATGGGTTAATCAATGACATATGATTAGGATAGGACGGAGTTCCCCCGAACTACTGATCGGGGGAACTCCGTCCCGCAGCCCAGACATTTCCTGGGCTGCGGGACGGAGTGTTTATGCCGGCCCGTTCGTCGCAGCGTCTGGCCTGGTCTCTGGGTAGAAGGTGAGGGGCCTCGCGGTGAGCGGTTTCCCCGGCATCAAAAATACTATCCCTTCAGCACTATCGTTTCGACTTGGTCTCCCCCTCTGGCGGACAGCGTTATTTTGTCTTCCTGAGCTAGCCAGCCAATACTTCGTTGGATGATGGCCTCGTCTTCCGGAAGCACATAGACTAATTTGGCAACCGGTGTCGCGCCGTTTTCAGCCAAATGATGCCAGATAACTCCAGCGGTCAAACCTATGCGTTCGTGCATGGAAATTACGACTGGTGCTGCCGTAACTGGCGCGGATTCCACGGTAGGCTCCACTTTTGCGGCTTTTGGCTTTGGATTGGCTTTTTTCGGTGCTGCTTTAGTCGGGGGCACTTCCGGCACATTTTCGATACTTTCCTGGGTAATCGGCGCCTCAGCAACTGTTTTAGCAGCTTTGGGCGTAGTAGTCGCTTTGGGCTTAGCATTGGTTTTGCCCGACGACGCTGAAGTTTCTTGCTTTGCTTTAGCCGGGACGGATTTGGTAGCGGTTTTTTTGGTCGCTTTCGCCGGAGCAGGCTTTTCAGTATTAGAGACTGGTGTTTCAGATGTTGGCGTAGTTTTTTTCATATTGGCTTTCGACGGTCAAGGATAGAGTTGTTTCCAGCGTTCGGGCTTAGCGTATTCCGTTACTGAGAGTTTAATCGAGATTTTAACCGGATTTACAAATCGATTGGTTTTTAAACAAACGGCCATAAAAAAACCGGTATCAGCTTAGCCGATACCGGTTTGATATTACGAGCCCAAGCTGTATTTAGTGTACGTCTTTCCAGTACTCTTTTTTCAACAGATAGGCCAGTGCGATAAACATCAGGATAAAGAACAACACGTATTTACCCATTTGCTGTCTTTCCAGCTGCACCGGTTCGCCGACGTAAACCAGGAAATTGACCAGGTCGTTGACCATTTTGTCGAATTCCTGCGGTGTCATTTGCCCGGGTTGATCCAGTTTCAGACCGGTAATCACGTCCTGACCGTCGATTTTCTGCTTAATCGCCGACTGCGAACCTTGCAGTTGCCAGAACACGTTCGGCATACCCACATCAGGGAACACCACGTTGTTAACGCCCAAAGGCGATTTTCCCGGCTCTGTATAGAAGCTGCGCAGGTAAGTATATAACCAGTCAGCGCCGCGCGAACGGGCAATCAGCGACAAATCGGGCGGCGTGGTGCCGAACCATTTTTCCGCGTCGTGCGCGTTCATCGCTGAATGCATTTGATCGTAAATGCCGGCCCCGAAAGGCGCCACCACTTTCAGAACTTCCGCTTCATCCAACTTCAGATCAATAGCGATACGTTTGTAGCGGATGTGTTTTGCCGAATGACAGCCCAGGCAATAGGTGACGTAGTATTTTGCACCGCGCTCCATCGCCATCGTGTCGTTCAGGTCGATATCGGCGCTATCCAGTTTGACGCCACTGCTAGCCAACACGTTGAAAGGCAGCAAAAACAAAAGAGTGTAGAGTATCTTTTTCATGGCTTAATCCAGGCTCTTTTTCAGGTTTTTTGCAAAACGAATCAATACGGCTGATATGCCGGACCAGTTCGGCCTTTTCTTGGTGATAGTACCGCCGATATTGTCGGGAACTTGGTGTACCTCAACCACTTCATCGACTAATGCCAGCAGAGCGGGAATGCGATCTTCCAGGCTTGGCTGCGTGGTCAGTCGATTCGGTACCGGTTTGGTTTTTTCCCAGCGGGTGTACAGCGGCATTAACAGGAAAAAGCCGAAGTAAACAGCGGTCAAAACCCGGGCAACAGTCGTCGCTCCTGGTGTGGCCGGTTGGGTTCCCAAATAGCCCAAGCCGACGAAGGCGATAACAAACAACGCCAGCGCTTTTTTGAACATACCGCCGCGATAACGGATGGATTTAACCGGGCTGCGGTCCAGCCAGGGCAGCATGAACAGCACGACAATCGCGCCACCCATCGCAATCACGCCGGCAAATTTATCCGGTACTGCACGCAAAATGGCGTAAAACGGGGTGAAATACCAAACAGGAGCGATATGTTCTGGTGTTTTCAATGGATCAGCCGGGATAAAGTTGGCGTGCTCCAGAAAGTAGCCGCCCAATTCCGGCATGTAGAAAATCACCGTGGCGAAGAAGAACATGAAGACGCCTACGCCGACGATGTCCTTGACGGTGTAGTACGGATGGAAGGGAATGCCGTCGACCGGATGTCCCCAGGGGTCTTTTGATTGCTTTATTTCAATGCCGTCGGGGTTGTTGGAGCCCACTTCGTGCAATGCAACGATATGCAGGAACACCAGGATCAACAATACCAAGGGAACGGCGATAACGTGGAAGGCGAAGAAGCGGTTCAACGTAGCGTCGGACACCACATAGTCGCCACGCACCCAGAGCGACAATTCGTCGCCGATCACCGGAATCGCGCTAAACAGCGAAATGATGACCTGGGCACCCCAATAGGACATTTGCCCCCAAGGCA
>FSSH01001166.1_pt5 | contig 20853 bp, 18 predicted proteins | sample 1166101 | NCBI WGS metagenome assembly FSSH01 (sample SAMEA32972668, study PRJEB13176) | freshwater metagenome | biome: Drinking water system; feature: Biomass in drinking water that filtered by 0.45 um membrane; material: drinking water | place: USA | collected 2012-12-20 | depth 0 m | reverse complement strand
TCTCCCCAAGGGGAGAGGGAAATGGCGGGCAGCGTCCCTCTCCCCAAGGGGAGAGGGAATTGGCGATCTGACAAACGCTCTCTCTCTACTAGTCGCGATCCGATAATCGCTCCGGCGCAATCGTCCGGCCAGTGACTTTTTGATAGGCGAGGGCGCCGAGCAGCTTGTTGGAGCGGACGTGGCGCGCGGCCGAACTCATCTCGTTTTCAGCCGTCGCCGGATTGGTCTCATAGGCAGCGGTCTCGACCGCGGCGAGCCCGGATAATCCAGCGAAAGAGGGGGGTCGCGGGCGGTCTTCCGCCGCGCATCCCGACAGCACACCTGCTGCCGCGATCAAACCCAGTACCCATCTCATTGTCCGCCCCTTGCCGCCAGAGTCGCCGAAGATGCGCCGCAGTGGCGATCCCAATCCTGACGAAACCAAGCCTACGCGCAGCGCCATGAACCGTGCCTGAATGGCCGCCTTGCAAACCCGCCGGTCTCGTCTTCGCGCATCATTTCGCAGCATGGTTAGGTTTTGCTTACCGCAAAGCTTAAACTTTTAGTTTCGCGCGCATCATTGCGAGAGCTTCGTGCCAGCCTGACGCAACATCTCGCCAACCAGCAACGATCCTTGCTCAAAGCTTGCAAAATTAGATCAGCGAAGTTTACCAGTTTTCATTCCGCCACTGACATCGTCGAGAGCACAAGAAACACATGCGCAGCCGCACATTTGCGAGCCTTGCGAAGATGGAGACGAGACGGTCATGGCGCGGATGGATTTTTCGACGCGAGATGTCATCGAATTTGCGGCGCAGGGCGGGCAGCCCGATGCCCTCTTCGAACTGGGCCTGATCTATTGCACCGGCCGGGACGGCGCGGTCGATCTGATCGAAGCCCACAAGTGGTTCAACCTTGCAGCCATGCGCGGCAACGTCGAAGCCAAGCAGTATCGTGCTGAACTGGCCCGTGACATGAGCAAGGCCGAGATCGCCGAAGCGCAGAAAAAAGCCCGCAAGTGGATGTCGTCATTGCACTGAGTGCGTGAGATCGTGAGGTCGTCAGATTGTGTTTGGAGAGTTCGTCCGACTCACCACTCACCAGACTCAACACTCGCCAAACAGCGACGACAAACACGTCCAGCTTTTCTTCGCGGCATCGCCAACCGCCTTGCCCGCCGTCTGCAACATGCTGCCCGCCGATTGCGCCGCCGACTTGGCCGCGTCGCCGCTTTCCTCGATCGACGTTTCTGCCGCCTTTGCCCCGGACTTCACGACCGCTTCGACGGTTTTTGGCTCATCCGTCTTGGTGTCGGCTGGCGATGGTTGTCCAACCGGCGCAGCGCCTTGACCGGGGGAACCAGCAAGCGGCTTGAGCGGCGGCACTTGGTCAGCCGTCGTCGGCGCGTCGCCGAGGTCCAAGCCGACGGGGGCTGCCAACACTTTCGTCGGCCCGGCACACGGACTGCTGTTCGACCGTGCCACCGCGCAACTTGCGTGCCCGCCGGATTTGGCCAGCGCCGTGATGCAATACAACCTCAGACGGCCATTGTCCGATTGCGCTGATTCACCATCGACGGCACAGCTGTAAATGGCATCGGGTGATGCGCAGGTCACGCAAATGTCGGCACGCGCTGCCGGCACCGATAAACCGGCGACAACACCGATCATCACCCACGATGTCGCGAAGCCCACGATGGGTGACGTGCCGCGCGGGCTGGTAGGCACTCGGCGCTCTTGATCGTCGGCGACAGGACGCGGCGGCGCACTGCCTTTCATCGCCTCGACGTCAGGTCGTGCCACCGCGGGGCGGGTATCGTTGAGAGGCAGGTGTTGCATCGTCGGCATGGTCTTGAACCTGATCTCGTTTGTTTGACGCTGAACGATTAGTCGCATTCCCACTCAAGGGCCAATGTCTTGCGCGTCAAATGCGATGAACGATGGGCTCGATTTGCTTCCATTTTGTGGCACTCGCCGGCGTTGGCGCCAACGCGTCAGGCCGCTTGGACCTGGCTGATGGCTGAGCAACGTCGCCGGCCTTTATTTCCCGGCCTTGGTGCCCCAGCCGTGTTGCAATGAGCAAAGCCCACCTCTATACGGGTGCCTTGCCTCGATTTGCGGAGATGTGGCCGAGTGGCTGAAGGCAACGGTTTGCTAAATCGTCATACGCTTTAAAGGCGTATCGAGGGTTCGAATCCCTCCGTCTCCGCCATTCTTTCACTCACGCGCCGGAAGTGCTCCGTTTTAGGCGGCCACGTGCCGGGTCGCGTTGCTCCCGAGCCCTGAGGACTTTGCCGTGAGTTCGAACCCAGTCGCTCCGTCTCCGCCATTCGCAGCTAGAACTCACGTTGAAGGCTTCCAAAAAAGCTGTGCAAATGATCGAGGCGTCCCGGCTTTGTCGGTGACGACGTGCACTGCGGCGATGTTGCAAGCGCGCGCCGTGTGTCAGGCGACGTTGAGCGCAGCCGTCTCGACCAGCTTGACGCCCTGGTCGTCGATCCATGCAAATTCAATCACGCCGGGACCGGGCACCTTCAACTGAAACGAAATATAGGGATTGGCCGAAATGCCAGGCCCAAGCTCAGCCTGGAAAACCTCCACATCGCCAAACTTCGCGATCAGCTTATTGATGATATTGCGCGGGATGACGACACCATCTTTGTCTTTGCGGTTTCCCGTCTCCATGACATGCGTCACCAGTGTTTTGACCTCGATCACGTCGCCGATCGCGGCCTGTTCGGGAAGTTTGATGCGTGGGTTGCTGGCCATCAGCGGCACCGCCTCTCAAGTTGCGTCATGTCTGGCAGCCGCCGAGCGTGACTTTCACCGTCATCGTCGACATCGTGATTTCGCCGTTCGACAATTCCGCCAGCACGACGACGTCCTGGCTGCGCGCTAGGCGCATGCGGCTTTGGACGCGCGCTCGGCCGTTCAGCGGTGACAAGCGGAAGGTTGCGACATGCGCCACCGGATTTCCCGACGATAAAATGTGGATCGCGCGAACATGGTCGGCATCTGTCATCGGGCTGTCGACGGACATCGTGATCGGCACGAAATTGCCGTTCTCCGCCATCTCAGGCAAATCGACGGTGATCTTGCCATCCGTCGGCACGGCACCGGCGAGCAGCTTTTTCAGTTCGGTTTCAAAGAATGGTGTGCGTTCGAAGGGCGCGATGTCTGCCGGTTGCGCCAGCGCGCCCGCAGCTTTCAGGAGTGGCGCCAGACACGCACCCGCCGCCGCCGCCGTGATGATGAAACTCCGGCGATTGAGCAGTTCGGGTCGTAAGGGATTCATGAGGTGCACGAAGCCCACCTTGTCAGCGTGGCGCGGATCACTTTCGTCGCATGGAGATATAGCCTGAGGCGGATATCGCCATCTAGTTACAATGGGTTCATTTCCTGACACAATGACGCGCTGATAGGCTATCGCGATCGGTTCACCCATCGCCCACAAAGATCTCAATCGATCACTTTGAAAGGCGATCATGACCACAATGTCGCGGCGACGGTTTGGTGGGCTGGCCGCTGGTCTCGGAGTCATCAGTGCGACCGCAGGTCTTGAGCATGCGGCGATGGCCGCCGGGCCTGCAAAAATTGTCATCATCGGTGGCGGGCCAGCGGGTGCAACGGTTGCCAATCGTCTGAAAACGGCTGATCCCGACATCGAAGTCACGCTGATCGAGCCGAAGGAAACCTACACCACCTGCTTTTACTCGAACCACTATCTCGGCGGTTTTCGCACGTTCCAATCGATCACGCACACCTATGACGGCGTCAAAAAACGCGGCATCAACGTCGTTCGTGATTTCGCGGTCGGTGTCGATACCGTTGCCAAAACCGTGACGCTGGCGAACGCCGCTGCAACATTGGCCTACGATCGACTGGTTGTCGCGCCAGGCATCGACATCAAATTCGATGCCATTGAAGGCTATTCAGAAGCCGCCGCTGAAATCATGCCCCACGCTTGGCAAGGCGGCGCGCAAGCCTGGCTGCTGAAAAAGAAGCTGCTGACCATGACCGATGGCGGCGTTGTCATCATGACCGTTCCACTAAATCCGTATCGTTGCCCGCCTGGTCCCTACGAGCGCGCCTGCATGATCGGGCATTTTCTCAAGACGGTGAAACCGAAATCCAAGCTGATCCTCTTCGATGCCAAATCGACGATTTCGAAGCAGGCGGTTTTCGAGGAAGCGATTGGCGAATATTATAAAGGCATAATTGAACTGAACTTATCCAATGAGATCGACGATTTTTCGGTTGCCCGCGTCGATGCCAAAAGCGGCGATGTCGTGACTAAAGCGGCGCGCACAGAACGAGCGGCGGTCGCCAACATCATTCCACCGCAACGGGCCGGCGTCATCGCCGCCAAGGCTGGACTGATGGACGGCGACTGGTGCCCCGTTAACCCTGACAACTTCACCTCGACCAAGGTCAAGGATGTCTATGTGCTCGGCGACGCGGCTATTGCCGACGATATGCCGAAGTCGGCTTTTTCGGCCATGAGTCAGGCTGGCGTGGTCGCGGCCGACATCATCGCTGACCTATCGGGTCGACCGCGAACGGCTGGCACCTACCGCAATACATGCTGGTCGATGGTCAGTGCGGCCAACAGTGCCAAAATCGGTGCCGACTACAAACCCGGCACCAAAGACGGTCACCGTGTGCTGACGGCCATCGATCCTTTTATCTCGGCGGCTGGCGAGTCGGACGACAAGCGTCGGGAAACATTCGAGGAAAGCGCAGCTTGGTATGATTCCGCCGTTACCGAGATTTTTGGCACGTCAATCACCTCAGCCGCAGCGCCGTAGTGGCAGATGTGTTACATTAGGCGGGCTGCGGTGTTCGACAGCAAGGCAGCGGCACTCCGTCGGACATTTGGTCCAACCGAGGGCAATGTAACAAACGGGATCAAGGTTGCCGTATACGTCAACTAAGGCTATGAGATCTGGCGTTTGGGCCGAATTTGCGGCCTTGGCCAATCTGCAGGCTTGAAAGCAAAATGCGGGTCGGGCGTAAGACCGGCCGGACGAATTGGTTTAAACTGTCTCGGCACGAGATGCGGAGACAATTGAGTTTCGGAGGCTCGGATAATGGCGACCGTGGTTCTGCTGGTGATTGGCTTGGCGGCCTTTATGGCGCTCGGGATGATGCAGGCGCCGCTCGCGGCATGGGCGGCGGTGGTCGGCGTCCTGACGCTGGTCATGCAGACAGGGATGCTGGGTGGCACCGAAAGTGGCGGCGGACTGATCTCGCTCCTCGCATGGCTGCCGTTCGTGACACTGGCGCTGCTCGCGGTGCCGTCGATCCGCCGCCAATTCGTTGTGACGCCGGTGTTCGGACTTGTGCAGAAAATTCTGCCGAAGGTTTCCGATACCGAAGCCCAGGCCCTGGATGCCGGCACCGTCGGCTTCGATGCCGAGCTGTTCTCGGGCACTCCCGACTGGAACAAGCTGCAAGCCATTCCGCCGATTCAGCTTTCGGCCGATGAGCGCGCCTTCCTCGACGGCCCGACGGAAGATCTATGCCGGATGATCAACGACTGGGACGTGCGCCACGCCAATCGCGAGATCCCGGAGCCGATCTGGGCGTTCGTCAAGCAGCACGGCTTCCTCGGCATGCTGATTTCGAAAGACCACGGCGGGCTGGGTTTCTCGGCTCAAGCGCAATCGCTCATCCTTGGCAAGATCGCTTCGCGCTCGCCCGATGTCGTGACGATTGTCATGGTGCCGAATTCGCTCGGGCCTGGCGAATTGATCGAGAAGTACGGCACCGACGAACAGAAGCACCATTTCCTGCCGCGCTTGGCGCGTGGCGATGAAGTGCCGTGCTTTTCGCTGACTGGGCCGACGTCGGGCTCGGACGCCGCCACGATGCGCGATATCGGTTACATCACGCGCGGCATGCACGATGGCAAGGAGACGCTCGGCGTCAAACTGTCGTGGGACAAGCGCTATATCACGCTCGGGCCGAAAGCGACGCTGGTCGGCCTGGCGTTCCGCCTGTTCGATAAGGATAATCTGCTCGGCAAAGGTGAGGACGTCGGCATCACGCTGGCGCTCATTCCGGCGACCCACCCCGGCGTCAACATCGGCCGCCGGCATCTGCCGTCGGGGGCCGCATTCCCGAATGGCCCGAACTGGGGCAACGACGTTTTCATTCCGATCGATTGGGTCATCGGCGGCGAGAAGATGGCCGGGCAGGGCTGGCGCATGCTGATGGAATGTCTGTCGGCCGGGCGCGCCATTTCGCTGCCGTCGTCGGCAACGGCCGGCGCCAAGATGATGTTGCGCGTCACCTCTGCCTACGCCCGCATTCGTAAGCAGTTTGGGCTGCCGATCTCACGCATGGAAGGCATCGAAGAACCGCTGGTTCGCATCATCGAGACGGCCTACGTCAACGAAGCGGCGCGGGCGATTACTGCATCGATGGTCAGCCGTGGCGAGAAGCCGTCGGTGATTTCGGCGCTCATGAAATATCAGACGACCGAAAAAATGCGCCGCTCGGTCAACGACGCCATGGATATTCACGGTGGCCGCGCCATTTGCGACGGGCCGATGAATTATTTGCAGTCGGCCTATCAAATGGTGCCGGTTGGGATCACGGTCGAAGGCGCCAATATCCTGACGCGGACGCTGATCACGTTCGCGCAAGGGGCACTGCGCTCGCACCCCTATCTCTACAAGGAAGTCCAGTCGGCGCAGGACAGCGATCGCCGCCGTGGCCTTGACGCCTTCGAAGAGGCCTTCAACGGACATATCGCGTTCTCGGTGTCGAACGTCACCGGCGCGCTATTCCACAATCTCACCGGCGGCGCTTTCGCGTCAGCGCCACCCAATGCGCAAATGATGTCGCAGTGGTATCGGCAGCTGGCCCGCGCCAGCCGCTCGTTCGCCTTCGTCGCCGATATCACCGTGGCGATGCTAGGCGGCGGCTTGAAAACCAAACAGAAGATCACCGGCCGTCTTGCCGACGCTCTATCCGAGCTGTATTTCCTCTCGGCTGTGCTCAAGCGCTACGATGATGACGGGCGCATGGCCGGCGACGAGCAGATCGTCGAACTCGCTGCACGCAATGCGCTGTATCGCTTTCAGGAGGCGATGAGCGGCACCATCGACAATTTCCCGACCGCCTGGGTCCGGCCGTTGTTGCGCGTCATCGTGTTCCCGCTCGGGCGCCGTTTCAAGCCTGCCTCCGATCAGCTCGGCCGCGCTGTGGCTCGCCACGTTCTTGAACCCGGTAGCGCCCGGGACCGGCTGACGCGCGACATCTTCATTTCAAAGGATGTCAACGATCCGACCGGCTTGCTCGAAGTCACACTCGAGAAAGTCATCGCCGCCGAACCCGTCGAAAAGAAACTCGAAAAAGCCATCCGCGATGGTGTGGTTCGACGCTATCACGGTATGGATTGGTTTGAAGACGCGGTGGCGAAGTCTGTGTTGACACGGGCTGAAGCCGATCAGCTTCGGGATGTGGAACGACTCGTCGCGCGCGTCATCGCGGTCGATCACTTCGATCCGGCCGAGTTGAAGCCGAATTACGCCAACCTTGGGCACAACCAGCGCGGCTTCGAACCGTTAGCCGCCGAGTAGGCTGCGCCGCTTCCTGGCGCCGCTGCCAACCGAATAAGAGGCACGATATGAGTGAACGTCCGATGTCCACAACCGACGCCACCGCGTCTCATGGTGCTCAGTTGAAGGACTGGCGCTATTCGGTCGACGGCGAAGGCATTGCCTGGGCAACCTTCGATCGCGAAGGCGAAAGCGCCAACTCACTCGGGCGCCGGCCGATCGAGGAACTGTCCGCCATCATCGACCGAGTCGAGGCCGAAGCGCGCGCCAAGACGGTGCGTGGCCTCGTGATCATCTCGGGCAAGGACCGCGGTTTCATCGTTGGTGCCGACATCCGCGAATTCGAGGCGTTCGAAACCGAGCGGCAGGTCATCGACAACCTGAAGCCGGTCAATGCCATGCTCGATCGCATCGAGCGGCTGCCGGTTCCCGTGGTTGCTGCAATCCACGGTGCGTGCCTTGGCGGCGGCCTCGAACTGATCCTGGCGTGCCACTATCGGATCGCCACGCGCGATGACTCGACGCGCATCGGATTTCCGGAAGTGAAGCTCGGAATTTTTCCTGGTTTCAACGGCACGGCGCGGTCGATCAAACAGGTCGGTCCGATGGCCGCCATGCAGAATATGCTGACCGGCGGCATGATCCGCGCTGGCGCAGCCAAGGCCATGGGCTTTATTGATCAGCTCGTCGCCAGCCCCGGCGAACTGCATTGGGCGGCTCGCAAAGCCGTACTGCAAAATCGCCGCTCGACGCCGGCGGGGGCTGCCAAGATGCTGCTCACCAAATGGCCGGTGCGCTCGCTTCTTGCCAAAAAAATGCGCGACGAAACGGCCAAGAAAGCCCGCGAGGCGCACTATCCAGCGCCTTTCCGCCTCATCGATCTGTTCGAAACGCACGGCGGCAATCTGCCGGCCATGAAAGCCGCGGAGACGGCCGCGTTCGCGCCGCTGATGGTGTCAGATACATCGCGCAATCTCCGCCGCGTGTTCCGTCTGACGGAAATGCTCAAAGCCCAAGCGCCGCGCGGGTTGAAGTGGAAGCCAACGCGCGCCCACATCATTGGTGCGGGCACGATGGGTGCCGACATCGCCGGCGTCTGTGCGGCGGCCGGCATGGAAGTCACGCTACAGGATATTTCGCCCGAGCAGCTCGACAAAGGCATCAAGAGTCAGGGCAAATTGTTCGCACGCAAATTCAAGACGAAGCCGCTTCGTGACGCCGCCAAATCCCGGCTGATCGCCGACCCGCAGGGCCGTGGCATCGGCCGCGCCGACATCATCATCGAAGCCATCGTCGAACGTCTGGACATCAAGCAGAAGCTGTTCGCCGATCTCGAAAACAAGATCAAACCCGGTGCCGTGCTCGCAACCAACACCTCGTCGCTGAAGCTCTCGGATATCTCGCAGCCGATGAAAGATCCTGGCCGGCTGATCGGCTTGCACTTCTTTTCGCCGGTTCCGCAGATGCCGCTCGTCGAAGTGGTGCGCGGCACCGTGACCCGCGAAGACGAAGTGAAAAAGGGCGCGGCGTTCGTCACCAGCATCGACAAGTTTCCGCTGATCACCAAGGACGTGCCGGGCTTCCTCGTCAACAAAGTCCTGACGCCCTACATGTTCGCGGCCATGGAGCGACTGGAAAAGGGCGAAAGCAAAGAAAAGATCGATGAAGCCGCGCGCGCTTTCGGCATGCCAATGGGACCGATCGAACTGGCCGATAACGTCGGGCTCGATGTCTGCGCTCACGTGGCTAAAATTCTCGGGCAGTCGAGCGAAGGCTCGCGCCTTGAACGCCTCGTCGCGTCCGGCCGTCTCGGCAAAAAATCGGGCGAGGGGTTCTACGTCTGGAAGGACGGCAAACCCGTGGCCGCCGAAGCTAAGTTCTCGAAATCAGACCTTGAAAAACTCGGACGCGAACTGGTTCAGCCGATGGTCAAGGAAGCGCAGGCCTCGCTTGATCAAGGCGTGGTCGAGAGCGCCGATCTGGTGGACGCCGGAATGATTTTCGGCACCGGCTTTGCGCCCTTCCGAGGCGGCCCGTTGCACTATCAAGCCTCCCTCAAAGAACCCGCATCGGCACCTCAGCGCGCGGCAGCAGAATAATCCGGAGATCTCAAAATGACTGGCACTCTTCGTCGCGTCGCCGTGCTCGGCGGAAGCCGCATTCCGTTCTGCCGCTCGAACTCGCTGTACGCCGATTTGTCGAACCTCGACATGATGTCGGCGGCGCTGAACGGCCTGGTCGATAAGTTCAACCTGAAGGGCGAGCATATCGACGAAGTGGTCGGCGGCGCGGTCGTCACGCACTCGAAGGATTTCAATCTCGCGCGTGAAGCGGTGCTGTCGACCAAGCTGGCACCGTCGACGCCAGGCGTGACGCTGATCCAGGCTTGCGGCACGAGCCTGCAGGCGGCGATGGCGTCGGGCGCCAAAATCGCCAGCGGGGAAATCGAAAGCGCCATCGCGGTCGGATCAGATTCGACGTCCGACGCGCCGATCGTCTTCTCAAAGAAATTCGCCAAGCGGCTCGTCGATGTCGGCCAGCAAAAATCGGCGCTCGACAAACTGAAAGTCTTCAAAGGACTGACACCCGGTGAACTGGCGCCGCAACCGCCGGCCGTATCCGAGCCGCGCACCGGCCTGTCGATGGGCCAGCATTGCGAGCTGATGGCGCAGGACTGGAAAATTCCGCGCAACGAGCAAGATCAGCTCGCCTTCGAAAGCCACAAGAAAGCGGCGCAGGCCTATGCGTCCGGATACATGGATGATCTGATCGTGCCGTGTGCGGGCGTCTACCGCGACAACAATCTGCGCGAAGACATCAGCCTCGAAAAGCTGTCATCGCTCAAGAACGCTTTTGAGAAATCCGAGCGCGGCACATTGACGGCCGCCAACTCGACGCCGTTGACCGACGGCGCGTCGGCTGTGCTGCTGGCGTCGGAAGAGTGGGCCGCACAACACGGGATCCCGGTTCTGGCCTATCTGACCTATGGCCAGCATGCCGCCAATAATTTCGTGGCCGGCGAAGGCCTGCTGATGGCGCCGACGATTGCCGTCTCGAAAATGCTCGACCGCGCCGGATTGAAGCTGCAGGATTTCGATTTCTACGAAATCCACGAAGCCTTCGCCGCGCAAGTTCTGGCGACCCTCAAAGCCTGGGAAGACCCGGATTACTGCAAGCGCTTCCTCGGCAAGGATCAACCGCTCGGGTCGATCGACCGATCGAAGCTGAACGTAATGGGCTCGTCGCTGGCGTTCGGCCATCCGTTCGCCGCGACCGGTGCCCGCATCGTCGCCAACCTCGCCAAGCTCTTATCGATTCATGGCGGACGCGGCTTGATTTCGGTTTGCACGGCAGGCGGCATGGGTGTCGCTGCCATCATGGAAAGTGCGAAGGCCGCAGAATCGCGAATGGCCGCATAACCCTCGATACATCCCGGCGATCTGGGGAGACGCACCGCTCGAAATCGGCTATTTGCCTCCAGGAGATAACCGGGGGTAGAGCATGGCGACACGGGACGAGCAACAGCTGGACGCGGCACGCGCGCTCGTTCGCGACGTTGCCCAAAAGCTTGATCTCAACGCCTGGGTGCGGCTTTGGGATGGCTCCCGGATACCGCTTGGAAAAGCGCCGTCCGGCCCATTCGAAATTGCCATCGCCGGGCCGGGCGTTATCGGCGCCATTTTGCGCCGCCCGTCGCTTGATACGATCATCCGTCAGTATGTCGATAAGGGCATAGATTTCACCGGCGGCACGCTCGTCGATTTTGGCCGCGATCTGCAACACGGCAGCAAATCGCTGAAGATGCGGCCCGCAGACACGCTGCGCCTTGCCGCAAAACTTCGCCCGTTCTTCTTTGCCAAGCCGAATGCCGCCGCCGATACACAAGGCTTTCAAGGCGAGTTCACCGGCAAAAACCGCAAGACGGCTGACAACACAGCCTTCGTTCAGTTCCACTACGACGTGTCGAACGAGTTCTACGCCACCTTTCTCGATCCCGAGATGGTCTACTCGTGCGCCTACTATACCGATTGGGCGAACGGCGTTGAGCAGGCGCAGCGCGATAAGCTCGACATGATCTGTCGCAAGCTCCGCCTCAAACCCGGTGACCGGCTGCTGGATATCGGGTCGGGCTGGGGAGGGCTCGTATGTCATGCCGTCCAAAATTACGGCGTGACGGCGCATGGCATCACCCTGTCGCAGCGCCAGCTAGAGTTTGCCGTCGATAAGGCGAAGCGGCTGGGGCTCGACCAGAAAATCACCTTCGAGCTGACCGATTACACCAACATCACCGGGAAGTTCGATAAGATCGCGTCGATCGGCATGTACGAACATATCGGGCTGAAGAATATTTCCACCTACATGAGCAAAGTCCGGTCGTTGCTGGCGGATGACGGCTTGTTTCTCAACCACGCCATCTCGCGGCGCGCGCCACGCCCGCAGAAAGGCTGGTTGAAGTCGCGGATGCGGCCTGAGAAAAAAGCGATCGCAAAATACATCTTCCCGGGCGGTGAACTGGACGACATTGGCCACTCCGTTGCCGCCATGGAGCGGGCCGGCTTCGAAGTTCACGACATCGAGGGATGGCGGATGCACTACGCGCGCACGTGCCAGCTTTGGTGCGAGCGGCTGACCGAAAATCGCGAGGCTGCAATCAAGGAAGTCGGCGAAGAGAAATATCGCATCTGGGTCGCTTATCTCGCAGGCGTAAGCTTGTCCTTCCATCGCGGCACATTGCGGCTGTTTCAGACGCTCGCGTCTAAATCAGCGAAAGGTCCAACGCCGCTACCGCCGACGCGCGCCGATCTCTATCGTTGACGGCGTTATCGTCGAACGGATGGCAATCGTCACCAACCGCCGCGCCGTTCGTCTATCTCTTGCCGCGCGCCAAATGCGTTTCGCAACGCAAGCGAATCTCCTCCAATTCAGAGAGGCTGTGGGCGATATCCTCGCGCTTGCTTTCAAGCTCGCGGACGGCTGATTCGACTTTTCCGAGTAACAGCCTGGTCTGAGCCAGTTGACCGGGGTCGGTATCGTACAGCGCCAGATATTCGCCGACATCCTCGACAGTAAATCCCAGATTGCGGCCGCGCAGAATGATCATCAGCCGTGCCCGGTCACGCTTGCTGTAGCGGCGTGTTGTGCCGATGCGTTCGGGATTGATCAGCCCGCGGCTTTCGTAAAAGCGGATAGTCCGGGTCGTGATGTCGAATTCGGCGGCGAGGTCGGAGATGGTAAACGTTTCACGAACCGCCAGCGCGCTGGCGTCAGTTGGGCTTTCGATCGATCTCGTGGCGTCACGCTTTGTGCTCATACCGCCTAGTTACGCTTCGCTTCTTCCGCCGCAAGCTCTTTTTTGGATAATTTGCCAATCATGGTCTTGGGCAATTCGTCGCGAAACTCGATCGCGGCCGGCATCTCGATTTTAGAAATCTTCGGCTCAAGATGTTTGAGAATGTCGGCAGCCGTCGCCGTCATTCCAGGTTTGAGTTTGATGAACGCCTTGGGCGCTTCGCCGCGATAGGTATCCTTGATACCGATCACGGTGACCTCCGCAACCGAGGGATGCTGGTAGATGGCTTCTTCGATGCGGCGCGGGTAGACGTTGAAGCCCGAGCAAATGATCAAATCCTTGATCCGGTCGACGATGGAGAAGAAACCATATTCGTCCATGATGGCCACGTCGCCGGTGCGCAAGAATTTGCCGAGGAATTGCTGCTCGGTTTCGGCCGGCTTGTTCCAGTAGCCTTTCATCACTTGTGGACCGGTTGCGCATAATTCGCCGCGCTCGCCTCGCGGCACTTCTTTGGTCGGATCTTCGAGATCTCGCAGCGAAATGACCGTGCCGGGGACCGGCGGTCCGATCGAACCCGGCACGACGAGGCCGTGCACCGGATTGCAGGTGAGCACGGGCGACGCTTCGGACAATCCATAGCCTTCACAGACGTGGCAGCCGGTCAGTGCTTCGAAGCGTTGCTTAATTTCCAAGGGCAGCGGCGCGCCGCCGGAGATGCAAAATCTCAGCGACGACAGGTTGTAGGATTTCACTTTCGGATAATTCAGCATCGCCGTGAAGATCGTCGGCACCGCCGGCATCATCGTCGGCTTGAGCTTGTGGATCAGCTTCAAAGCGTCGACGAGTTGGAAGCGCGGCATCAAGATGATCTGTGCCGCTTTGGAGATTCCGAGGTTCATCACCACCGTCATGGCGAAGACGTGAAACAGCGGCAGTGCGCCAAGCACGCGCTCTTGGCCCGGCACCAGGTCAGAGGCCCAAGTGTCGATCTGAATGGTGTTGGCGTAAAGATTTGCGTGCGTCAGCATGGCGCCTTTCGGCGTCCCGGTTGTCCCGCCGGTGTATTGCAGCACTGCGACATCTTCGATCGGGTCGATGGCAACAGGTGCCATCCGGTCTGTGGTGGTGGCCAAAGCGCGGCCATCGACAATGCGATCCTTGATGGCAGAGCCCGCGATGTTGGCCAGCTCTTTGCGCTTGAACAGGCCAAACAGCTTGGCTTTGAGACTGGGCAGAACGTCGACGAACGGTACGACGATCGTCCGCTCCAGCACGTTGGCCGCCACCAGTTGTTCAACCTTGTTGAACAGAATGGCGAGGTCATGGGTGACCATGAAACGCGTTTCACTGTCGCGGACTTGGAAGGTCAATTCTTCGATCGTGTACAGCGGGTTGAAATTGACCACCGTGCCGCCAGCTTTCAGAATGGCGTAATAGAACACGACAAACGTTGGCGTATTGGGCAGGAATAGGCCGACCTTGGTGCCCTTGGTAACGCCGGCAATCTGCAGTCCTGCCGCAACCCGATCGATCTCGGCGGCCAACTGCCCATACGTTGTTGTCCGCCCGAGAAATGTCAGCGCCGGGTTGTTTGGAAACAGGCGCGCGGCACGTGCGACCAGTGCGTGCAACGGCTCCGGGGTCAATTCCATTTGCCAGGAGATGCCGTCGGGATAATTGGCCATCCACGGATAATCGCCGCCGGGGCTCGTCTCGCTGCTGCCCGCTGCGGCAATTTCAACCGGCTGATGCGCCATGGCGGCGCTTTGACCGCTGGCGGCCTCTGTCTTGGTCATGGCAAATTCAATCCGCTCAAATCAGACACTTATGCCTCCGTCAGTATTTAGCCCGGTTCCGTCGCCGTCTCCGCCATACCGAGCCGCAAGCGCCGCGTGGCCCAAGCTGCACCCCGAACCGGTGCTGCTCAGATCACACCAATCAGGCGCCGGTTCGGCCGAATGGTCGAGATTGTCGCAGATTGAACAACTTTTCGGCGTTGAAGGCCAGTCCCGGAACACGCACTAACCAAGTGTTGATTATTTTGATGCGAGACGAGGGGTTTAGGGTCGGCCCAGAGTTTCGGCACGACTGAGGAAGATCGATAGACTTGATCGCGGTTTAAGGATATCAGCCCGCGCTGCTTGCCGTAGACACTGTATTCAACTAGGTAGAAGCCAAGCATAACGGGCCTATCGCGGGTTTCGCGAAGGTGGGAGAGGCATATGGACGACGTCGCGACGAAGATTACAGACATTTTGAAGAAGCACATGAAGGAACCGCGCGACGACATCTCGCCCGACACGGCGCTGACTGACCTCAAGATTGAGTCGCTCGATCTCGCCATGATCGTATTCGACATCGAAGACGGCTTCGGCATCGAAATTCCCTACAACGCCAATGAAGATGTCGAAGACTTCAAGACCGTCGGGTCAGTCGTCGAACGCGTCAAATCGTTGATCGCAGCCAAAGGCGCATCCGCCGCCAAGGCATAAAACGGTTGCCGGATCGGTGCCCCGCTTCGGGCTAAAGTTGCGGCATGAAGTCATGCGACGCTTGCTATGGCTGCGCGCTGGAACTGCGCATCATCGAGGCGTGGTGGTCCTTCGCACAACTGTCACGCCGCAGGATCAGCCCGCAGGAAAAGGATGAGTACGTCGTATGGCCAAACAAAAATCCGGTCGCCGCGTTGTTGTGACCGGACTGGGAACCGTCACCCCCATCGGTACGACAGTGGCGGAATTCTGGGACGGCCTGAAGGCTGGTAAATCCGGCGTCAGTGAAATCGAAGGCTTTCCGCGCGAAGACCTGAAAATTTTGATCGCCGCGCAGATCAAGAACTTCGATCACAAAGCCCGCCTCAAGCACTTCAAGCGCGACCGGATTATTTCGCTCGCCGATCGCTATTCATGGTTTGCAGCAGTGGCCGCCGACGAAGCCGTGCGCATGGCTGGCCTCGAAATGCCGATCGCCGACCCGTATCGCTCCGCCTGCATCATCGGCTCCGGCGCTGGTGGTTTGGTGACCTTCGAAACGGCATACCGCGATCTCTTCATCGAGAAGAAAAAAGCAACCCATCCCTTGACGCTGTTGCGCATCATCGGATCGTCCGCCGCAGCCCACGTCGGCATTGAATTCGGCGTCAAAGGACCAACGTTCGCCACCTGCTCGGCCTGCTCGACGGCCAGCCACGCGATCGGCTTAGCGCGCGATTACATCCGCGACGGCATGGTCGATGTGGCGATCGCCGGGGCGTCTGAATCGGTCATCAATTACGGCACGATGAAAGCCTGGCAGGCGCTGCACGTTCTGTCGCCTGAAGGCTGCTTTCCGTTCGCCAAAAAGCGTAACGGTACGGTTCTCGCCGAAGGCGCCGGCATCTTGGTGCTCGAAAGCTACGAGCATGCCAAGGACCGCGGTGCCACCATTCTCGCCGAGCTCAGCGGCTTTGGCATGGCATCCGACAGCCAGGACATGGTCAAGCCGACCGTCGAAGGCCCGAGCGTGGCTATGCGGAACGCGCTTGACGACGCCGGCATTGGCCCAGGCGACATCGACTACCTCAACGCCCATGGTACCGCCACCGCCGACAACGACATCAACGAAACTAAAGCCATCAAGGCGGTGTTCAATTCGCACGCCGAGAAGCTCGCGATTTCCTCAACCAAGTCGATGCACGGTCATCCGCTTGGCGCTGGCGGCGGCATTGAGGCGGTTGCCTGCATCAAGGCGATGCAGCACGGCTGGGTGCCGCCGACGATCGGGCTCGACGAGCCAGGCGAGGGCTGTGACCTCGATTACATTCCAAATGTCGGCCGCGACAAAAAAGTCACCTACGCGATGTCGAACTCGTTCGCTTTCGGTGGGCTGAACGCCGTGCTGGTTTTCGGGCCACCGCCAGCCTGATCGTTTGTCTGTCGACCAGGTGATTGCGCGCGGCGGTTTACTCGTGCTGACATCATGGATTGGGGTAGCAAAGCTGTGCTGCTCGCGCGGTCGCGAAACCCGGCGCAGCACTTAAGAACGAGGCCGAAGCCGCACACTGCGCCCTTGAACTCCACTTTCGCGAATGAGATGATCGTCGCGACTGTAGAGCTGGCGCGTTACGCCCAAGGTCTGCGGCGTGTTGCAATGTGTGGGGTACGCTTCGATGCGCTCAGTCGTCATTCGTGCCGGGTCGGTTGAGGTTCGCGCGCGGTTGCGCGACACGCCCACCGCCGAGCGAATTTGGGCGGCCCTGCCGATCCAGGCGATGGCACGCACGTGGGGCGAAGAAGTTTATTTCGATGCCCGAGTCAGTTCCGCCGTCGAGCCTGACGCGTGCGTGGTCGTGAAAGCCGGCGAGATTGCCTTCTGGCCCGAAGGCGACGCCATCACCATCGGCTTTGGGCCAACGCCGCTGTCGCGCAGCCGGTCCGAAATCCGCCTCGCCAGCCCATGCAACATCTGGGCAGAAGCCATCGACGATGTTCGTTTGCTGAAATCGGTGCATCCCGGCACCGACATCATGGTCAGCAAAGCCGAGAACTAATCCGGGAGCGCCGATTTAATGGAATGAGATCGGCGCTCCAACGTTTTGCTTTGTCGCATTTTCTGACGACGAACCGGAATCCACGTCGTCGGAAAATGCTCCAGCATCTAGAGCCGATGACAACGGTTACCTGCATCGAAGATCTGCGCCGCATCGCCCACAGCCGCGTGCCGCGCGACTTTATGGATTATTTTGAATCCGGCTCTTACTCTGAGCAAACGCTGCGCCTCAATCGTGACGACTTGCAGCGCCTGCTGTTGCAGCCGCGCGTTCTCGCCGACGTCGCACAGCGCAGCCAGACGACGACGATGGCCGGTCAAAGTGTGTCGATGCCGATTGCGCTGGCCCCGATCGGCATGTCGGGCATGGCCTATCAGGATGGCGAAATCCATGCCTGCCGGGCCGCTGAGGCCGCCGGCATTCCGTATATTCTCAGCACGATGTCGATTTGCTCGATCGAGGATGTCGCCGCAGCCGTCAGTAAACCGTTTTGGTTTCAGCTCTACGTCATGAAGGATCGCGGCTTCGTCCGCGAGCTGATCCAGCGGGCGATTGCCGCAAAATGCAGTGCCTTGGTCTTGACGGTCGATCTGCAGGTCCTTGGCCAGCGCCATCGCGATCTCAAAAACGGTTTGTCGGTTCCACCCGAGCTCAGGCTCGGTACAGTCTTGCGCATCGCCGCGCGTCCGCGCTGGGCGCTCGGCGTGCTCGGCGGTAAGCGCAAGACGTTCGGAAATATCGACGGTCGCATCGCCGGCATGGATGGCGTGCGCTCGCTGTCGCAGTGGACCGCGCAGCAATTCGACCAGGCATTGAGCTGGGACGATGTGGACTGGGTGCGCGGTTTGTGGCCCGGCCCGTTGATCCTAAAAGGGATCATGGACGAAGATGATGCGCGCCGCGCGGTCACGAGCGGCGCCACCGCGCTTGTCGTGTCCAACCACGGCGGCCGCCAACTCGACGGCGCGCCCTCGTCGATTTCGGTTCTGCCTCGCATCGCCGATGCCGTCGGCAGCGATATTGAAGTCCTGTTCGATGGTGGCATTCGCTCAGGGCAAGACGTCATGCGGGCGCTGGCGCTTGGAGCGCGGGGATGTTTGCTCGGCCGCGCCTACGTCTACGGTTTGTGCGCCGACGGCGGAGCCGGCGTGCGTCGCGCGATCGAGATCATTCGCAGCGAACTCGACGTCACCATGGCCCTGACCGGCGTGCGCACCATCGCCGGCATCGATCGGCGTGTGATCGTCGATTGACAACGGCCATCGGCTCGTCTGCAGCGAGGCTTGCGACGCGGTCGCAGCGACAACCTCAAGACCCGGAATTGTATTGCGCCCACTGCGCTCCCACATCGGCTTGGAACGAATAACCCTCGACGTGAGTTTACCGCGCTATGCTTGTCCACGCAGTCATCAACGAAAAAGCGGGAACCGCCCTGACCAGCGATCTAGCTTCGGTCAAAAGCCTTATCGAAAAACCATTTCGGCAACATGGGCATGACATCATCGTCGAGATCGTCGCGCCCGATGACCTAACGGCAACAATCGAGCGGGCCGCAAAAACATCAGCGGATGTCATCGTCATCGGCGGCGGAGACGGGACTGTCCGGGCTGGCGCTCGGATCGCCATGCTCAGTCGCAAGGGTCTGGGCATTATCCCGCTCGGCACGTTGAATAGGTTGGCTCGCGATCTCCAAATACCACTGGACATCGCGGGCGCGTCGGACGCCCTCGCTCGCGGCACGCTCAAAAAAATAGACGTCGCCAGCGTCAATGATGAGATTTATCTGTGCAACTCGCTGCTTGGGCTGCCGCCAGAGTATTCGGCGATGCGTCAATTGATGCGCGGCAAACCATTCGTCGAGCGCATGCGAGGCTATGTGAAGGTGATTTCGTCGATCCTCTCCAGCCGCAACCGGCTGCACATCACGATTGATGACGGCCGTGAGCAGACGCCGCTGCGGGTGCTGTCGCTGGCAATTGCCAATAACGCCTACTGCGAGAATCCGGGCATTGGCCTAACACGCCCGGCGCTCGACGGCGGCGAGCTTGCCATTTACGCCTCCCGCCACCGAAGTGGCTGGGGCATGGCGCGCGCACTCGCCCGGGCGATCATGGGGCGATGGAAGGGCGATCCGCATTTGCAGCAATTCCGGGCGCATGATGTGACCATTCGATTGGCGCGACCGCATGTGCGGCTATCGAATGACGGCGAAGTGGCAACGTTTTCGACGCCGCTGCGCTACAAAATTCATCCCAAGGCACTGTCCATTCTAATGCCCGCGAGTGATCAGTGAGCCAACGCCTGCCACAGACCGTCGAGCTGCCCGACGAACCGTTGGCCGGGTCGAGCTGGAAAAAAACCGTGCGTCTCCTGACGCGCCAATTTCCCTGGGTGGTCGCCGGCACCGCATTGGGCTTGCTGATGTTTGGGCGCACCGCATTCCTCATGTCGACGGGTGATAGCAACGGCTTCGATCAACGTGTTTTGCTGGCGATGCGCACGGCAGGGGATTTGACTGATCCGATTGGTCCGCTGTGGCTGGCCGGTTTTATGCGGGATGTCACCGGGCTCGGCGGCTTTGGCGTTTTGTCGTTTATCGTGCTCGCGGTGACGGCGTTTCTCGCCGCTACACAGCGGCGTCGCGAAGCGCTGGAAATTTTTGCCATGTCGTTTTCGGGCTGGCTGCTCAGCCACGCGATGAAATTCGTGTTTCAACGGCCACGCCCCGATCTCGTTCCCTATGGCGCCGACGTGTTTTCGTCCAGTTTCCCGTCTGGCCACGCCACGGTGTCGGCCGTTGTTTACCTGACGCTTGCGGCAGTTCTGGCGCGGTCGACCGATGATGTCCGCGTCAAGGCATTCGTCGTCAGCTTGGCGATTTTACTCACGGTCGCCATTGGCTTCAGCCGGGTTTATCTCGGCGTGCATTGGCCAACGGACGTGCTCGCCGGCTGGTCGCTTGGAGCTGCGTGGGTTGGCTTGTGCATCAGCGTCGTGCGCCATCTGGAACGATCGCAGGCTTGACCACGCGCTGCCACGTGATCGAGCGCTTTATGACCTGATGTCATTAGAGCGCCGCTCTAGCTTTTACGTCGCGCCACGGGCTTTGCTGTCGGCAGCTTTTTGCGGGCTGGGAATGTCACGACGATGCCGGCAATCAAAAGCTCCAGCGCCGTCTCGAAGATCGTTTCGGCACTGAGTGTTTCGAATGTCGGAATGAGGCGCTTGGTCAGCGTCAGGTGGTCGAGCGTCACCAGTTCGGCCAGCGTATCCTGCGACGGCAGTCCGAGTAATCCGCGCACCTCGCCCGTGCACAGGCCGAGGATCGACGCGTAAGTTGAGCAACCGACAGCGGCAATATGCTTTTCCGGAATGCCGGCATCGGCCAGCGCCTGATGCCAGAGTTCAGCCACGTCCAGATCGCGCGGCCCGCTGGTCCAAAAGCGCAAGAGCAGCGGGAACGCTTCCGGGTAGCGCTGTGCCGCC
>FSSH01001359.1_pt3 | contig 20891 bp, 27 predicted proteins | sample 1166101 | NCBI WGS metagenome assembly FSSH01 (sample SAMEA32972668, study PRJEB13176) | freshwater metagenome | biome: Drinking water system; feature: Biomass in drinking water that filtered by 0.45 um membrane; material: drinking water | place: USA | collected 2012-12-20 | depth 0 m | reverse complement strand
ATGAAGGTGTCCATCTTCTTGATTTCTTTTTTCTCAATGAAACGGGCCGGATCAAAATCGGTGACTTCCCCGGCAATCTGTGCATCATACCCGGTCGGATCAAAGCGACTGATCCGGCGGATCCCCGACTCTCCAGCACAGAGAGCGTTCCATGTTTTTTCGACACCCGTACCGAGGGGAGTCACTAATCCGAGGCCGGTCACAACAACTCGGCGTGTAGGTCGATCAGGCATCACAGAGACGGGCCTTATGATTTTTCCTTGATGTAATCCAGGGCCTTTCCAACCGTGAGAATCTTCTCCGCATCCTCATCCGGAATCTCGATCGAGAACTCCTCTTCAAGTGCCATCACCAGCTCGACCGTGTCGAGCGAATCGGCGCCGAGGTCTTCAACGAAGGACGCCTCAGGGGTCACTTCATCCTCCTCCACACCAAGCTGCTCGGCAATAATCTTTTTTACACGTTCCTCAACGGTTGCCATTGCTCTCCCTACCTCCTTCCCCGATAGGACTCACTCGTCGCCGTCACATGGGGATCTGTCACGGCCATACATTGAAATCGGCTCCGATGCCTCACACCATCAACATTCCACCGTTTACATGTAACACGTGGCCGGTAATATAGGCCGCGTCTTCGGACACGAGAAACCGCACAGCCGCCGCGATGTCCGCCGGTGTACCAAGCCGGCCTAACGGAATCTGCTTCTGCAGCGTCTCTTTCACATCCGCCGGCAACCCATGGGTCATCGCAGTATCGATAAAGCCCGGAGCCACGGCATTGACCGTAACATTGCGGCTGGCATATTCCCGTCCAACCGTTTTGGTAAAGCCGATGACGGCCGCTTTCGACGCCGCGTAATTGGCCTGCCCTGCGTTACCCATTACCCCCACGATCGATGCAATATTAACGATACGACCATACCGCTGCTTAGTCATCGCCTGCAAGACCGCCTTCGTGCAATTGAAGGTTCCATTGAGATTGACCTGAAGCACCAGGTTCCAATCCTCTTCTTTCATGCGCAGCAAGAGGCCATCACGGGTGATACCGGCATTGTTGACCAGGATATCGACTTTCCCCCACGCCTTGAGTACCTGCTCAACCATCGCTTTGGTGTCATCGGCCTCCGCGACGTTGACTTTGACATTCAACGCCCTCCGCCCCAGCTTCTCAACTGCGTTCACGGTTTCGAGGGAACGGCCCGGATCAATATCACCGACCACGATATCTGCTCCTGCTTGCGCAAGGGTTTCAGCAATGGCCCGACCGATTCCCTGCGCGGCACCAGTAACAATTGCAACCCTTCCCTGCAAAGACATAACCAACTCCTGCTCGAAGCTTGAAAATTAGACGCGCACGTATCGATGCACGCTACTCACTTGCCGACTTTCACCTGTTCACGTTGTTCAAGGTGGTTTCCAGCGACTTAGGATCGTTTACATTCATCAGACGCGCCTCGGGAAGAATACGCTTGATTAAACCGGTCAGCACCGCCCCCGGCCCTACCTCCACGAACGTTGTCACCCCCATCGCGCCCATGGTCCTGACCGTGTCTTCCCATAGCACGGAAGACGACAATTGCTTGACCAACGACGCGTGGATTTCGCTCGCTCGGCTGATCGCCCGCGCCTCAGCATTATTGATGAGGGGCGCCCGAAGGTCCGACCAGCGGATTGCCGCCAGGTCCGTGGCCAATCGATCGGCCGCGCGTTGCATCAATGGCGTATGTACCGGCACACTCACCGGCAAAGGAATCGCCTTCTTGCAGCCTTTTTCTTTGGCCAACTCGATAGCCCGTTCCACCGCCGCCTTTTCACCTGCAATCACGACCTGGCCCGGCGAATTAAAATTGGCGGCAGCCACGACTCCAACCACTGATGCCTCTCGACAAACATCTTTGACGACATCCGGCGTCAACCCCAACAACGCGGCAACAAGACCTGTACCCGGAGCCACGGCTTCTGACATATAGCGGCCGCGCTTTTGGACTAATCCGACTGCATCTCGAAACGACACACCACCTGCCGCCACGAGCGCCGAATACTCACCCAAACTGTGACCTGCCACTGCAATTGGTTGTATCCCGGCTGATTCCAATGTTTTCAACGCAGCGATACTGCTCACCAACAGAGCCGGCTGCGTATACTCCGTTAAATTGAGCCTCTCTGCCGGGCCCTCAAAACAGAGCGCAGCACTGTCGTACCCTAGCACCGACGAGGCTTCCTCGTAGACTTGCTTAATTGCCGGATGAGCCTCGCACAGCGATTTGCCCATCCCCACAGATTGCGAACCTTGGCCTGGGAATACCAGACCGATGCCGGATGCCATAGGCTGTTAGATATCTTAGAATTGCCCTGGAATGTCAACGGGAAAAAGTTTTGAGCATACCGACGGCAGCACGATTACCACCGGATCATGGCAGAGGCCCACGTCAGCCCGGCCCCAAACGCGCCAAGCATGACCAGCGATCCGTCCCTGATACGCCCTGCGCGCACCGCTTCATCCAACGCAATGGGAATCGACGCGGCCGACGTATTGCCATACCGGTCGAGATTGAGCATCACTTTTTCTGCTGGAAGACCGAGGCGCTCCATGACCGCCGTGAGAATCCTGAGATTCGCCTGGTGGGGCACATATAAATCAAGGTCTTCCACACGAACATGATTCGCAGCCAAGGTTTCCCTGGCGATCTCTTCCAGGTTCCGCACCGCGACCTTGAAGGTTTCATGTCCCTTCATCTTGATACACTGCATTCGTTCCGCAATGGTTTTCTCAGACGGCGGCATCCGAGAACCGCCCCCCGGTACGGCGATCAGTTCGTTCAAATTTCCATCGGAGCGAAGGTGTGTAGACAAAATGCCCCGCTCTCCATCACCCGCACTGACAACCGCCGCCCCAGCCCCGTCTCCAAATAGGACACAGGTATTTCGGTCCTTCCAATCTGTAATAGCGGACATGACTTCCGACCCGATCACCAGGACATGACGCATCCCGGCCTTCACATACGCATCAGCCACCGACAGCGCATAGACAAAGCCGCAACATGCGGCCGCAATGTCACAGGCCGCTGCCTTGGTCGCGCCGAGTTGATGCTGTACCAAACAGGCCGTCGATGGAAGCGGATAGTCTCCCGTACAGGTGGCAACCAAGACCATATCGAGCTCAGTGGCGGGAAGACCTGCCGCCGCCAGTGCGCGCCTTCCAGCTTGGACAGCCAGATCCGAGCATGCCTCTCCGGCCGCTGCGATATGCCGCTCTCGGATGCCCGTCCGTTCACGAATCCACTCGTCCGAAGTCGCCACCATGCGTTCGAGATCCGCATTCGTCAGCACTTTGGCAGGCGCGTACGAGCCTGTGCCAGTAATACGGGACTTCATGTTTCCTGCTCCACCGAAGGACCAGCAAGGCTGCCTTCGATATTTCGCTGAATAAGTTCTTGTACCCGTCCTTCAGCCATGCCTTTGGCCCGGCGAATGGCGTTCTTGATGGCTTTTGCTGACGACCGGCCATGGCAAATGATTGTAATGCCGTTGACTCCAAGCAACGGTGCACCGCCGAACTCGGCATAATCGATCCGCCGCTTGAGTTTCTTCAGGGGAGCTGCAATCAGGGGATAGGCCAGCCGTCCAAGCAGGGACCCTGAAATCTCCTTGAGCAACAATTTGCTGATCGTCTCGGCAACGCCTTCGGATATCTTCAACGCAACGTTTCCAATGAACCCATCGCACACCACCACATCCGCATTTCCGCTGTATACCTCGCGCCCCTCGACATTGCCGACGAAATTCAACGAACTTGCCTTTAATAGCTTAAAGGCTTCCTTCGTGACCTCATTGCCTTTGCTGTCCTCTTCGCCAATACTCAGCAGGCCGACACGAGGATTGGGCTTGCCGAATAAGTACTTCCCGTACTCATTCCCCATCACGGCAAACTGATGAAGATCCTTCGCGCCACAATCAACATTCGCCCCCACATCAAGAATGATCGCTTCACCGGTCACCGTCGGCAAACTGGTGGCAATCGCCGGTCGTTCCACGCCTTTCGTCAGCCCCAATACAAAAAATGAGGCGACCATGCTGGCTCCCGTGTTGCCTGGACTTACGACGGCATCGGCTTCACCGCTCTTCACCATTCCGGTGGCAACCCAAATCGACGAGTCCCGCTTCTTTCGGACCATGGCCGCAGGAGATTCCTCCATGGTAACAACTTGGGACGCATGACGAATGGACACGCGGGCATCGTTATAGCCGAGACGGCCGCATTCTTGTTTCAGCATCGTCTCGTCGCCGACGAGAATGACCTCGACATCCGACTCACTGATGGCCTGGAAAGCGCCTTCGATGCAGGGAGCCGGGCCATGGTCGCCTCCCACCGCGTCAAGTGCGATCTTCATGCGGGATGAGGTGGTCACGGCTGGTGTCGGATCAACCGGCTGTCCATGTGCAGTTTTTCTGATTCGACGGACACGGCAGAGCGTTGAGCCTCATGCGAGGATTTGCACAACGAAGAGGAAGCAGAACCTGGCGCACGGCTCTCCTGTCTACGTCCTGTGACAAATTGGGGACCGGCGGATGTGCGCCAATGTGCTGCCGAATAGAAGCGGCCTACGACAGTCGCGCCACCCGCCGGAGTCAGGCCGATGTCACAGAGCACAGTGCACCTTCCGTTACGCTTCTTCGACTTGAATGACAGCCTTGCCCTTGTATGTCCCGCAGTTCAAACACGTATAGTGCGGCAGTTTCAACTCGTGGCACTGGGGACAGACAGACATCCCCGGAGGCGTCATACGCAGCTTTTGCGTCCGGCGCTTATCTCGTCTCGCTCGTGAGTGTTTATGTTTCGGATTGGGCATGGCAACTCCTTCTTCGAGCCACTGCCGGGCCTTTCACTGACCGGCAGGCTCTTGCAACTTTTCTTTCATGCCGCGCAGAACTTGAAACGGACTTCCCGTCGGTTCCGCGGCGCAGCGACACGGCCCCTCATTTAAATTTTTCCCGCATTGGGCGCAGAGCCCAAGGCATTCCTCGACACACAGCGGATGCATTGGAGAAGCGAGAATCAACTGCTCACGAAGCATCGGCGCCAGATCGAGCTGATCACCCGTGTAATAGTACAAATCATCGTCCGGCTCTTCCAGCTTGGGTTCAACTACCGGCGCTGGTTTCTTCTTCCATCCAGCATCTTGCTTGGCTGCGGGTGCCGCAGCCTTGATTTCCCGTTCATAGGCAGCGCGCACAGAGAAGGCGATGGGACTCTCAAAATCCTTTAGACAGCGCACACATTGATGAACTGCCGTTCCTTCCACAACTCCCGTCAGGCAGATCGTGCGTTCGACTGATCGAAGATCCAGCCCCACCGACAATGTTCCATTAATAGACACGTCTGCATCGGTGAGTCCCAGCTCTTCAGCCGTCAGATTACCTGAGAGTGAAACGCCGTCCGCCGTGATATCTGCAATCTTGGGTGTGAGTAGATCCATCCCGATCCCCAGCGACTCGCCGCCGCCCCGCTCCAATACGCTGCAATCACCGGTCACGCTTGTTATCGCTCCTCTGCGAAACTGATGATGGCAATATGGCGAGCCCGCTTGACGGCGACGGTCAACTCACGTTGATGGCGCATGCAGTTTCCAGAAATACGTCGCGGGACGATCCGCCCCCGCTCAGTCAGGAAATTTCTCAGCAACCCGGCGTCCTTGAAATCGATCGGAGCCTTCTCCAGGCAAAAGCGGCACGGCCGCCTCCGCTGAAACAATCTGCCTCCGCCCCCGCCACGCTCACTGTCGTTACTCCGTTCCATCACTGCCTCCTCATTCCTACGCGCTCAACCTTGTTCATCCATGTCATAGCCGGGCTCATCGTGAGCCGGAGGCTCTGCACCGGCAGTCCCACCCTCTTGACGTTTGGGCATAAACGTCACAGCCTGCGCGACGACTTCGTGCTTGCTGCGCTTTTGACCGTCTTCGGTTTCCCATCGTCGCTGCTGTAGCCGTCCCTCGACGATTGCACCGTTGCCCTTACTGAGATACTGCCCACAATGTTCCGCTTGCTTGCCGAACACCACGATATCGACGAAACAAACTTCTTCCTTCAGATCCTCGCCCTGTTTGAACCGTCGGCTCACGGCAAGGCCGAAACTCGCTACCGGCGTCCCGCTCGGTGTGTACCGCAGCTCGGGGTTCCGCGTGAGGTTCCCCATGAGAATGACTTTATTAAATCCGGCCACCGTCGGACTCCTGTGCCGAGACTTCTAATGGACGGCGCTCCACCAATGGCTTCTCATGATGAATCGTCAGAAACTTGATAATGTTGTCTTCCAATCGATAGGCCCGCTCGAGTTCACCGACCGTGTTATTCGGCGCCTTGAAGTAAAAATAGGCATACGTGCCCTTCCGTTCCCGACGCACTTCATAGGCAAGTTTCTTTTTGCCTAGATTTTCAGCCTTAATGAACTGCGCACCGGTTTTATCGGCAACGCCTTTCATCTTCTCGATCAGGGTTTTGGTCTCCTCGTCGGAGACGGACGGACGGATAATGAACAGAGACTCGTAGAGCTCCATGAAAGAATCCTCCTGGACAAAGGCCCCCGAACCGGTCGGGAGCGAGGTGTAGGGCGCCTCTCCGGCGCAACGACCGTGGAAAGGTAACACAGGGATAGCAAAACAGTCAATTTCCAGCGACGCAGCTCGGTACAGGCCGGAGAAAGATCAATCTCGTGGATGCATGTCGCTCGCGTAGTGCGAAACTACCGGCAGGTCAAGCGGTATCTATCCGGATGCCGGAAACTGATAGTTCCCTCCACCGGCTTCCTGAACGGCATTCAATGCGCCCTGGGTTCGCTGAATCAATTCATCAGCCTGACGGCCATCGATCGGATAGACAGCCACCCCGATACTCACCGTGACCATCACTGATTCTTCCTTCACCTTGAACGGCTGAGCCATAGAACCCAGCACTCGCTTTGCAACGATGTCCATATCTGACCGGGAATTGATCCCCTCCAACAGGCAGGTAAACTCATCGCCTTCAAGACGCGCGACGGTATCGACCTCTCTCATACATTTCTTGAGACGCTCCGCCGCCTCTTGGAGCAGCAGGTCACACCCCTCGGGGCCGAGCGTTTCAGCCAGAGATGGAAACTGATCAAGCGCCAGCAAGACCAGGCCGACTTCTTGTTTCTTCCGCTTGGCCAGCGCCAGCGCATGGATCAGCCGATCGTGAAACAAGGCTCGATTGGCCAATGCGGTCAATGGATCGTACTGCGCCAGATACGACAGGTGCTGTTCGGCTTGTTTGCGATCGACCGAGTGTCGGACCGCCCGCACCAGTTGTTCCGCCGTCCACTGCTGCTTGACGATGACGTCCTGAATACCTCGCTGCATTGCCTGCCGCTCTTTCCTGGCGTCTTTGTGATCCGTCAACATCACAATCGGCATGTGAGCCAGGGCGGCCTGTAGCAAGTCCAAAACATTCAAGCCATGCGTATCGATCAACTCTCCGTAGAGTAAAATGACATCGAACGACTCACGGCTCAGCAGACGCAAGGCTGCGCTCAGATTCCCGACATGAGTAACCTGAATGTCCCCTTCGCCCGCCTCAGCGAGCATGTCACGCGCCCGACGGGCGTCGATTTCACTGGCTTCGACTAGGAGGACCTTAATCACTGGACCCGATCTCACTTCTGCAACGATCAGACATTGAACCGAAAATACACGATGTCCGCTTCTTTAATCACGTAGTCTTTCCCCTCGAGACGAAAGAGCCCCTTCTCCTTCACCTTGGCCTCAGAGCCACAGGCCAGCAAGTCGTCATAGTGGTAGACCTCGGCCCGGATGAAACCGCGCTCCATGTCCGAGTGAATCTTGCCAGCCGCCTGCGGTGCTTTGGTCCCTCGCACGATAGGCCACGCCCGCGATTCGATTTCCCCGGCAGTAAAGAAGGTGACGAGATTCAACAGCATGTAGGCTTCGCGCGTGAGCCGCACAAGGCCGGATTCAGTCAGCTCCAGTTCTTTGAGGAAATCGACTCGTTCGGCTTCTGGCAGCAACGACAGCTCTGCTTCCAGCTGGCCGCAGATGGTCACCACACCCGCGCCTCGCTTGCCGGCAAAATCGCGCACGGCTTGAACCATCGCCTCGTCAGCGTTCTTCCCTTCCGAAACATTCGCCACAAACAACACCGGCTTGGCGGCCAGCAGTTGACACTCATCAAGAATCGCCCGCTCCTCCGGCGTGTAGCTGAGATTGCCCAACCACTCGCCCTTGTCGAGCAGACCGATCAACCGCGCGATCAACTCCAACTCAAACGCTGCTTTTTTGTCTCCCGCACGAACCTTTTTCTCGGTTTTTTGCTTGCGCCGGTCGAGCGTTTCAAGATCGGACAGCATTAATTCCGTTTCGATAACACCGATGTCGCGAAGCGGGTTCACGCCGCCGCTGACATGCACCACATCGGTTCCCTGGAAACAACGCACGACGTGGAGCAACGCGTCGACTTCCCGGATATGGCCCAAAAACTGGTTGCCGAGTCCCTCTCCCTTGCTGGCGCCCTCGACCAAGCCGGCGATGTCCCGGACTTCAAGTGTGCTATAGGTCGTTTTCTTTGACTTAAACAGATCAGTAAGTGTGACGAGGCGCGGATCGGGCACCAGTGCAATGCCTGTATTCGGGTCGACTGTGGCGAAGGGATAGTTGGCTGCCAGCGCTCCGCTACCAGTTAAAGCATTGAACACCGTTGTCTTACCGACATTCGGAAGCCCGATCATCCCGCAACAAAGCCCCATGTTTTAAGAAGCGCTGAGCCTTAAGTCCTGAGTGCTGAGTTAGTTCCCCTACTCAACACTCACCACTTACAACTCACCACTTTCCTTTCCTTCCCGCACATTGAACTGATTCATCGCCGTCTCCACACCACGGTGTATCAGGCACTCCAGGGCATCAACAGCCCGTTCGACACAGGGGCCGAATACTTCCATCTCGTCGCTCGTTACCATTTCCAGCACATAGTCGGCTGAATCCTGCCTCTGCGCAGGCCGTCCAACCCCGATCTTGAGCCGAACGAAGCGGGAAGTGCCTAATGCCTCAATGACGGACTTGATGCCATTATGACCTCCATGCCCGCCTGCTTGCTTGATCCTGATACGCCCCGCTTCGAGGTCGAGATCATCATGAATGAGAATGAGATTGTCTGGGGTAAGCGTCAGGTCGCGAAGCAGCCCCTTGAGCGGAGGGCCTGTCACGTTCATGAAGTCGAGCGTCCCGGCCAACTCGACCAACTCCGACCCCAACCGCCCGGAGCCTCGTTGCGCCATGCCGCGCGGGAAAAGATGGATTGCCCATCGAGTAGCAGCCCGCTCGATGATCCACACACCGACATTGTGGCGAGTTCTGGCGTAGGCCTTGCCGGGATTGCCCAATCCGACGAGGAGATGCACCGTTACTTCTTCTTTTCAGCTTCCTTCTTGTCACCTTTGGAGGCAGCTGCTTCCTTGCCGCCGTCCTTTTTCTCGCCGGCTTTCGCTTCACCAGCCGGCGCTGCAGCACCAGCTTTCGCCGGTTCCGCGCCAGCCGCACCTTCGCTACCAGCCACGGCTTCCTTACCCTTGACCAGGACCTCCGGTTCTCCCGCCGCACCTGCCGCACTCGTCAAGAGCGCTTCGAGCTTGGCATCAGACATAGGCGCCGCTACGCTGACAACCATTTGCTCGGAATCATCCAAAAAGCGGACCCCTTCCCGCACCGCAATATCTTTGACATGGATGCCGCCGCCGATATTCAAGGCCGACGCATCAATCTCGATATGGTCAGGCAAGAGCGACGGCAGACATTCGACATGCATATCGCGCATGTTATGGTGCAACACTCCGCCTTCCTTGACACCGGCGGGGATTCCTCCAATAACCTGGATGGGAACTTTGACCCGAATGGGCTTGCTCATGGACACTTCAAAGAGATCTGCGTGCAGCACCGCCCCGCTCACGGGATCAACCTGATAATCGCGCAGAAGCGCCGTGCGGCTCGGATTGGATTTTGCCCCGGCAATGGTCAACGAAATCAAGGCAGAGCTGCCTGCTTGAGACTTCAAAATCCTGATCAACTCGTCCGGGTTAACAGTGAGCATGAGACACTCGCCCTGTCCATAGAGCACGGCAGGAACTTTGCCCGCGCGCCGCATGGACCGCGCGGCACCCTTGCCGGCCTGCTCTCTTACCGTCGCTGCTAAATCGAACTTCATGATACTCCTCCATCTCCCCTGCGTGCGGCCAAAGGCCCGATGCGTGGGGGCCTAGGCAAATAGTGAACTGACTGACTCATCTTCGTGAATGCGTCTGATGGCCTCTCCCAGAAGAGGGGCCACCGACAGTTGGTACAATTTAGGGCACACCTGCTCTTTCCCCCGCAGAGGAATCGTATTGGTTGCAACAACCTGTGTAAGACAGGATTTTTGAAGCCGTTCCAATGCAGGGCCAGAGAGCACCGCATGCGTGCAGGCAGTCCAGACTTCGCGCGCGCCTTGATCGGCGCAGGCCTGCGCGCCCTGGACGATCGTACCGGCTGTATCGATCATATCGTCAAGCAACAGCACACTCTTGCCTTTGATATCACCAATAATGTTCATCACCTGAGCTTGATTCGGCCCCTCACGCCGCTTGTCGATGATCGCCAGATTGGCCTGAATCCGCTTGGCCAAGGCACGGGCACGCTCCACGCCGCCGGCGTCAGGCGACACGACAACGAGATCGTTGATCTTCTTTTTCGTGATGTAATCCAACAGCACCGGCATCGCATAGAGATGGTCTACCGGCACATTGAAAAAGCCCTGGATCTGCCCCGCATGGAGGTCCATCGTCAGCACCCGGTCTGTTCCGGCCGTTGTAATCAAATCGGCGACCAGCTTCGCGGTAATAGGCACACGCGGTTGGTCTTTTCGGTCTTGGCGGGCATACCCAAAATACGGGATGACTGCGGTAATGCGATTCGCCGACGACCGCTTGAGCGCATCAATGACGATCAGCAGCTCCATCAATGAATCGTTCACCGGCTGGCAACAAGACTGGACCACAAATACGTCTGCGCCACGCACGTTTTCGTCGATCCGGACACGAATCTCACCGTCACTGAACGATGAGACTGTGGCCTCTCCCAGTTTCTGCCCTAAGTACGCAGCGATTTCTTGGGCGAGCGCAAGGTTGGCGTTGCCAGAGAAAAGCTTCAATTCCCGGTTCATCGGATTTTCTCTATGGGTCCTAGTCGGCGTCGTAAGACTCTGAATTCTCTAGTGGTTCTTCTTCGATGAGCGCAGGCGGACTCTTAGGAGCCATGCCCCCTCGTCCGCTGCACGCGCAGAGAAAGGGAACCAAGGGGCGGAACTGTATCGGAAATATACGGCTTCTGTCAACCGAACCAGCTGCGCCACGCCCAGCTATGATTTAACAATCAGTGGACCGGACGATGCAACGACTACAAAAACCTTGAGACGAGGTTGAGTTTGAAAATGAACCTGCGCTTTCCGAGCCTCTCCTTCGTTGCGAAAAATCCCGAAGACGGTCGCCCCACTACCCGACAACAGCGCGGCCTCTGCGCCCTGCGCCATAAGTGCCTGCTTGATTTCCTGAAGGCTCGGATGGGCCCTGAAAACCGGCGCCTCAAAGTCGTTTTCCGCCACTTCAAGGGCCTGTTCCCACGAAATTCCTGATTCCCGCCCTAGTGCTCCATGAATATCCGAAAGCGGCCGTACCTGGTTCCGGCTGGAAGAAAGCTCTTGATAAGCCCACTTAGTTTCAACTGAAAATCCAGGATTGACAAGCACAACCCATCGGTTCCCAGCGATTCGAACAGGGTGCACCTGTTCGCCTCGCCCCGTTACCACCGCGGATGGAGCAAAAAAGAAGAACGGCACATCGCTGCCCAGCGCCTGACCGACTTGCGCCATGTCCGCCGACGACCATCCCAGACTCAATGCTCGGTCGAGTCCGACGATCGTAGCTGCTGCATCGCTGCTTCCCCCGCCTAAGCCTGCGCCCATCGGAATTCGCTTGATCAAAACAATCTCCACCCCGACCCTTCGCTCGCAACGGCGCAGCACCGCCTCCGCAGCACGATAGACAAGGTTTGTATGATCCGCGCTTAATGAGGGCACATCACATCGCAGCCTGATGTCGGTATGCTCTTGATTGATCCGAATAACGACTTCGTCCTCTAATCTGACGGTCTGCATCAGAGACCAGAGATTGTGAAACCCGTCGGTGCGGCGGTCGAGGATACGAAGGACAAGATTAATTTTGGCGGGAGCAAAAACGGTAACGGGGGACGCCGAGACGGCAAAGGATTCTGAAGAGTCTTTAGTCACGACCCCCTTTTATAGCATACTTCTCCAGCCGATACCGAAACGATCGCGTGTTCAGCCGAAGCAACCGAGCGGCTTTCTTCTTGACCCATTTTGATCGCTCAAGCGCCTTGAGCAACAGATCTTTCTCGATACCGTTGACAAGCCCCTCAAGGTCCACTCCGTCGTCCGTCAATTCCAGGGGAACGCTCTGTTGCGGCTGTGCTGAAACCGACCGATGCAGCCACCCCTGAACATCCGTATCGGTCACCGTCCCTCCGACTGAAAATGCGACAACGCGTTCGATCAAATTCTCCAATTCCCGAACATTGCCCCGCCATTCATGTCCCAACAATACACACATGGCTTCGGGGCTCAACACTGGAAGCGGCTTCCCGCTCTCTCTTGAGAAACGCTCCAAGAAATGGTTGACCAATAACGGAATGTCACCGCTCCGCATCCGCAGCGGAGGCAGTCGAATCGGAATGACATCCAGCCGATAGTAGAGGTCTTCGCGGAACGACCCGTCAGCAACCGCCTTTTCAAGATCCTTATTTGTCGCAGCCACGATGCGCACATCGACTTTGACGTCCTGATTACCGCCCACGCGGCGGAACTCACGCTCCTGAATCACCCGCAAGAGCTTTACCTGAATCGTCGGCGTGGTATCGCCAATCTCGTCGAGAAACACAGTCCCGCCATTCGCCACCTCGAACAACCCGGCCTTGTTCGAAATCGCGCCGGTGAATGATCCTTTCATGTGGCCAAACAGCTCACTTTCCAAAAGTGTCTCAGGCACCGCGCTGCAGTTCACGGCTACAAACGGCATGGCATTCCTGCTGCTGTTGTAATGGATCGCACGTGCCACCAGTTCTTTTCCTGTTCCGCTTTCGCCGCAGATCAAGACATTGCTCTTCGAGTCAGCCACCTTCCGCACGACATCAAACACCTTTTGCATCGCGTCGCTCTGGCCTACCAGCTGTGAAAAGGACGACTGGCTCGCCATCTCGCGTTTGAGCAAAATATTTTCCGTCGTCAGGCGCCGCTTTTCCAGCGCATTGCGGATGATCAACTGAACTTCGTCCACCTGAAACGGCTTCGTCAAATAATCGTAGGCCCCCTGTTTCATCGCTTCGACCGCCGAATCAGCGGAGGCGAACGCCGTAATAATCAACACAACCGTTTCGGGGGAAGCCGACTTCGCAGCTTTGAGCACTTCCATGCCGTCGATCTTCGGCATCCGTAAGTCAGTGATGACCAGATCGAAAATATCCTTATTCAGAAGCTCGATAGCTTCTTCGCCATCGGCCACACTGGTCACGGCATACCCGGTCCGCTTGAGCATAATGCTCAAGACTTCCCGCAAGCTTTGTTCATCATCAACAACTAGGATCTTTTCCACGGTTCCCTACCTTCATGCCATAACCGCACCCCGGCATCCGCCGATTGCGGCAGGCACACGACAAATCGCGTGCCCTGGTTTTCCTCACTCTCAACCTTAATCCACCCCCCATGCAAATCGACGATCCGATGCACAGCCGCGAGCCCCAATCCAGATCCATGCGCCTTAGTGGTGAAGAACGGCAGAAAAATCTTATCGAGGTTCTGCTTAGGAATGCCTTCCCCTGTATCATGAAACGAGATTTCAACCACATCCGCCTTGCGCCCAGCGACATCGACACGCCGACAACCCGTTGCAATTGTGAGCCGCCCGCCACGCGGCATGGCATCAAACGCGTTAGCCGCTAAATTCCAGAACACTTGCTTCATTTGATCCTGATCGATCTGCCCCGGCAAAGCCCCCTCGGCCAGCGCTGTTTCAATGGCGATCTTTGTTCTTGTTCGTGCTTCATGTTGTACCAGATCAAGCGTCTCGGCAAGGACTTTGTTCAAATCAGACTCTTTCACATTCAGCGCGGGAGGGCGGGCATATTGGAGAAACTCCGTGATGATATCGTCCAGTCTTGTCGCTTCGCGAATTGCGATGTCCATCAGCCGCTGGCTGGTTTCATCTGCCTGAAGATCCTTTCGAAGCATCTGCATCGCTCCGGCGAGTGCTCCGAGAGGATTTCGTATTTCATGCGCCATTCCCGCCGACATCTCTCCGAGATTGGCCAGCCACTCCTTCCGCCTCATCTCCTCTTCCAGGTCCCGAATTTGCGTGAGATCCTTGAACACTCCGACGAATCCTGTTTCGGTTCCCTGTTCATGCAGCGGCGCGAGCGTCATCCCCAGAATCAGCCGATTGCCGTCGGCCCGTTTGCATTCCACCTCGAATCTGCTATGGGCAGACCTATCGAGCAGACCTTCCTCCTCCGGCTGAGCAGGATGCCAGTTAAACACTTCCCGCCAGCGGCGTCCCTGTACTTGCTCGACACTGTACCCCGTCGTCTCTTGCGCCGCAGGGTTGAACGAAGTAATACACCCGCGCTCATCGGTCGTGAAGACCCCGCTGCTGATGCTATGGACGATATTTTCATGGAAGGCCCGAAGGCGACTGAGCCCTTGCTCTTTTTCACGAAGTGACTGATCGGCGTGTTGCAGCTGATCTGCAAGCGCCCCACTAAGAAGTCCAACGACCAGAAAAGCCAGGCTATAGACACCGACTGCCTGAAGAGACTCGGCGGCGCTAAGCCGCGCCTGCGGCAACCATCCCCACACTTCAGCCAGCCCATACAGTTGAATATTGGTGAGAATTCCGAAAAGAATGATGCAGCAACTGGCGGTCAGAAGTCCCGCACGGCGCCGAGGAACGAGACTCGCCACCGTCACACTGATGACGTAGAGCACCGCAAACGGGCTTTCAATGCCTCCCGTCCTTGCGATTAATACCGTTTCAAGTAACAAGTCGACGGCGACTTGAACCCAAGCGAATTGAGCGAGCGCCTCAGAGCTTGACAGCCTTCGAAGTATGACTGCGTAGAGAATCGTCACCGCATAGGTGAATATGATCAGCGCATAAAAGGTTTCGACTCGTTCTCCCTTAGTCAGCTGGAAAGTGAGGGAGAGCCCCAGCAGCAGCGTGACAACGACGATGCGCAACCCCATTAACCAGTAAATTCTGGTCTTGATATCGTCCATAATTCCAATCCCCGACAAGGCAGGGGAACCCCGCAGCGATCCTACCGCCTACCCTTCAAGAGCAGACGGTAGGGAAATCCACGAACGATCAAAGATCACATGGAATTGGAGAGCGCCGCTGTACGTGTCCGGGACTTGAGTGAGCCGACCTCACTCGCTGGACCTGGCTTAAGCCATGTCGAGTGAGAAAGAATGCTGCCCAACTTCTGTCGCTTACCCGATAGCTTGCGCCATTGTAAAGATCGGCAAGTACATTGCCACCACAATAAACCCTACCGTGGTGCCAAGAAACACCATCATCATAGGTTCCAAGAGTGCAGTGAGGTTTGTCACCGCTTCGTCCACCTCATCCTCGTAGAAGTCCGCAATTTTCCCTAGCATGCTATCCAACGCGCCTGTCGACTCCCCGACCGAAATCATGTGAGTCACCATCTTAGGAAACGTCCCGCTCTTGGCCAATGGCTCAGAGATCGTTTTTCCGCCACTGATACTGATCTTTGCCTCCAATAGCGAATTTTCAACGACTTTATTTCCCGAGGTCTTTGCGCAAATCGTCAATGCTTCCAGCAACGGCACGCCGCTGGCCAGCAAAGTGCCAAGAGTACGGGTAAACTTTGCCACGGAAGCCTTTCTGATCAAGTCTCCGAACACCGGCAGCTTCAATACAAACTTATCGATCGCCAGCCTCCCTTGGGCAGTGCCATAGTACTTCTTCACTGCAACCACGCTTCCTATAATCACTGCCAATATGATGTACCAATATGCCTGCGCGAAATTGCTCATATCGATCACGAGTTGGGTCGGCCCCGGAAGAGCCATTTTCCCCCCGGACAATTCCTTGAACATCTTCTCGAAGACAGGAATGACCCAGATCATGAGTACGGAGATCACGATGGTGGCGATCCCGACGATGGCGGCCGGATACACCATCGCGCTCTTGATCTGCCCCTTCAACTTCATGGCCTTTTCAATATGCTTGGACAAACGGCTGAGAATCGTATCCAGCAACCCGCCGACTTCTCCTGCATGAACCATATTGATGTACAGATCGTCAAAAATTTTGGGATGCTTGCGAAGCGCATCGGAAAAAGTTGACCCTCCCTCGACCTGCGCTCTGACGTCACCGATCGCCTTCCGCAATACCGCATTCTCAGACTGGGTCGAGAGAATTTCGAGACACTGGATCAAAGGCAATCCGGCATTGATCATGGTGCCGAATTGACGAGTAAACACAACGAGATCCTTCTCGCCCACCCCGCTGCCAAAACTCAATGAAAAACCTTGCCCGGCGGCTTTCTCTTCCAGACTTGTCACAACAACACTTTGTTTACGCAGTTGCTCAACCGCTTCATCGCGCGATTTGGCAACAAGCTCGCCCTTTTTGACTGCCCCTGACTTGCTCCGCCCGACGTATGCAAACGTAGCCATAGGTCTACTCGTCCTGTTACGGCTCTATCAGCCGGTTAGTGAAACAATCGTGACTATGAGGCGAGTCTACTGGGAGGTCGAAAACCTGTCAAAACAATTGCATTATTTGCATGTGCCGGTGGACGATCCATGTATAGGCATCGTCATGAAGCAGGAGGAGCTGCGCTGGAGCACTTATAACCTCGATAGACATAGTGCAATCCTGAGGTAAGCGTAAACCCGACTGTCGCCGCCAACAGCGGCGTGAGGAGCGAGAGCCCGAGATCCAGCCAGGTTAGCAAGATAACCAGGAGCACATAGCCCAATTGCAGCGCGGTCGTTCCTTTACCCCAAAACGTCGGCGTCACGTCGATGGGAGTCCCGGTGACATGCGCGACAGCCGTGCCTAACAAGAGAATCACATCACGGCTCACAACTAATATGACCAGCCACGACGGAATAAGATGGAGTATCGACAACGTGATGAACCCCGATGTCAGAAGCAGCTTGTCTGCAAGAGGATCCAAGACCGCACCCAACCGCGTTTGCTGATTCCACCTTCGCGCGAGGAGACCGTCGATTGCATCGGTGAGCCCGGCCACAAGCAACACAAGGAGCGCAACTCCATATACCCCATACGTCATGAACCCGATGAATACGGGAACCAGCAGGATACGGAGCAGTGTCAGGCTGTTGGGGATGTTCATGGGGCTGGAGTTCGAACAGAACCTCCAAACATGGAAGAAGGGGAGGCATCATAGTAATCGAAGTCCATCTTGTCAACGCGGTTGCAGTCGCCGAAGAAGCACCCTATAATTTGCACTTCGGTCGTGTCTCTCATGGAATTTGCGGAGGAGTGAATGAGCACATTGCCCCTGATGTTCAGAAAAGAAGGGCTGGTTGAGAAACACCAGGTCGAAGGTATTGATCCGAGCGACCGCTATTTCAATCGCGCCATCCTCGTAAACCGAACCGCATCAGGATATGCGGCAAAGGTCATGTACGAAGCCCTCACCGTCGAAAGCGGGTCCCATTCCACCATCGCAGCGACAGTCAAAGAGCTGGTGGACAAACTTCAGGCATTTGGATTCACTCGAATGAGAACCAGAGCGAACTTCAAAGGAACGCGCTACCTGGCGGAAAAAGAAACCTGGGTCGAATACGCCGACCTGCCCTAAAAAGCCTGCGCGCATTCCTGATAGACAAGATCGTGAATCATCGGGCGATAGGCCCTAATCCCCTCGTTCTTTCTGGTCGGGTGAACGCGATTCGAAAGCAGTACCACTTCTAGTTGACAAGCTGGATCGATCCAGACCGATGTCCCCGTATAACCCAGATGGCCGAATGATTCGGATGAAAAGTATCGCCCTGATGAAGAGGGCGGAGACGGCGTATCCCATCCTATTGCCCAGCTGGATCCAGGTATATTCAACTGTCTTTTCGAAAAATCCGACACAACCTCTGAATTGAGAAGCGAAGGTCTGCGGTGATACGCAGCCAGCCAGGCCCCCGTCAACGCAAGAACGGCCTCAGCAGTCCCAAAGAGTCCCGCATGCCCGGCGACGCCGCCAAGCGCCGCCGCATTTTCATCATGGACCTCGCCACAGAGAAGACGCCCTCTCCAGAAATCCCGTTCAGTGGGAGCAATCGCGCCGATCATCGAATTCTTCCGAGATTCGCCCTCACTGCCGGTCGGCAAAAAACAGAGCGGCTGCGCGTTCAAGGGCTGGACGATCTGTTCGCGCACAAATCGGTCTAATGGGGTGCCGCTAAGCCGTTCAACTATCAGACCCAGCAGCATGAACCCGAGATCACTATAGAGACTCCTCTCACCCCTTCCATAGATGAGCCCCTCTTTTGCAATCATGTGTAGAACCTGTAGGCTAACTTCTGCCCTGGCCTCCGGGGAAGTCGGCAGAGACGCATTCGGGCTCAACCGTTCATAGAACCCACGCCAACCCGGCAGGCCGGAACTATGGGTCAACAACTGCCGAAGCGTCGCAGGTCCGGCAGCAGCCCCCTGCAATTCGTGCAGCACTGAATCGGCACGATCATCAAGCAGGCATTGACCACGTTGAACCAATAAGGCCATAGCCGTCACCGTGGCCAACGGCTTCGTCAGAGATGCTAAGTCGTAGATCGTGGATGACGTGACTGCACTGCCTGGAGGATCAGTTGAGAGACGCCCGGCTGGTATGACACAGACTCGCTCTCCGCCCTGCCGAATGGCAAGCACGGCCCCGGGGAAAACTCCACTGACAACAGCGTGATCCAGTGCCGAGCGGAGTGAGGGAGGAACCAGCATAATCGCAATACGCTCGACCGGGTAAGGCCCCTCATACAAGAAACGAACGCCGCTATCGTTCAGCGGGCGGGACTTGACTCCCCCTGCATCTTATCTTCAGACACCATTCCGCTATCCTGGTAGGCTTCGCTTGTTTCGACATCCAACATCCGCTCGAAGGTATGAAGCGTCGCCCGCATCCGTTCAACCATCAGCAGCCGTTGCTTGTGCAGCATTGAGAGATCCCGCTGCGTATCGCCCAACTCAACCCGTGCCTGCCGAAACAACTCACCGGCCTTCAATTCCGCTTCCTTCACGATCAACTCGGCGTCACGCTGGGCGCTTCGCTTCACGTCTTCCGCCAGCGACTGCGCTGAAACCAACGTGTTGGACAACGTCAGTTCCGTCCGCTTCAGGTCCGTCACCTGATGCTCCAACGAAGCGATGCGCTCACGCAACCCCGCATTGTCGCGATTCAATGACTCCACGGTTTGCGCCACTTCCTCCAAAAATCGATTGACCTCTTCCTGATCGTACCCGCGAAGCTTGACGCGAAAAACCATCTGCTGAATGTCGAGTGGCGTGATTTTCATGGCATCTCCCCCCTATCCATTGAATCAATTCATTCGCAGCGCAAAATCCTTCAACGACTGCACTACTGCGATCTGCACAAACGTGATCGCGACAATCGCGATGAGCGGCGACAAATCCAGGCCCATCCGCCAACCAAGCCGGCGCCGGATCGGTGACAATACCGGCTCCGTCGCCCGATCGAGGAACTGCACAATTGGGTTCCACGGATCAGGATTCACCCACGAGATCAGCGCTCGCGCAATGATAACCCACATATAAAACCATAAGGCGTAATCGAGTACCGTAGCAATCCCCAGAAGCACATTTCCCACCACAAACATCAGCGCCCAAGCTCCTGTGATCGTTTCGTCGCCGCTTCGACCGCATCGATCAACGTCGCCCGCAACCCGCCCTGTTCCAGCCGATGCAATCCTGCGATTGTCGTCCCTCCTGGAGAAGCTACCTGGTCCTTAAGTCGCGCGGGATGCTGGCCGGTTTTCAGTACCATTTGCGCGGCACCCAGCACGGTCTGTGCGGCGAGTACTGCGGCGATCTCTCTCGGCACACCCATTTTCACTCCGCCATCGGTCAAAGCTTCGATGGCAAGAAACACATAGGCAGGCCCGCTTCCACTCAGCCCGGTCACGGCATCCATCAACCGTTCTTCAACCGGCACGACCTTGCCGACTGATTCAAAGATGCATCGTACCGTAGCCACATCCTGTTCGTGCGCGCAGGAACCGATAGCCAATGCCGTCATGCCTTCATGCACCAATGCCGGCATATTGGGCATCGCCCGAATGACGCGCGTCTGCCCTCCACAGATCCCTGCAATTCGGCTGATCGGCACCCCGGCAGCGATCGAAACGATCAGGGCGTCGGCTAGCTCACCACCGATCTCCTTGAGCACCCCATCGAATACCTGCGGCTTCACCGCCAGCATCACCACATCACCCCAAGCCGCAGCTTCGCGATTTGACCCGCCGACCTGGATCCCGAACGTCTTCTTTAGATGATCGAGTCGGACCGCAGCCGGATCGGTGGCCCAAATTCGATCGGGCACACAGAGCTTGGCGGCCAGTATCCCCCCGATCAATGCTTCGGCCATCTGACCGCCGCCCACGAAAGCAATCTTGTGCGAAAGTGAGATGCTAGGCATGACGCGCTCCAAAAATAGCGGAGCCGACACGGACCAATGTTGCCCCTTCTTGAACGGCAATTTCGTA
>FSSH01000202.1_pt3 | contig 20892 bp, 20 predicted proteins | sample 1166101 | NCBI WGS metagenome assembly FSSH01 (sample SAMEA32972668, study PRJEB13176) | freshwater metagenome | biome: Drinking water system; feature: Biomass in drinking water that filtered by 0.45 um membrane; material: drinking water | place: USA | collected 2012-12-20 | depth 0 m | reverse complement strand
AAAAGTGCCCCCGGCGAATGCTCGCCGGGGGCACTTGCAGAACCTCTGCCCTCAAGAGGGCATCAAAATTAGTCGATCACTTCGACGATTCGCGAGCTGCGGTCGACGAGGACCGGCCGATCATTGATGACCGTGTAGCGGGTGCCGCGGGCGCCGTACTCGGCAGGAACGTCGTAGTAGGTCACGCCGGAGCTCGGCAGCACGGTACCGACTCGGACATCGCCGCTGTAATCAAACGAGCTGCGACGCTCGCGGGCGACGTACTGGCGGAAGCGGGGACGGTCGTCGACTCCGAGAATGCCGCCTACCGTTCCGGTAGCGGCGCCGACGGCCCCGCCGACGATCGCGCCCACAGGCCCAGCCGCATCCGCACCTTCCTGGGCGCCACGCTCGGCGCCGCGGACGAGACCTTGGGCCTGGGCGGCGAGGGGAAGGCTGAGGGCGATCGCCGAGGCCGCGAGAAGGGTCTTGATGTTCATGGATGGAATCTCCCGATCCGTTGATCCGCCTAACCCATGAGGCCTGGCGGGGTCTGACGCATCAACGTCCGACCCACGAAAAGGGATGCCAAAAAATAAAATTGCTACGTCAGCTTCCTACGGAGCGGTAACGTAGCAAACTTTTCCACCCAGAAACGGGAATGGCAGCAAAATTCACCCCCGAATGACCGAGCACTCATCAGCGCTATCGCGCGGCTGCCACCTCATCGACCCGGCTCTCATGCATCAACGTGCTTGAGCACCAAGGTCGCATTGGTCCCGCCAAATCCGAAGGAGTTCGACAGGACGTGGCCGAGCTTGGCTCCATCCCGTCTCTGACGCAGGATCGGCATGTCGGCGAAGACCGGATCGAGATCGTCGATATGGGCGCTTTCGCAGATGAAGCCGTTTTGCATCATCAGGAGGGAGTAGATTGCCTCCTGCACGCCGGTAGCGCCGAGGGAATGGCCGGTCAGCGACTTTGTCGCCGAGATCGGCGGACAATCGTCGCCGCGGCCGAACACCTCGCGGATGGCCTCGATTTCCTTCTCGTCGCCGACCGGTGTCGCCGTGGCATGCGGGTTGATGTAGTCGATCTTCGCGCCCTTCAGGCCCGAGATCGCCTGGCGCATGCACCGGACCGCGCCTTCGCCGGACGGGGCGACCATGTCGTGTCCGTCCGAGGTAGCGCCGTATCCGGCGATCTCGCCATAAATCTTCGCGCCGCGGGCCCTGGCGTGCTCCAGTTCTTCGAGCACCAGCACGCCGGCGCCGCCCGCGATGACGAAGCCGTCACGGTTGGCGTCGTAGGCGCGGGACGCCCGGGCCGGCGTAGCGTTGTACTTCGAGGACATCGCGCCCATGGCGTCGAAAAGGACCGAGAGTGTCCAGTCGAGATCCTCGCAGCCGCCGGCGAAGATGATGTCCTGGCGGCCGGCCTGGATGATCTCGGCGGCGTTGCCGATGCAGTGATTCGAAGTCGCACAGGCCGAGGCGATCGAGTAGTTCACGCCCTTGATCTTGAACCAGGTGGCCAGTGTCGCCGAGGCGGTCGAGGACATAGCCTTCGGCACCGCGAAGGGGCCGACGCGTTTGGGGCCCTTCTCGCGAGTGATGGCGGCCGATTCGACGATGACTCGGGTCGAGGGACCGCCCGAGCCCATGATGATGCCGGTCCGGTCGTTCGAGATATCGCTCAGTTCGAGGCCGGAATCCGTGATCGCCTGGTCCATTGCGACGTGGTTCCAGGCCGTGCCACCTCCGTGGAAGCGCATCGCGCGGCGGTCGACGACTGCCTCCGGATCAAGGCTCGGCCGGCCTTCGACCTGGCTGCGGAAGCCGAGCTCGGCATAAGACTCGGCCCGGCCGATACCGGAACGTGCCTCGCGCAGGGAATCGAGGACCTCGTCGGTGTTGTTGCCGATGGATGAGACGATGCCCATCCCGGTAATCACGACACGGCGCATGGGAACGCTTCTCTCCGCCGGTGGTCTCCGGAGAGACGGCCGGATTATTCAGTTAAGGACATTCAGGTAAGGCGTGCCCGCGGCAATCTCAACCGGTCACGGCTTCTGCCAGGGCCAGGCCTTACGCCTGGAACAGGGCGACGCGCAGGTCCTTGGCCTCGTAGATCCGTCGCCCATCGGCCTCGAGCCAGCCGTCGGCAATGCCCAGCACCAGCTTGCCCTGGCGCACGCGCCTGACGTCGATGCCGTAGACCACTTTGGAGACGCTCGGCAGCACCTGGTCGGTGAACTTGACCTCGCCGACGCCGAGGGCCCGGCCGCGCCCAGGCGCACCAAGCCAGCCGAGATGGAAGCCGACGAGCTGCCAGAGCGCGTCGAGGCCGAGGCAGCCCGGCATGACGGGATCGTTCTTGAAGTGGCAGCCGAAAAACCAGAGGTCGGGCCGCACGTCGAACTCGGCGAGGACGTGGCCCTTGCCGTGGAGCCCGCCCTCCGCACCGATCGAGACGATGCGGTCGAACATCAGCATCGGCGGCATCGGGAGCTGCGCGTTCCCGGCCCCGAACAGCTCGCCGCGTCCGCAGGCCAGCAGCTCCTCATAGGAATAGCTGGAGGCGCGCTGAGGCGCGTCGGAGGTCTGCGATGCAGTCTGATCGTGATCGGAAGACATGAAAGCGGGCTGGTCCTCGGCTCTTTGCCGGTGGTGCGAGTGTGGGACGGCGGCAGCCGGCCACGGCGGCGCCTCGTTAGCACAGGCTCCCTGCGCCATCAAAGCGGGCATCGGGTTGCGGCGACCCGGCCGCTCCCGTATAACTTATCGCGCTATTGTCCGTTCAGTCGCGAGCGTTCCGAACCCTCATGTCGAACCTGATGTCGTTGCAGGCCGCGTTGAACGCGCGTGCCACCGTTCCGGCTGGCGAGGCGGCCAACGCTCCCGGTCGTCGCGGTTGCCCGCTTTCCGATCTGCGTGACCGCTTGCGCCGCGCCGGCCTGCGACCGACTCGTCAGCGCCTCTCCCTCGGGTGGCTTCTGTTCGGCCGCGGCGATCGCCATCTGACGGCGGAAATGCTCTACGATGAGGCGATGCGCGCCAAGGTGCCGGTATCGCTGGCCACGGTCTACAACACCCTGCATCAGTTCACCGAGGCTGGCCTCCTGCGCCAACTCGCGCTCGACGGATCGAAGGCGTATTTCGATACCAACCCGAGCGAGCACCACCACTTCTTCCTCGAGGAGGAGGGGCAGGTGCTCGATATGCCCGATTGCGGCATCACCGTCGATTCGCTTCCCGACGCTCCGGAAGGCATGGAGATCGCCGGCGTCGAGGTGATCGTCCGACTGCGGCGTCGCGCCGCCTCGCGCAACAAGGCCTGACGCGTCTTCGGATTGTCGGATGAAGAAGCCCGGTGATCCGGGCCTTTTTCTTCTCCGGGAGGCGAAGGCCGGCCGGTCTCACTCCACCCGCTCGTTAGGGTACACCCCCCAGAGCCGGTCCTGACGGATGTAGCCGTCGACGTCGCCGCCCTTCTGCGGCAGCGCCACGACGACCCGACACCATGAGCCGGTGCAGGATTTGACGCTGCCGATGACGCCGGCCTGGAGCCGCGCCTCTTCCGCAGAGGCGTCGTCGGCCTTGGCACGGAGCGGCACGGCCGCCGCCTTGTCGCCGGTCTTGCCTGCCGTGACGATGGAGGTGCGCCGGCCCGACAGAAGCGAGTGCAGGACCCAGCCTTCGGTGCCTTCCGAGTCCCGGATACGGCGCCAGGTTTCGAATTCCGCGACGATCTCGATCGGCAGCCCGGCGCGCTGGAACACCCAGAGCGTGCGGTGGTCCTTGGAGGGGCCTTCCCTCAGATTGACGCGGTCGGTCTTTAGGCTGGCGTAGCGCGGCAGCGGCAGCTTGGTGACAGGGCCGACGCCCATGGCTGGCTGCCCCGCCGGCACCGATGCTGGCGCAGCCTGTGCGACAGGGCTCGCGAAACTCCAGACGAAGCCTGCCAGGATGACTGCACAATGTAGAGCGGTGGCGCGCATCGTCCCTCTCCTGTTCCGGTGCGCGTGTGTCGCCCCGCCCGAAGCTCCGCTTCGGCATCCGGGGCACTCTGGCGCGCATTGTGTTCGAGCCTCGCTCTGTTAGAGAAGGCCACGGCCGGCCGGATCGTATGCAGCGCGGCGCAGGTCCGCGCGGCCACCGGGCCGTCGTGACTTGTTCTGCCGCCGCGTGGTTAACAGAGCGTGAGGGCCGTCGTCACCACCGGCCGGGTGATGGACGCCGGACCTGAAGCCCGCAGGGAGGAAGCATGCCGTCGTTGAAGCGCAAGCCGCTCGTGGTGGTCACGCGGCGCCTGCCGGACGCCGTGGAGGCGCGCATGCGCGAGCTCTTCGATTGCCGCCTCAACCCCGACGACACGCCCCTCGGCCAGGATGCCCTTGCCGCCGCCATGCGCGAGGCCGACGTGCTGGTCCCCACCGTCACGGACGAGATCGATACCGGTCTCCTCGCCCAGGCCGGGCCGAACCTGCGGCTGATCGCCAATTTCGGAAACGGCGTCGACCATATCGACGTCGGTGTCGCGCTGGAACGCGGCATCACCGTCACCAACACTCCGGGCGTCCTTACCGAGGACACCGCCGACATGACCATGGCGCTGATCCTTGCCGTCGCCCGCCGGGTGACCGAGGGCGCCCGCATCATTCCCGACGACGCCTGGGACGCCGGCTGGTCGCCGACCTGGATGCTCGGCCGCCGGATTACGGGCAAGCGGCTCGGCATCGTCGGGATGGGACGGATCGGCCAGGCGCTCGCCCGCCGCGCCAAGGCCTTCGGCCTGCAGATTCACTACCATAACCGCCGCCGCGTGCCCTCGGCGATCGAGCGCGATCTCGACGCGACCTACTGGGAGTCCCTCGACCAGATGCTGGCCCGGGTCGACATCGTCTCGGTCAACTGCCCCCACACGCCGGCCACCTACCACCTGCTCTCGGCCCGCCGCCTCAAGCTCATGAAGCCCGAGGCGATCGTGGTGAACACCGCGCGCGGTGAGATCATCGACGAGACGGCGCTCGCACGCCTCATCGAGTCCGGCGACATCTCGGCGGCGGGGCTCGACGTGTTCGAGCAGGAGCCTGCGGTGAGCCCGCGTCTCGTCAAGCTCGCCCGCTCCGGCAAGGTCGTGCTGCTGCCGCATATGGGTTCGGCCACGCACGAGAGCCGCACGGATATGGGCGAGAAGGTCATCATCAACATCAAGACATTCATGGACGGCCACCGCCCGCCGGACCGCATCCTCCCGAGCATGCTGTAAAAGCCCACGCGGCCCGGAGAGGTGCCATGAGCGAGACGGCCCTTCGCCAACCCGGACGAGAGCCGGCAAAGCCTTCACATGATGAGCCGGCGCGACATGTCGCCCGATTCCAACCTCTGATGCCGATTTCCGTGGGGATTGAAGTCCTTAACCGCGGCCGGTGTCATCTCAGCTTCATGCGCGAGCGGCACACGCCACCGGTGATGGGCCGCCTCTCCGGAAGGCGGGTCCGAGAGGGAGGCGTGTCATGGCGACGGCTGAGGAGCAATCATCGGTCGAGGCGGCCGGCATGAGCAAGGCCGGAAAGCGTCTGCGGACGCCGGGCTCCAAGAGCGTCGGATGGGCCCTGGTCCAGGCCGCCCGCCTGCACCGGTCTCGGATCGGCGACCGCTTGGCCGCCCTCGACCTCTTTGCCGGCCAGGAACAGGTCGTACAGGCTCTCGCCATGGCCGGAACCATGACCATGGGCGATCTCGCCGCGACCTTGAGGGTTCGCCCACCGACAGCCTCGAAAACGATCTCGCGCCTCGCCGCCCTCGGCTTCGTGGAGCGTCGGGCCGAGGCCGGCGACGGGCGGGTCGTGCGCGTGCGCCTCACCGAGGTCGACCTCGCCAAGGCCGCGGCGATCGAGCGGATCTGGGACGACGTCGAGGCGGAGCTGCTCGACGGCTTCGACAACAAGGAGCGCCGCCGCCTGCGCAAGCTCCTGCGCCGCGCCGCCGGGAATCTGGCGGAAATCTCCGGGATCGAAGGCCACGAGATCGACCGCGAGGCCGATGCCGAGATCGACGGAGAGGACGAGCCCGACGCTCTCGTGGTGCCTTTGACGGCCGATCAGGGCAAGCGGCCGTTCTGACGGTCAGCCCTCGATAGGGCGCCCGCTCAGGTTCGACGGATGAGGCCGTCCGTGGGTGCGGCTGCTCGCCAGCCTGTCGCGGCCGCATCGAACGCTCGGACCGGATGACGAACCCGTTTCGGAACGCGGCGAGGCCAGTGGGCCGCGCGTGACCACCGGAGGTGCCGTTCCCCGTCCACCTTCAGGCTTTTGTTGATTCACGCCCCGATCGTCCCTTGGCGATCTGCCCGGCCGCCAAGGAGCAGATGCGGCCTGATCCACGCCGGCAGGCCGGAGCAAGGGCGGCGCTCCTCATCCGCTGTCCGAACACGCGGGTCGATGGAAAAGCGCGCACGACCGCAAAAGGTCGTATAGGTTTTCCACCTAGGCATACGTCCGACCAGCGCCATTTCGACACCGGACGCTTCTGCCCGATGGTCCGATCCGATACATCGGTCACTCGAATCGAGGCCCGTACTCCCTCCATCCCGACGAAACGTGAAGAGTTGAATCATGGACTTCTCGAGCAGTCAGTTCTGGCTATCGGTTCTGCAGATCATCTGGATCGACCTCCTGCTGTCTGGCGACAATGCCGTTGTGATCGCGCTCGCCTGCCGTTCGCTGCCGGAGCATCAGCGTCGCATAGGCATCCTTCTCGGTGCCGGCACCGCGGTCGGGCTGCGCATCATCTTCGCCCTGGTCGTCTCCTATCTTCTCGCCGTACCCTTCCTGCGCATCATCGGCGGCGTCCTCCTGCTCTGGATCGCGGTCAAGCTCGTGCAGGGCGAGGATGAAGCGGAGCACAAGATCAGCGAAAGCGACACGCTCTGGAAGGCGGTCGGGACCATCGCGGTGGCGGACGCCGTCATGAGCCTCGACAATGTCGTTGCCATTGCCGCAGCCTCGAAGGGGCACCCGGAGCTCTTCATCTTCGGCCTGCTTCTCTCAATCCCGCTCATCATTGCCGGCGCCTCCCTCATCACGACGCTGATCAAGCGTTTCCCCTTCGTGATTTGGGCCGGCGCGGCGCTTCTGGGCTGGATCTCGGGCGAGATGATCGTGACGGACCCGTTCGTCGCCGAGCGTGTGGCCGCCTATGCCGATACCGCCCACTACGTGGCGGCGGCGGCTGGAGCGATCTTGGTGCTTGGGCTCGGCTTCCTCCTCGCTCGGAGATCTGCCGGCAGGACGACCGCGCCGGAAACCACGGCCTGATCCCTGTCCGGTTGGGGTCAACATCGCGCCGCCGGGGAAACCCGGCGGCAGACCTTCGGGTTTGACCGACCGGTGCTGCGAATCCTGCGGGGTGATACGCATCCTCATCGAAGGTGCTGCCGCCCGGCGGATCTGACGAGCGCGGATTTGGCGGGCTACTCGATCCAACGGATCGATTTTCTCCACCCGCGAATACCCGGGCATCGCTCGCCCGCGATCAGCGAAGCGGTATTTCGCGATCAATGGCTGACGTGTTGAAGACGGATTGCAGGTGAGGATGATCGGTGCGATAGGCCGGCCCGGGTGTGCGATCCGATGATCGGATCGGCAGGTCTCAACGCTGGTCGGGCCGCCAGCGGCGGAGACCTGTGCACGTGTCCCTAGCGTTACGCCCCCGTTCCGCCCTGCGCAGCCTGCTCCACAACGAGGCGAGCGGCGGCCTCGTGCTGATGGCCAGTGCCGCCCTGGCGCTGATCGTGGCCAACTCGCCCCTCGCCCCCGGTTACTTCGCCGTGCTGCAGACCTATGTCGGGGGCCTGAGCATCCTGCATTGGGTCAACGATGCCCTGATGGCGGTGTTCTTCCTGCTCGTGGGGCTGGAGATCAAGCGCGAGGTTCTCGACGGCCGGCTGCGCACCTGGCCCGACCGCATCCTGCCCGGCGTGGCGGCCCTCGGCGGCATGGCAGGGCCCGCCCTCGTCTACGTCGCGGTCAACTGGTCCTCGCCCGATACCTTGCGCGGCTGGGCCATTCCGGCCGCAACCGACATCGCCTTCGCGCTCGGCGTGCTGGCGCTCCTCGGCTCGCGGGTGCCGGTCTCGCTCAAGATCTTTCTGACCGCCCTCGCCATCGTCGACGACCTGGGCGCTGTCCTGATCATCGCCGCCTTCTACACGGCCGAGGTCTCCCTCGGCATGCTGGGCGGCGCGGCACTCGTCATGGCCTTGCTGATCGGCCTGAACCGGGCCGGCGTGACGAGTCTGCCGGTCTACCTCGCGCTGGGCGTGGTTCTGTGGTTCTTCGTTCTGAAGTCGGGCGTGCATGCCACAGTCGCGGGCGTGCTGCTCGCCATGACCATTCCGCTGCGCACGAGCCCCGGCCGCCCGGAGGACGTCACCTCACCCTTGCACAAGCTCGAACATGGGCTGCACCCCTGGTCGGCCTTCCTGGTCCTGCCGATCTTCGGCTTCGCCAATGCGGGCGTGCCACTCTCCGGCGTCACGGGCAAGATGCTGCTCGATCCGGTGACGCTCGGCGTGGCGCTGGGCCTGTTCCTCGGTAAGCAGATCGGCGTGTTCGGCCTCGTGGTGGCGACGGTCAAGCTCGGGTTCGCGCAAAAACCCTCTCACGCCAATTGGGGGCAGATCTACGGGGTGTCGCTGCTCTGCGGCATCGGCTTCACCATGAGCCTGTTCATCGGGCTCCTCGCCTTCGCGGGATCGCCCGAGCTCGAAGCCGAGACCAAGATCGGCGTGCTGGCCGGCACCCTCGTCTGCATGGCGCTCGGCACGGTCGTATTGCTCCTGTCGGGGCGTTCCACGAAGACGGCCTGATTCATCGCCTTGCTTCGCCCATCACCGACGCGGCCCGGGGACGATCGAGCCGCGGGCATCGAGGCGTCAGTCTGCCTACCCAACCTTTTTGGCGATGCCGGAGCCTCTATGTACGGCGTTCTTGGCTAAGCGCCTCTTTCTGGCGCGGCTCATCGTGACCAGGATGCGCGAGGCGGCCCGGTCGAGGAGCATCGTGATCGCGCTGACGAGGATCACCAGCACGCAGATGGCACCGATCGCCACGCCCTCCCAGCCTGGGGCCGGGATGATCATCATGCAGCACAGCCCGAACAATGCGGTGATGGGAACCCAATAGGGCATGATGGACCGATCACGTGATGAGCGGGCCGGACACGGACCCTCCCATCATGAAACCTGAAATTGATGGACAGACACTGAAGAAAATCCGTAGCTCTTGCCCAGGAGCCAAGATTCCGGTTCGATTCGAAATAGAAAAATTGCACAATTCCTTGAGCAGCGACTTGGGAACGCGCGAATACATTATCCTGACGAGGAGCGAACCCGCGCGAATTGCCGTTGTCGGGCATTGCCGGACGCAGGGCCGGCTTGCTTCGCGGGCAGGTGCCGCCTTGACGTTGCCTCGCCTATAGCGGGACCCTCGCAGTTGCAGAGAGGATCGCGGTGACCGGATCGGAAGCATCGGCCCGATCGAACCGGCGCCTCACCGGCATCGCGCTGATGTGCGGCACGCTGGGCTTCTTCGCCTGTCTCGACGCCTCGGCCAAGACCCTGGCGCTTTCGGGCGTCGACCCGCTGCTGACGACCTTCATGCGCTACGCGATCAGTGTCGCGATGGTGTCGGCCTTCGTCAATCCGGTGACGACGCCGGGCGTCCTGCGGACGCGGCGGCCCTGGCTCCAGGTTGTGCGCTCGCTGCTCCTGTTCGGCTCCACGGCGCTAAACTTCCTCGCCTTGCGCCACTTGCAGCTCGTCGAGACCCTGTCGATCCAGTTCACCGCACCGCTCGCGGTCGCGTTGCTCGCCGGGCCGCTGCTCGGCGAATGGTCGTCGCCGCGGCGTCTCGTGGCCATCGCCGTCGGATTCCTCGGTGTGCTCGTCATCGTGCGGCCGGGTGCCGGGACGTTCCAGCCGGCGGTGCTCCTCAGCATCGGCAACATGCTGTGCTACGCGCTGTACATCCTGACGACGCGCAAGCTCGCGGGCATCGATTCCTCGGCCACGACGATGTTCTATTCGGGCCTCGCGGGCCTCGCTGTGATGACGCCGCTGCAGCCCTGGATCTGGACCGCGCCCGCCAGCTTCGGGCTATGGGCGCTCCTGTTCGCCGTCGGCCTGTTCGGCACGATGGGGCATTGGCTCCTGGTACTGGCCCATGCGCGGGCGCCGGCGAACGTGCTGGCGCCCTTCCTCTACACGCAGCTCCTGTGGTCGGTGCTGCTCGGCTACGTCGTGTTCGACGACGTGCCGAACCGATGGACGCTCGCGGGCGCCGCCATCGTGGTCGCCTCGGGCCTCTACCTGCTCGCGCAGGAACGCGAGCCTCAGCGGTGGCGGCGGTGACGATAGTGGCGGCGCGACTTCATGTTGGTGCGGTAGGCGCGCCGGCCCGGATCGATTCCGAGGGCGCCGTTCACCGTTCCGACTGCGCCGCCGACGGCACCGCCGACGATGCCGCCGATCGGACCGGCAACCCGGTCGCCCTCGGCCGCGCCGCGTCGGACGCCGCCAGGCAGGCCCTGTGCCTGGGCGGCCTCGACGAAGGTGAGGGTGGAGAGGGCCAGGCCGAGGCCGAGAAGGATGTGTTTCATCGTGTGTCCTCCGAAAGGTGGCGTCCCGTGTCCGTCTCCGGGCGGAAGGCGGCCACGGGGTAGGGCGACAACGGTCGAGCTTGTAAAAAGTCCCATGGCTCGCTCTCGGGGCGAGGACGGACTGCTCCGCGCCGCGCTGGCCTCGCCTCGCCGGCACTGCTAGAGGTCGCCTCATGTGCGCTGATGGTGATCCGCGCGGGCCAGGCCGCCCGTCACGAATTACAAGCCCGGCCTCCGCCTGAGGATCCGCGAGTGCGGCCCGTCGGATGCCGGGGACGCGTGAACGAGAGCCCGCTTCACCTCTGCGCCAGAAGATCCCAGACAGTCCCATGACCGATTCCAGCCCCGCCCGCGACTACTCGCAGACCCTGTTCCTGCCAAAGACCGAGTTCCCGATGAGGGCCGGCCTGCCGACGCGCGAGCCGCTGTTGCTGGAGCGATGGGCCGCCACCGGACTCTACGGACAGATCCGGGCGAAGGCGGCGGGCGCCCCGAAATTCGTGCTCCATGACGGGCCGCCCTACGCCAACGGCAACATCCATATCGGCACGGCGCTCAACAAGATCCTCAAGGACGTCATCGTCCGCTCCCAGGGCGCCCTCGGGTTCGACGCCAACTACGTGCCCGGCTGGGACTGCCACGGCCTGCCCATCGAGTGGAAGATCGAGGAGCAGTACCGCGCCAAGGGCCGCAACAAGGACGAGGTGCCGGTCATCGAGTTCCGCCAGGAATGCCGAACCTTCGCCGGCCATTGGCTCGACGTGCAGCGCGAGGAGTTCAAGCGCCTCGGCGTCACCGGCGACTGGGACCACCCCTACGCGACGATGAGCTTCCCGGCCGAGGCGACCATCGCGCGCGAGCTCATGACCTTCGCGATGACCGGCCAGCTCTATCGCGGCTCGAAGCCGGTGATGTGGTCGGTGGTCGAGAAGACCGCGCTCGCCGAGGCCGAGGTCGAGTACGAGGACCATGTCTCCGACACGATCTTCGCGGCATTTCCGGTCGCGAAAGTGAAAGGCCTTAAGGAGATTGTGGGTGGCCCTCCAACGGAGACCTCTGCGGATTACTTCGCAGAGGTCGATGATCTACGGCGGGACTTGAAGGCTTCAAGGGTCGTTATCTGGACCACCACGCCTTGGACCATGCCGGGCAACCGTGCGGTCGCTTATTCGAAGCGCGTCGCTTACGGGCTCTACCGGGTTACCGCTTCCGCTGAGGGGAACTGGGCGAAGGTCGGTGACACCTACGTCCTAGCCGACAGTCTAGCGGCAAGCGTTTTCGGCGCGGCCCGCGTCGAGGGGTTCGCACGGGTTCGGGACGTTTCGACGGCCGCGCTTGCGGTCCTCACTGTAGCTCATCCTCTCGCCGGCCAATTCGGGGGTGGCTACGACTTCGAGGTTCCCCTCCTTGAAGGCGACCATGTCACCGACGAGGCCGGCACCGGGTTCGTGCACACCGCGCCCGGCCACGGGCGCGAAGATTTTGATATTTGGATGACGTACAGTCGTCGCCTGAGTGCGCGCGGGATAGAGACCCGCATCCCCTACACGGTCGATGCCGACGGCGCCCTCACCGAGGAAGCGCCCGGCTTCACCGGCAAGCGGGTGCTCACCGACAAGGGCGAGAAGGGCGATGCCAACAAGGCCGTGATCGCGGCCCTTCAGGAGGCCGGCACCTTGGTGGCGCGCGGCACGCTCAAGCACAGCTATCCCCATTCCTGGCGCTCGAAGAAGCCCGTCATCTTCCGCAACACGCCGCAATGGTTCATCGCGCTCGACAAGCCCGTCGCTTCCCTCGACGGCCGGACTCTCCGTGACGTCGCGCTGAAAGCCATCGACGACACCCAGTGGGTGCCGCCGCAAGGAAAGAACCGCATCAACGGCATGGTGGCGAACCGCCCCGATTGGGTTGTCTCGCGCCAGCGCGCCTGGGGCGTGCNNCCCGAACTGGTCGGCGCGCATGCGGTGATCTGGACGACGACGCCGTGGACGATCCCGGTGAACCAGGCTTTGGCTTATGGGGAGGGGATTGAGTATGTTCTGCTGGATGAGGGCGACCGAAAGTTCTTGGTCGCAGTCGCGCTTGAAGATGAATTTTGTGCTCGGCGGACGGGAGCGTCTGATAACGATCCCGTGTCAGAAAACACAATCGTCAAGTTTTCAGAGGATGTAGCAGAGGCGCAACCGCCGCAAATGTTTAAGGGTTCGGTCCTCGCTGGCGCGAAGGCGCTGCACCCGATGGCCAAATTCTTCCGTCACCCCGGCGAAAGCCGGGGTCCCGCTTCTGCTTCCGGCGGCGGCGAAGGCAGTTGGACCCCGGATCAAGTCCGGGGTGACGGGCAGACTGGGGAGAGCGCTGGGCTGAACATCGACCCCAGCTCCCCCCTCGCCGAATTCTACCTCCGCCCGCGCCCTTTCCTGCCGGGCGATTTCGTCACCGCGGACGCGGGCACTGGCCTTGTCCACATGGCGCCCGATCATGGCGAGGATGATTTCGCGCTGTGCAAGGCGCATGGCATCGAGCCCGTCTTCGCGGTCGAGGGCGATGGCCGCTACCGCGCCGACTGGGCGTGGCTCGGGGGCCAGGGGAGCGTCATCAACCCCAAATTCGTCGGTGCCGAGGGGCCGATCTGCGCGGACCTGCGCGCAGCCGGCGCGCTGCTCGCCGCGAGCGACGATTTCCGCCACAGCTATCCGCATAGCTGGCGCTCCAAGGCGAAGGTGATCTTCCGCTGCACGCCGCAATGGTTCGTGCCGATGGACAAGCCGCTGGGCGGGGCCGACGCCGCGCTCGCGCTGGCCGAAGTCCCGCAGGCGCCCGATCTCGCCGGCGCCCAGATCATCGTGGCGGGCGCGCCCGGTGCGGCGATCGGCTTCAACCGCAGCCTCGATTATCTGGTGCTGCGCGTGGCTGGCGAGCGCCACATCGTCTGCGAGCCGCTCGCGCCCGCCTATCTCGCGCGCATCGGCGCCCCGCTCGATCTGGTCGAGCTGGTCAAGGGCGCGGTGCTCGAAGGCGCGAGCGCGTTCCACGGCGCCACCCGCCTCGCGCTCGTCCATGACGGCGCGCTGAGCCACAGCGCCGGCACCGGCTTTGCCAGCACGCTGCGCGGCCGCGCGCTGAAGGCGATCGACGATACGCGCTTCCACCCCGAAAAGGGGCGCAACCGCATCGGATCGATGGTCGAGGGCCGGCCCGACTGGGTGCTCAGCCGCCAGCGCGCCTGGGGCGTGCCGATCACGCTGTTCGTCGATCGCCGCACCGGCCAGTACCTGGTCGATCCGGACGTGAATGCGCGCATCATCGCCGCCGTGCGCGCCGAAGGTGTCGACGCGTGGACCGATGCGCGCGCGCAGGACTTTCTCGGCAATGCCTACCGCGCCGAGGATTATGAGCGCGTCATTGATATTCTGGATGTGTGGTTCGACAGCGGCTGCACCCATGCCTTCGTGCTGGAAAGCGGCCGCTGGCCCGATCTGCGCTGGCCCGCCGATCTCTACCTCGAAGGATCGGACCAGCATCGCGGCTGGTNNCGCCTGGGGCGTGCCGATCACGGTCTTCGTGAAGCGCGGCACCAGCGAAGTCCTGCGCGACGAGGCCGTGAACACCCGCATCGCCGCGGCCTTCGAGGCCGAAGGGGCGGATGCCTGGTTCACGGATGCCGACGGCGCCCGCTTCCTCGCGCCTGACTACGATCCGGCGGAATACGAGAAGGTGACGGACGTCCTCGACGTCTGGTTCGATTCCGGCTCGACCCACGCCTTCGTCCTCGACGATCCGGCCCAGTTCCCGGGTCTTTCCGGCGTGAAGCGCAGGCGCGACGGCGGCGCCGACCAGGTGATGTATCTCGAAGGCTCCGACCAGCATCGCGGCTGGTTCCAGTCCTCGCTTCTGGAAAGCTGCGGCACGCGCGGCCGGGCGCCCTATGATGCCGTGCTCACCCACGGCTTCACGATGGACGCCAAGGGCCTCAAAATGTCCAAGTCGCTCGGCAACACCATCAATCCGCTCGATCTGATGAAGGATTATGGTGCCGACATTTTGCGGCTATGGGCGCTATCGGTCGATTTCACCGAGGATCACCGGATCGGCAAGGAAATCCTGGCCGGCGTGGCGGATCAGTATCGCAAGCTCCGGAACAGCTTCCGCTATCTGCTCGGCGCGCTGGAAGGCTTTGCCGAGGACGAGCGGGTGCCGGTGGCCGACATGCCCGAGCTGGAGCGCTACATGCTCCATCTGCTCGCCAAGCTCGATTTCGAGCTGAAGACGGCGGCGACCGGCTATGAATTCAACCGCTACGTCCGGCTGCTGACCGATTTCGCCAATGAGGATCTGAGCGCCTTTTATTTTGATATCCGCAAGGACGCGCTTTATTGCGACATCGGCCCCGCGCGGCCGGAGGGCACACTCAAGCGCCGCGCCTATCGCACCGTGCTCGACACGCTGTTCCACGCGCTGATCCGCTATGCAGCGCCGGTGCTGGTGTTCACGGCGGAGGAAGTGTGGGGCACGCGCTATCCGGACGGGGAGAGCGTGCATCTGCTGCTATGGCCGCAAATTCCCGAACAGTGGCACGACGAAGAGCTGCGCCGTCGCTGGACGCTGCTGCGGGTGACCCGCGATACGGTCAACCGGGTCGTCGAGCCGCTTCGGCGCGACAAGATCATGGGCTCCAGCCTCGAAGCGTCGGTGCGGTTGCGCTCGCATGAGGCGGAAGCGCTTGAGATTTTGTCATCGTCGGATCTCAGCGAAATCTGCATTACCAGCGATGTGGCGGTTGCGCCGGGCGGAGACCAGCTTGTCGAGGTGACCGCCGCCCGCACCACCCACCACAAATGCGGCCGCTGCTGGCGCCACTTGCCCGAGGTGATCGAGGACGGCGCACTATGCGATCGCTGCACCGAGGTGACGGCGTGAAGTTGCCGCGCGCGGGCATTGCCGCTGCCGTCATCGTGCTGCTGCTCGATCAGCTGGTGAAATGGTATGTCACCGGCCCGCTCGATCTGGACGGGCTGGCCGCGCCGGCGATCGAATTGCTGCCGATCTTCCGGCTGCATTTCGTCGCCAATATCGGCGTGTCGCTCGGGCTCTTGCGCGCCGACAATGAGACCGCGCGCTGGCTGCTGGTCGCGATGACCGGGCTGATCGCCGCCGGCGTGCTGGTGTGGATGTGGCGCGAGCCGCGCCGGGGCGATCAGCTCGCGCTCGGCATCGTGCTGGGCGGCGCGCTCGGCAACATCGCCGATCGCGCGCGGCTGGGCTATGTGATCGACTATGCCGATCTGCACTTTGGCGGCTGGAGCCCGTTTTTGGTCTTCAATCTGGGCGATGCGGCGATTACTGTGGGTGTTCTGATCTTGCTCGCGCGCGCGCTGTTGATCCGCGAGCGGCCAAAGGCGCCGGTATCTGTGGAGAATGATGATGCGTAATTTGGCTCCAGTAGCCCTCGCGCTGGGCGCGGCGGCGCTGCTTTCGGGCTGCGGCGGTGGCAGCGGCCTCAACCGCGCCAAGCCTGACGAATATGCGGTCGCGCGCCAGGCGCCGCTGGTCATCCCGCCCGATTATGCGCTGGTGCCGCCGCGCCCCGGCGCGCCGCGCCCGCAGGATAACAACCCCAGCGCGCTCGCGCTCGAGGCGCTGTTCGGCGGCTCCGCCCAGCGCAGCGTGGGCGAGCAGGGCGTGGTGAACCAGGCCGGCGGCGATACCATTGCCCCCGGCATCCGCTCCGAGGCGGGCGATCCGGAGACGAGCGTGATCGACAAGGGCGCCACCACCCGCGACATCGTCGCAGCACCCGAGGGTGACGGCCAGTCGGCGAGCACCAAGACGCCGCAATAAGCGGTTCCGCCATGCCGGGGAGCGGGGAGCGCGTCCGGCTCCCCGCCCCGTTTGCGTCAGAAGGCGGCGGTCAGCGACACCACCACCGTGCCGCCGGCGATCGAGCCCACGCCGTCCTGTCCGCGGCTGAAATTGGGCTGCAGATAGGCTGATCGCGCATCGCTGATGTCGGTATCGACATAGCTTACGCCGAGCGTGAGATTCTTGTGCGTCGCGCTCGCGCCGATCGAATAGTCCCAATAGGAGCCGGTCGGCGTCACGCTGGTGCCATTGGGCCCCAGGCCCGGATTGCCGCGCGAATAGCCGATATGCGCGTTCACCGTGATCGGCGTTTTCGGAATCGCCACCGCGCCGTCGCCGGCCAGATAGAGATTGTCCTCGGTATCGCCGATGCGGCTCTGGGGCGTGTTGCTGTAATTGCCGAGCGCGCGCTGTTCGGGGGCGTAATAGACCGCACCCGTGAGCGTCGCCGGGCCGACCGTGCCGCTGAGCTTGGTGTAGAATTCGACGAAATCCGTGACGTTGGCGCCGCCTGGATAGGTGTACCAGGTGAAGCCGGTGTCGACCGTGCCGCCAAGCGCTGACACTTTTACGCCCGCAAACAGGTCAGTTTCCAGGTTCGGACCGCCAAATGTGCCCCAACCTGCCAGATTCGACGCCCAAAAACCGGCATAAACGCCGCTTTTGTGGCTAACGGTGATGCCGCCCTGAAAGGCCGGATCGGTGTTCGATTGCGAAACGCCCCGGAAGCGATAGTCGCTGGTGATCGTCGCGCTGCCGGAAATCGTGATCGCCTTGGGCGGATCGGTTTCGTCGGCCAGCGCGGGCGTGGCGATGGCGGCGAGCATGAGCCCGCCGGAAATAAAGGTCGTGAAGCGCATCGTATCCCCCTCAACCAAGTCGAGATTGCGATGTCCCCGCCTGCGCGGCCGGTGCCGTGTCTGTCGGGAACCCGTGATTCCCCGCTTAGCCTGCCGACCTTTACATATCGTGCCAGTCGATGTTGCGGCGCACAAGAGAAATCGGTCGCGCTACCCGATTTGAGTAAGGCGGCCGGCTCAGCCGCCGCGATAGCGCGCCAGGCCGCGCTCCAGATCGGCGATCAGATCGGCCGGGTCTTCGAGGCCGATGGAGAGGCGGATCACCGGCCCTTCGAAGCGCGGCGCGGTCGCGGTGCGATAGCGCGGCGGATCGACCGGGATGGCGAGGCTCTCATAGCCGCCCCAGCTATAGCCCAGGCCGAACAGCGCGAGCCCGTCGAGCATCCGCACCCGGTCGGCATCGCGGCCGCCGGCCATCACCACTCCGAACAGCCCCGACGCACCCTTGAAATCGCGCGCGAAAATCTCGTGGCCGGGGCAGGTGGGATAGGCCGGGTGCAGCACCCGCGCCACTTCGGGCCGGGCGGCGAGCCAGTCGGCAATCGCCCGCGCGCTGCGATCATGCTGGTCGAGCCGCACCGCCATCGTCCGCAGCCCGCGCGCGGCGAGCCACGCATCATCGGGGCTGGCGATCTGGCCGAGCTGGTGGCTGGTCGTGCGCAGCCGGTCGAAATGGCCGGGCGCGGCGGTGACGCTGCCGAGCATCACGTCCGAGTGGCCGCCGACATATTTGGTGCACGCCAGGATCGCGAGATCGACTCCCTTTTCGATCGCCGGGAACAGCAGCGGCGTCGCCCAGCTATTGTCGAGCAGGGTGACGATGCCGCGCGCGCGGGCAATCGCGGTGATCGCCGGCACGTCCTGCACCTCGAAGCTCAGGCTGCCGGGGCTTTCCATCAGGATCGCGCGCGTCGCCGGGCCGATCAGCCCGGCAATGCCCGCGCCCACCAGAGGATCATAGAAACGGGTCGTGATGCCCAGCCGCGCGAGCAGCCCGGTCGCCAGGCTGCGGGTGGGATCATAGGCAGTATCGACGCACAGCAATTCGTCGCCCGGCGACAGCACGCTGAGCAGCGCAGCGGCAATCGCGGCGACGCCCGAGGGGTAGAGGAATGTGCCTTCCGCCCCCGGCTCGAGCTCGGTCAGCGCGTCGGCGAGGCTCCACTGCGTCGGCCCGCCGCGCCGGCCGTAGAACAGCTTGTGGTGGGTATCGGCCACCCGCGCGCGCATGTCGGCGACCGATTCATAGAGATGGGTCGAGCCGCGCCAGACCGGGGGATTGACCATCCCCCCGGTCCAGCCCTCGCGCCGTCCTGCGGTGACGATCCGGGTACGGTCGCCCCGCTTGTCGCTCACGCGGCGCCCATGGCCTTTGGCGTCGTGCGATCGGCGCCCCATTCCGCCCAGCTACCGTCATAAAGCGCGGCGGTGTTGCCCAGCAGATGCGCGCCGAACAGCAGCACGGCTGCCGTAATGCCCGAACCGCAGGTGGTGACGATCGGCTTTGCGAGATCGATGCCGGCGCCCTCGAACACCGCTTTCAGAGCGTCGCCCTGCTTCCAGGTGCCGTCTTCGTTGAACAAGGTGCCATAGGGCAGGTTCTTCGATCCCGGAATATGGCCGGCATGGGTGGCCGGGCGCGGATCGGGCTCCTCGCCGGTGAAGCGCGCGGCCGAACGCGCGTCGATCACCTGTTCGGCGCCGCTGTCGAGATTGGCCTTCATCTGCTCGAGCGTGCGCACCCGGCTGTCATCGGCCCAGACGGTGAAGTGGCGGTGGCGCAGATTGTCCTTGCCGCTGGCAAGCGCGCGCCCTTCCGCCTTCCACTTGGCGAGCCCGCCGTCGAGAATGGCGACGTCGTGCGCGCCGAACACCTTGAGCATCCACCACGCGCGCGCCGATGTGTGCAGCGGCGAATCGTCATAGATCACGATGCGGCTGCCATCGCCCAGGCCGAGCGACTGCATCCGGCTCGCGAATTTTTCGGGTGCGGGCAGCATCGAAGGGAGCGGGCTGGAGAGATCGGCGATTTCGGCCAGATCCATGAACACGGCACCCGGAATGTGGGCGGCTTCATATTCAGCCGCCGCATCGCGCTTGTGCTCCGCCAGGAAATAGCTGGCATCGACGATGCGCAGATCATTCGCCTCGATCTCGCCTGCCAGCCATTCGGTCGTCACCAACGCATCCATGCCCGTCTCCTGATCCTGCTGTGCGTCTCCTAGCTTGGCGGCGCGCGTCCGTCGAGGCTGTCGCGCTGGTCGACGACATTGGCGAAGCGACGCGCGACCAGATCGAGCGAAAGCGGGTCGCCGGGGGTTGGGATAAGGCGGCGGATATGCATCGCCGCTTCACATCGGCGCGCGAGGGACTAAATCGAGGGGCATGACCCCCAAATTCCTTGGCCAGACGAGCGCACTGCCGGCCTCGCCCGACGAAGCCCAGCTCGATTACGTGCCCAATCCGCGGCCCGGCCGCCCCTATCTGGTGCGTTTCACCGCGCCCGAATTCACCTCGCTCTGCCCGGTCACCGCGCAGCCCGATTTTGCGCATCTGGTGATCGATTATGCGCCGGCGGCGAGCATCGTCGAATCGAAGTCGCTCAAGCTGTTCCTGGGGGCGTTCCGCAATCACCAGGCGTTTCACGAGGATTGCACCGTCGGCATTGGCGAGCGCCTGACCGCCGAAATGGCGCCGCTGTGGCTGCGGATCGGCGGCTATTGGTATCCGCGCGGCGGCATTCCCATCGACGTGTTCTGGCAATCGGGCCCGCCGCCCGAAGGGCTGTGGCTGCCGCCGCAGGACGTGCCGGGCTATCGCGGGCGCGGCTAGCCGAAATCCGTTTGCCGCCAGACCGTTGCGATTCAGCGCCGGCGCATGGTTGCGCCGCAGCAACGGCGCAACCATATCGGCAGTGAGCGGTTAGCCATTCATCGCAAATTCATTCCCCGCCGACGCCGCCTGCCGCGCCGCGGGCAGCAGAGGCGTTGAACCATGACCGTCGTCGGCACCTTTCCCAAGTCGATCGAGCATCTTGCGCTGATCGGCAATTTCCTGCCGCGCAAATGCGGGCTCGCCACCTTCACCACCGATACCTATTGCGCGCTGCACCAGCGCTTTCCGGCGCTGAAGGTGGATGTCTATGCCATGGACGACCATCCGGGCCGCTACGCCTATCCGCCCGAAGTCACCCGCGCGATCCCGCAGCATGACCGGATCGCCTATCTCGATGCTGCCCGCGCGATCGAGGCATCGGGCGCGCAGGCGGTGTGGGTGCAGCATGAATATGGCATTTTCGGCGGCGCGGCCGGCGAGCATATCCTCGCGCTGCTCGACCGGCTGACACTGCCGGTGGTGGTGACGCTGCACACCGTGCTCGAAAATCCCAATCCCGACGAGCGGCGCGTGATGGAGGGGCTGTTGCGGCGCGCCGGCCGCGTGATCGTGATGGCCGAGCGCGGGCGCGAAATCCTGCTGCGCGTCTATGGCGCGTCGGCCAAGCGCGCGGTGATGATCCCGCACGGCGTGCC
>FSSH01001812.1_pt3 | contig 20946 bp, 18 predicted proteins | sample 1166101 | NCBI WGS metagenome assembly FSSH01 (sample SAMEA32972668, study PRJEB13176) | freshwater metagenome | biome: Drinking water system; feature: Biomass in drinking water that filtered by 0.45 um membrane; material: drinking water | place: USA | collected 2012-12-20 | depth 0 m | reverse complement strand
CCTCGTCGATCAGGATCGAGTCAACCTCGTCGACGACCGCATAGGTCAGCCCGCGCTGCACCTTCTCCGACAACTCGAACACCATGTTGTCGCGCAGGTAATCAAAACCGAACTCGTTGTTGGTGCCGTAGGTGATGTCGGCCGCATAGGCCGCTTGACGCTGGCCCGACGACAGGCCGTTGACGATGACGCCGACCTCCATGCCGAGGAAGCGATAGACCCGGCCCATCCACTCGGCGTCGCGCCGGGCCAGATAGTCGTTGACGGTGATGACATGCACGCCCTTGCCCGCCAGGGCGTTCAGATACACCGGTGCCACGGCGACCAGGGTCTTGCCCTCGCCGGTGCGCATCTCGGCGATGCCGCTCTCGTGGAGCACCATGCCGCCGATCATCTGCACGTCGAAGTGGCGCTGCCCGAGCACGCGCTTGGCCGCCTCGCGGACCGTGGCGAAGGCCGGCACGAGGATGTCGTCGAGGCTTTTGCCGGCGGCGAGCTCGGCCTTCAGCATGTCGGTGCGGGCACGAAGCGCCTCGTCCGAAAGGGCGGCGATCTCGGGTTCGAGGGCGTTGATCGCGGCGACGCGCGGACGATAGCCCTTGACCCGCCGGTCGTTGGACGAGCCGAAAATCTTCTTGGCGAGGGCACCGAGCATCGTGAACCTACGGTCGATCGAATAAGTCAGAACGGTCTGTTGGGCCGGGCTTATAGAGGTAAATATCGGGGCGCGCATCAGACAAGGGTCCGCGCCGATCCGCCCGGGTCATGTCACCGTGATCCGAAGGGATCCAGGCATGCGAAAGCGGCCCCTGGCCGGCAGGTGTGCCGCAGGAGCCGCTCGATCCGTTCCGGACTTAATCCGGGGTCAGTTGATCTCGCAGAAGCCCGAGCCCTGTCCGGTCAAGCGGCCGCTGCTGCAGCCCGCGGAGGCCGAACGGGTCGGCTCGGAGGCGGTCGCCTGGGCCGGCCCCCGCACCGGGAGGATCGGGCGGATGAAGGCCGGGTCGCTGGCGGGCGGAGACGCCTTCTCGGCACTCGCCCGGGCACGGCTGACCGGCACGGTGACGCCGACACCGACGCCCGCCCCGACACCGACGCTTCGTCCGCCGCCGCCGCTGCTACTGCTGGCGGCGGCGCCACGGCGCCCACGCGCTTCCGCATCGGAGCTGGCCGTTGCCGCCACAATCACCGCCGCGAGGATCAAAGCCGCACGCATCGCCGTCATCTCCACGATCGACCTTTCGTATCCGGTATTCTCCTGCGGAGATCTTAAAGTCCGGTCTCGCCGATCGCGCGCATTCTCCGCTCTTGCCCGGGCCGACCCGAGCCCGAACCAGGGCAGTCTTGCCATCCGAGCCTGCGCGCGCCACCTGTGTGGCGTCCAACGCGGCCGCCCTCGAGGCCGCCCTCCCACGCCCGTGCCGTTCGGCCACCAGAAGCCGAAGGCCCGGCGATGACGCTTCCAAGGATGCTCCCGCCATGATCACGCCTTCGCATCTCTGGCTCGCGAGCGCCCTCGCGCTCGGCGTGTCCCTGCCGGCTGCGACCCTCGCGCAGACGCCGTCAGCCCCGGCCGCTCCTACACCCGCGGCGAGCGCCTCGCCCGACACGGTGGTGGCCAAGGTCAACGGCGCCCCGATCACGGCGGGCGACCTCGCGGTCGCCGGCGACGATCCGGCCCTGTCGCTGCCCGGTGTCGACGACGAGCAGAAGAAGAACCTGCTCGTGGACTACATGGTCGATCTCAAGGTCGGCGCCCAGGCGGCCGCTGCCGCCAAGGTCGGCGAGTCTCCGGATTTCCAGCGCAAGCTCGCCTATTTCAAGGACAAGCTCCTCCTCGACGAGTATCTCGAGCGCGAGGCCAAGAAGGCGGCGACGCCGGAAGCCGCCAAGGCGCTCTACGACCAGACCGTCAAGGCGATGAAGCCCGAGGAGGAGGTCCACGCCCGCCACATCCTGGTCGAGGACGAGGCCACCGCCAAGGCGGTCGCCGCGCGGATCAAGGGCGGCGAGGATTTCGCCAAGGTGGCGGCGGAGGTCTCGAAGGATCCCGGCTCGAAGACCGAGGGCGGCGATCTCGGCTGGTTCACGAAGGAGCGGATGGTCGCCCGCTTCGCCGAAGCCGCGTTCAAGATGAATGGCGGCCAGATCTCGGACCCGGTCAAGACCCAGTTCGGCTGGCACGTGATCAAGGTCGAGGAGAAGCGGGTGAAGCCGGTCCCGACCTTCGTCGAGATGAAGGATCAGGTCGACCAGTACATCACCCGCAAGGCCCAGCAGGACGTCATCCTCAAGCTGCGCGAGAGCGCCAAGGTCGAGCGGATGGACGGGGGTGCGAAGCCCGAGGGGGTAAAGTAGGCCTCCTCTGTTTGCGGTCGACCGGCGCAGCTGTGCGCGTTTCTCCTCTCCCCGCTTATGGGGAGAGGAGGGGCGCATAACTCACTTGATGTGCGAATATCCGATCAGTTCTTCGGCGCTGCGGGCGCGGAAGGCTTTGCCTGTTTGGGCTTTACGTCGGCCTTTGCCGCCGGCTTGATCACCGCCGGCTCGACGGCGGCCGTCCTGACTGGCTTTGCCGCGGCTGTGGTCTCCGGAATCGTCGCCGCGTCGGTGGCCGGCGTCGCCGGAGCGGCGCTGCCATTGCTGAACAGCCCGCCGAGCAGCTTCTGGTAGGCACTCGGATCGCCGTCGGCATCCGCCACCATCACGCGCGGCGCGGGCGCCGGCTTGGTGGGCTCCGGCACGGGAGCGGCCGCGGCGGTGCGGGTGGCGCCCTTGCGGTCGGCTGATGCCTTCTCGGGGGATTTGGCGAGGGCCGCCGCGGCGGCCTTGGTGGGAATCGGTGCCTCGGCGGCAGCCATCAGGACCGGCCGGCCCTTGGCATCGACCTCGATCTCACGCCCGGCCGCGGCGAGCGTCTCGGGGCGGCTGACCTCGCCGAGGCGGCGCTGCGCGAATTCCTTCGGATCGTAAGGAAGTTCGGGCTCGTTCGTCTTCACCAGGCTGGCAAAGGCCGTCGTCGAGGCCGGGGTGCGGAAGACCGGATTCTGGCCGCCATCCTCGTAGACCACGCGGGTCGCCGGGGTACCCTTGGCGATGAGATCGGCCACGGCCTGGTTGTCGCGATCGCGCTTCTCCGCCACCAGGGTCTCGACCCTCGGCGTGCATGAGCCCGTCGCCACGTCGGCGCCGCCGAAGACGTAGCGCGAGCCGCAGACGCCGACCCGCGGCTCTTCGCCAAGGGCCTCGAAATAGTCCGAGCCCTCCTTGAGGTTCTTCCAGAATGGGGTGTGCGGGTCGTTGCGGTACTTGGCGACGTTCTGCGCCGTCATCCGGAACGGATATGACTGGAACTGGAATCCGCGCTGGCCGCCGGCGAAGGAATCGCGGGCGAGAGCGTAGATCTCGGCCATCGACTCGTCGGTCATGGCAAAGCAGCCGGAGGACGAGCAGGTGCCGTGGACCATGATATAGTTGCCGGTCCGTCCTTGCGCCCTGTCGTAGGCGTTCGGGTACCCGGTGTCGAACGAGAGATAATACGACGAGTTCGGGTTCATCTGCCCCGGCGTCACCGTGTAGAAGCCCTCCGGCGCCTGACGGTCGCCCTGCTTCGTCTTCGGCCCGAGCTGGCCCGACCAGCGGCAGATCGGGAAGGTCTTGAGCAAGGCGTAGCGGCCGCTTCCGTCGCGCTTCCACACCTCCATCTCGGCTTCCTTCTTGAAGGCGCGGATGAGGATCGGATCGTTCTGGCTCATGCCCTTCTGGGACATCAGCGCGAGGGTCTTGGGGGGCACGGGAGCGAGGTGACGGGTCGAGGCAACGCCGCCGAGGCCGCCGTCCTGGCATGCACCGAGCGAGATCGCCAGTGCGATGACGCAGGCAGTTGCGAAAGGGCGCATCACCATGGGGAACCCCGTACTTCCGTCGTGCGCGGGATGTCGCCCTGGCGCTCGAACCTCCCCAAACCCATAGCGTCGTTAAACTTACCCGACCTTTACCGCAATCACGCCGGGGCTGTCCCACGGCCCGGCTGTGGATCGCGGTCATCGCCACGGCGATGCCGATGTCCTGCCGCAATTGCCGCGCTCAGGCCTTCAGGAGGCGTGCGATGAGGGCGTCGTCGGAGGGGTCCGAGAAGCGCAGGCCCACCGAGGCGGATCGCGCCGCGACGCGCAGCCAGTTCAGGTCCGGGCGACCGAGGTCGCGGCTCTCGATTGCGGCAGCTTGGCTGTTCTCGGCGATCTGCAGGAAGGTTAAATGGTTCCTCGACGGGTGCCGCGCTAAAACGTCGCATATGCTCTGGACGATGGCATCCTCAACTGGCACCGAGGCCATGAGGTAGAACCGGTTCTCTGTGCCAGCCATCGACAAAGCCCGGCGCAGACGCCCGACGCCGCGTTCGAGGAAAGCGTAATCCGCCGCGTCTCCCGCCGGATCGTGATGGTTGAAGACGAACGGGATCAGATGGCGCTCGGCATAGCCGCGGTGCCGGCCGCGGCATTCGTCCGGCCGCGGCCGCTCCTCAAGCTTGGTGCTCTCGAGCTCCGTCCGGTCGAGGAGGAGGGCGAAGTCGTCCTTCAGGCAATCGAGCACCATGCCGGGATTGGAGAAGATCCAGTCGAAGGGACCGGACCACGTCCGCAATCCGGTGCTCTTCAGGAGCTCGGCCATGTGGCAGTGGCTGCCCAGCGAGATGTGGTTGAGGGAACCCGGCTCGCGGTTGTCCTGCCAGCCGAGCACCCGCCGAAGGGCAGAGCCGAGGCGCGTCGTCATTCGCGCCCAGCGCTCACAGCTTGCGCCCGATTTCGAGGAACTTCGCTGCCCGCCGGTCGCGGATCTCGTCCGGCCCGAGCCCGTCGAACTCCGAGAGCGCCGTGGCGATGGCGTCGCCCGCCGCGGCGAGGGCCTGCTCCTTGCCGCGATGGGCGCCGCCCGTGGCTTCGGGCACGATGCGGTCGATGACGCCAAGCCGCAGCAGGTCCTGGGCGGTGATCTTCATGGCGGTGGCCGCGTCGCTCGCTCGCCCCTGGTCGCGCCACAGGATCGAGGCCGCGCCTTCGGGGGAGATGACCCCGTAGATGGCATGCTCCATCATCAGGACGCGGTTGGCGGTGGCCAACGCGATGGCGCCGCCCGAGCCGCCCTCACCGATGACCAGCGCCACGTTCGGGACGCCGAGGGCGAGGCAGGCCTGCGTCGAGCGGGCGATCGCCTCGGCCTGGCCGCGCTCCTCGGCCTCGATGCCAGGAAAGGCGCCCGCCGTATCGATGAAGGCCAGGACCGGCAGGCCGAAGCGGTCGGCGAGCTCCATCAGCCTCACCGCCTTGCGGTAGCCTTCGGGCCGAGCCATCCCGAAATTGTGGCGCAGGCGCGCTTCCGTGGTTGCGCCCTTCTCCTGCCCGATGACGCAGACCGAACGCCCCTGGAAGCGCCCGAATCCGGCGACCACCGCGGCGTCCTCCCCGAAGGTGCGATCGCCCGAGAGCGGAGTGAAGTCGGCGATCAGTCCGGCGCAGTAATCGACGAAATGAGGACGTTGGGGATGGCGCGCCACCTGAGCCTTCTGCCAGGGCGTCAGCGCCGCGTAGATATCCGAGAGCGCGGCCGCCGCCTTGGCTTCCAGGCGCCCGACCTCCTCGGAGATTGAGACGGCGCCGTCGCGGGCCGCCACCGCCCGCAATTCCTCGACCTTCGCCTCGAGCTCGGCCACCGGCTTCTCGAAGTCGAGGTAGGAGCGCATCACCGTCATCGATTCAGGATTCCTCTTCTTCGCCGGGGCGCCCTGATTGCCTGCGAGAGGCAACCGTGGCTGCAGGGTCTCACCGAGGTGGCGCGCATCACGAACGGGCGGGGTGTTGGCGATGGCAAGGCGCCTGTCAACCACACGCCCTGATCCGGCCGCCACATGGTGGTCGACTTCGCGCTGCCCTTCGGGCACCTCCTGCAGGACGATATCGCCCGTCCGCACGGAGGCTCCCATGATCCTGAAAGAGAAGACCGCCATCGTCACCGGCTCGACCAGCGGCATCGGCCTCGCAATGGCCCGTGCCTTTGCCAGAGAAGGGGCGAACGTCGTCATCAACGGCTTCGGCAAGGCGGAGGATATCGAGTCAGCGAGATCCGGCATCGAAGCCGAGTTCCGCGTGAAGGCGGTCTATTCTCCGGCCGACCTGACGAGGCCCGAGGAGATCGCCGGCCTGATCAAGCTTGGCGAGGACAGCTTCGGCTCCGTCGACGTCCTCGTGAACAATGCCGGCGTGCAATACGTCTCTCCGATCGAAGACTTCCCGGCGGCGAAGTGGGAGCAGATCATCGCGCTCAACCTGTCCTCGGCCTTCTACACCATGCAGGCGGCTATTCCCGGCATGAAGGTTCGCAAGTGGGGCCGTGTCATCAACACGGCCTCCGCCCATTCCTTCGTGGCCTCGCCCTTCAAGTCCGCCTACGTTGCCGCCAAGCACGGCATTGCGGGCCTGACGAAGGCCGCCGGCCTCGAACTCGCCACCCACGGCATCACGGTGAACTGCATCTCCCCGGGCTATGTCTGGACGCCCCTGGTGGAGAGCCAGATCCCCGACACCATGAAGGCGCGGGGCATGACCAAGGAGCAGGTCATGAACGACGTGCTCCTGGCGGCTCAGCCCACCAAACAGTTCGTCACCGTCGAGCAAGTCGCGGCGCTCGCCGTGTTCCTGTGCTCGGATGCGGCGAGCCAGATCACTGGCGCCAACCTCCCGATGGATGGCGGTTGGACCGCGCAATAAGCTTCGAAACCCGGCAATGTTTCACGGGAAACATCTGCCGGGCCTAAGGACAGGCGAGAGCCTGTCCCGCTGAATAGCTCAGCGGCGGCCGTGAAGCAGGAGCGCCAGGCCGTAGCCGACCGCGCCTGCGATGAGCAGAGCGACGAAGGGGTTCTCCCCGACATGGGTCTCGACGGCCCGGCTGCCGTCGCGCAGGTAGGTGCCGCCACGGTTCTGAACGCGGTCGTAGGTGTCGCCAGCATAGTCGGTGACGTTGTCGGCGACGTCGCGCAGCGTGTCCTTGGCCTGGCCGTAGACGTCCTGCGCACGGCCCTGGGCCTCGCGGAAGCGGCCTTCAGCCGAGTCGCGAGACGAGCCGGCAAAATCGCCCGCCGAGCCCTGAACCTTGCCGCCGAACTCCTTGGCGGTCCCGACGATCCGATCCGTATCAACCATGGTGCTGTCCTCGCATTGCAGTGCGTGATCGGCGCCCTCTCTGGGCCGGGCACCCGCACCCTACGGTCACAGAACGCCGCTGAGGCGAAAACGGCACCGCTCACGCCAAGATTTTCGCGTGTGTTCAAAATTCAACTGTGACTGCTCGGCAGGGCTCTCTGCTGGGGAGCGTGTGGATTTTGCCAGAATCGTGAAAAATGTTTCCGTCCGGTCGGCCTAGACCTTTCGGTGGAGAGAAATTGTTGATGAATTGTCGGTTTACCATACCGTCCGAAAGTGCCGCTCGTGACACGGTTGCCAAGAATGGGAACGTCGTCGCCTGTAGGCCTCTCGGAAGCGGATCGCTCGGTGGCTCAAGAAAGCTTCGTCCTCATCGTTTCGGATCGCCCCGATCTCGCCCGGGATCTGGCGCGCGGTCTGGTGCGCGTCATCCGTAGCCGCGTCCTCACCCCGCGTGTCGCCCTGCCGGTGGAGATTCCGCTGATCGTCCTCGTCGACGTCGACGACGAGGCGAATGCCGCCGATTGGCTCAGCCGGTATCACGCCTTTCGGGTTCCTTGCCTCTATGCGCCGCGCAAGGCCGCCGCCGATGCTGCGACCGCGCCCCATCTCGTCGGCGCGACCCGGACTCTGAGTGCCGGGGCGACGCGTCCGATCATGCTTGCGGCCCTGTTCGACCTCATCGACGCCGTTCGCCAGGCCCGCGTCCAGACTGCGCGCGCTTCGGTCCGCGCCTCCCTCGTCAACGGTCTGGCCGGCCAGGCCGGCCTCGTGATCCAGGGCGCCTTCGAGGCCGCCGAAACAGGCCAGCCGGTGAAGGCGGCCGAGATCGATTCCGGGACGGAGGTCATCCTCGAGGCGGTTTCGGATTGCGGTATCCGCGCCTGGCTCGACACGATCGCCAAGCACGATTCCCAACTCTACCAGCACTCCTTGAGCGTTGCCGGCTTCGCCGCCGCCTTTGCACTGGAGCTCAACTTCAACCGCGCCGATCAGATGCGCCTGGCCAAGGCCGCGCTGCTGCACGATCTCGGCAAGGCCCGCATTCCCGTCTCCATCCTCAACAAGCCGGGCAAACTCGACGCCGAGGAGATGGCGGTCATGCGCACCCATCCCGACATCGGCGCCGACATCCTCGCCGGGCAGGGCGAGTTCGACCGGACGATGCTGGACGTCGTGCGCCATCACCACGAGATGCTCGACGGCAGCGGTTACCCTGCGGGCTTGTCCGGCGACCGGATCCCCGACCTCGTCCGCCTCGTCACGATCTGCGACATCCACTCGGCGCTCACCGAGCGCCGCGCCTATCGCCAGCCTCTGCCGCACGATGAGGCCCACGGGATCATGTGCCGGATGTCGTCGAAGCTCGACCTTGTCCTGCTCAAGGCCTTCGCGCCCATCGTCCTGCGCTCGGCGGGCTACGCCCTGGTGGATTGAGGGATCGCCCTCTGAGCCGCGACCGGTCAGGCGAGGGCCGACGAGTCTTCGCCATATCCTGACTTGTGGTCTCGTAAGGCTCGATGCTCCTCTCGCGCTTGCGAAGGGTCGAGGCGCCCATTGTCGATCGGCTCGGGCAAGTCCGTGCGCCCCTCGCTTCACCCTGCATCTTGGAGGCGGTCGCGTGGCGGGAAGCACAAGCCCCATCTGGCTCGGCCAGCAACGAGGCGTCCCGGGCTCGGGCGGCCTCGCGGACCTCGTCGACACGGCGAAGATCGGGCGCCGGACGGACGCCGCCTGGTCCGAGCTGAAGCCGACCCTCGAACGGCTCGTCAATGGGTTGAACGCCCGCTCGGTCCTCGAGATCGGCGGCGGCCGCCATCCGTTCCTCGGGCTCGAGGAGGCCGAGCGGAACGGCTTCCGGCTAGCGGTCAACGACCTCGACGCCGAGGAGCTGAAATACGCCCCGAGCGGATACGACCGCGTCGTCTTCGACGTCGCCCGCGACATCGACCGCGACGTGATCGAGATGGGAGCCTACGATCTCGTCTTCTCGCGGATGGTGTTCGAACATGTCCGCGACGCGCGAAAGGCCTGGTCTAACGTGCGGGACCTGCTTGCCCCTGGCGGCGTCGGCCTCGCCTTCGTGCCGACCCTCTACTCGCCGCCCTTCGTCCTGAACCGGCTCATGCCCGAGGTCCTGACGAGCCGTCTCGTCAGCATGCTCGACAGGAGCAGAAACGCCGCCGAAATCCCGAAATTCCCGGCCTATTACCAGGCCTGCCGGGCCAGCGAGGAGAGCCTGCGCCCGTTCCTCATGGGATTGGGCTTCCGAGAGGTCTGCGTCGTGCCGTTCTTCGGAACCCCGTACTTCCCCCGCATCCCGGTTCTGGCCCAAGTGGCGAGGGCCTTCGACCGGCTGGCCGAGGCGCGCGATTGGCGCGTCTTTGCGAGCTACGCCTACATCGTCGCCCGCAAGTAGAGGACGTCACCGGAACAGAGCGATCGCCCGAAGGCTCCGTTGCCGTCTACCGGGCGCGAAGAGGGCCCCGCGCACTTCTCGGGCGTCAAGCGGAGTGCAAGCCAAGGCCGCGGAGGCGGCCGCCGGCGCTTGAGGCCAAGCAAGAACCAAGGGCGATCGCGTTCAAACGACTGTCCCGACCTCAGCGGTAGACGCGGACCCGATCGATCCAGAGGTCGTAATAGCCTGACGGCGGCACGACGATGGGCCAGTCGTGGCTCATCGCCAGGGTCAGCATGAGGAAGAAGGGCGAGACCGTATCCTTGCGGTAGAGCGGTGCCCGGAAGACCTCCTTACCGTCGAAATAGTAGATCGTGTCGTCATCGGTGATCTCGACGCCGTAATCGTGGAAACCGAGGGTCAGGTCGGGGAGGCCGGTGAGGTTCTTCTGCGCCCGGCGATAGCCCTTGCTGCCCGCCGAAGGAGGCGGCCAGTCGTGCTCCGTCGCCACGTAGGAGGTATTCGAGTGGCCGTAGGCTTCGATCACGTCGATCTCGACGGCGCCATTGGTGTTGCTCGTTCGGATACCGTGCTGGTCGAGCAGCCAGAACGACGACCAGCATCCAGGCCCAGCCGGCACCAGCATGCGCGCCTCGAAATACCCTTTTCGGAATGCGGCCCTGGCCGAGCCGTCAGGGAACCCGGTCGAGAGATGGCCGGTCACCCATTTGCGGTTCCAGCCCCGCTCGTCCTTGAAGTTCGGCTGGTGGCTCGCGCGGATGCGCAGGAAGCCGTCCATGGCGGTATAGGATCCGACATCGTTGTTCGTGGCGAAGGCGGCGGCGCCGTATTCCTGGCCATCGGGCTTGGGTCCCAGGTGCCAGGTCTCCTTGGCGAGGCCGTCGAATTCGTCGCTCCAGACGAGCCGCCGGCCGGAAGCCGGGTGGCCGGCCCGCCGCGCCTCGGCGGCGGCCGGCTGAGCGAGGCGCTCAACGAAAACATGAATCCTCAGGTTGATCGCGGCCTTGTAGTTGTGGTTGTCGGGCAGGGTGTCCCAGCCGTGGACGTCGATCACGAGAGGACCGCGCTCCGCGTTCGTGAGGTCGACCGTCGCCGAGAAGTGCCCTTCGGCATCCGGTACGACGACGTGCCACTTCCCGCCGACGACCACGGCCACGGTCCTGAGCCCCTTGGCGATCCCCACGATCGGCGTGGGTGCCGACCGCACCCTCATGGCGGTATCCGCGATCGAGACCGTGGAGGGCGCCGGCCCGCTGATCTGGTTGTGGACCGAGACGCCGGTCGGCCCCGGCGAGGTGAGTTGAAGACCGAATGCGGAATTGCCGAACGGATCAGGCCGCACCTGCGGCTGCGCTCCCGAGAGGGCCGCACCGGCCTGGATGAAGAGACCCATGGCGAGAAGCGCGACAATGATGGATCTCGGCCGCCGACGCGCAACACTCGTCGGACGTCGCTTCGTCGGGTTTGCGTGCATCAGGATCATCGACGTCTCCCAGGCTATCGGTCCCGGCCCCGTCAATGGCCGGCAAGCTTCCGTGTCAGGCCGGCACCTCGCTGGCCGTCAGCCGCGTCTCTGCCTCAGGCTCGGGCGCGCTCGGCAACCGCGCCGAAGCGGGCTCCGCGGCGGGGGTGGCGGCCAGCGCCGCGCAGATGAAGAAGGTGAGGCCGAGATCGATGGTGGTGCCGGCGAGAAGGCCGGCGAAGATCATGGCGATGCAGGCCGAAGCCGCCGCCTGGCGGATGCCGTGGAGGTGCGGAGCCGGATCGCGCGCTGGCATCGTCAGGGTGTTCACGAGGAACAGCCCGTAGGTGATCGTGCCGATGATGCCGAGATTGGCCAGGACCGCGACGGCGACGTTCGAGGCCCGTGCGCTGCCGATCCCGACGCCGAGGCCGTAGGTCTCGGCGAAGTTCGTCAGGGCCTGGGCGTTCCAGGTCGCGCGCTCCGCCGCCGACGCGGTCGCGCCCTTCAGGAAGACGAGCTGCTGCAAGGCGTCGCCGACGAACGTCGCGCTCCTGTCGTCGATGGCGACGATGCAGCCGAGTAGGGCGAAGGCGACGGGCGCGTAGATCAGGAAGGCGACCCTCATCCGCGTCACGGTCCCGAAGACGAGGCGCAGGACGCTCGCGGCGTAGACGAAGGCGAGATAGAGCGCGAGCCCGGCATAGGCCGTGGTCGATGTCGAGGCGACGAGCGCCAGCAGCAGCAAGGCCGCCAGGGGGGCGACCAGGCGCGAGCGGTAGCCTTCGAGCCACAGAGTGAGCGTGAACGCGAAAAGGCACAGGGTTGCGCCGGCGAAGGCCGAGGCCTCCGGGAAGGAGCCCACCAGCCGCTTGATGCCGATCACCTCCGCGGTGTCGAGGATCCGGTAGGGCGCGTTGCGCATGAAGGCGAGGTAATCGGCCGTGCCGGTGAAGAAGGTAAGATAGTCGAGGCCCGCGAAGGCCAGATTGGCAAAGCCGCAGACGATCAGGCCCTTGGCGACCCAGATCTTGCCGCGATCGTCGCAGGCGAGCGCGGTGACGACGCAATAGGCGAGAAGGTCGCCGACGAAGTAGATCGTCTGCGTGATGTTCCCGCTCACCGGCCCGAGGGGGACCAGCAGGAGCCCGGTTCCGTAATCGGTCCGTGCGAAGGTGTAGACATAGGTGGCATTGGCGAAGAGGCGCGGCATGAAGACCGCCGTCACGACGCCGTAGGCGACGGTGACGAACAGCCAGAAGCCAGGTCTCGGCCAGGCGATCGCCTCGGCCATTACTCCGCGCCACGGCGACGACAGCGCCAGCAGAAACAGGAAGCCGAGAAGGAGATGCGCGGGCGGGAGGTTTGCCCCGCCGATGACTGTCAGGATCGCCGCCGACGCCGCACCGAGCAGGGTCGAGACCAGGAACAGGACGAGGGAGAAGCCCCGACCCGCGGCGAGACCGACGCAGCCGAGGATGAAGGCCGCGAGGCCGATCCACTCGAAGGTCATCGGATCATCCGCGGCGCGGCCCCGGACTCGTCCACGTTCTCACGCCGCCGACGAGGGCACGACGCGCATGTAGACGTCCGGCCGGATGATTTCCGAGGCGGCGGTCGCGGTCTCACGTTCGAGGACGTAGTCGGTAAAGGCTTCGGAGTACTCGGCAACGGGATGCTTGACGACGAAGGCGCCCTCGCCGGAGCGATCGAGATAGGCCCGCACCAGGGTGGCGCCGATGCGGTAGTTGTTGGGAAGCGCGTAGACGGTGAAGCCCGCCTCCTCGAACCGCTTCAGCCGGTCGGCCGAGGAGGGCGACAGCTCGACCGCGATCGTCTTCAGCCCCGGGAATGCCGGGAGGTTCGCGAGGATGTCGTCGAGCACGGGCCCCTCGGACCCTTCGATGTCGATCTTGATGAGGGAGACCGATGCGTCTCCCTCGATGAGGATGGAGACGGGGGTCCCCGGCACCGTCATCCGCGCCTTGCCGGAGGCGATCCGGACCGTCCCCGACCCGATGTTGCGATCCGAGCCGTCGACGATCTCGACGAGGCAGCGTTCGCCAGTGGCGGCGGCGTTGACGGGCGAGACGTTCGCCGTCCCGTTGAGGCGCAGGTTCTCGCGCAGCTTGGCGAAGGTCGTGGGGGAAGCCTCGATCGCCGTCACCTTGCCCCCAGGGCCGACGAGTCGGGACGCCAGCAGGGTGACGTAGCCGATATTGGCGCCCACATCGACGACGTGGTCGCCGGGGGCGACGCGCTGGCCGATGTAGTGGCTGAGGTTCGGTTCGAAGATCCCGAAATAGTAGATCCGCCGCTGGATGAAGTCTTGGATGTCGCAATCGACCTCGGCGCCGAAGTAGGTCCGTCCGATCCGCTTCGGACGGAGCTTGCCGGAGAGACGCATGTAGATCCGTGCCGCGACGTCGATCGCGTCGACGATTCCATTGAACCACATGACGCTGTCCTCCTTGACGATCGTGAGGGCGAGGTCAGGCGCCGGCCGAGACGAGGGCCGGAGCCGGCGAGAGACGCGGGCGCGGGGTGCTCGAGCCGAGATGGGCGCGGATGACGGCGCCCATGCGCTGCTCGAAGACCGCCACCGAGAACCGCTCGGCATGCTGCCGAATCGTCGCCGGGTCGAAGCGAATGTCTGCCAGGCGCCGCTCGGCCTCGATGATCGCCTCGACGCTCTGCTCGTGGAAGAACAGGCCCGTGACGCCCTCGACCACGGTCTCGGTCGCCCCGCCCTTGCCATAGGCGAGGACCGGTCGGCCGCTCGCCATCGCCTCCACCGGAACGATCCCGAAATCCTCCTCTCCCGGGAAGACGAGGGCTCGGCAGCCGGAATAGAGATCGCGCAGGGCCGGGAAGGGCTGCGGCCCCAGCACCATCACCGTCGGCCCCGCGATGCGCCGGATCGCCGCCAGCATCTCCCCGCCGCCGACCACGACGAGCCGCCGTCCCATGGCGTTGTAGGCCTCGACCGCGAGCTCCGGCCGCTTGTAGCCGACGAGCTCGCCCGCCATCAGGTCGTAATCGCCGCCCGGCTCATCCGAGACGATGAAGTCGTCGACGCTGACCGGAGGAGGCACGACGTCCGCGTCACGGCGATAGTAGCGTGAGATCCGACGGGCGACGTTGTGCGAGTTCGCCACGAAATGGTCGACACGGTCAGCCGACACCGCGTCCCACTGCCGGATATAATGCGCCGCGGGCATCATCAGCGCCCGTTTCAGGACGCCGGCGCCGCTGCGGTACTCGTGGAACATGTTCCAGATGTACCGCATGGGCGAGTGGCAATAGCAGATGTGGACCGAGCCCGGCGGCGGAATGATTCCCTTTGCGGGTCCCGACTCGCTGCTGATGATGAGATCGTACCCACGCAGGTCCAGCTGCTCCAAGGCCATCGGCATCAAGGGCAGGTAGTTCTTGTAGAGCTTCGCCGCGTAGGGAAGTGAGCCGACGAAACTCTGCGTGACGCGCCGCCCACGGATCGTCTCGCTCATCGCCGCGGGCTGGTAGACGTGGGTGAAGATGTCCGCCTGTGGGTACATTCGGCACAGGGCCTCGACGACCTTCTCGCCGCCGCGCATTCCCACCAGCCAATAGTGAACGATCGCGACCCGCATCCCAACTCGCTTTCGTCCCGGTGATCAGCCTGGGGATGGTGCGGTGCGACGAGATTCGAGAAGTCCACGCGACCACGGTCGTCACACCCGATGATCGAAACACTACTGATGCCCGTTCGGGATGATCTATGCGTGAATACCCTTTGTCTTGTCAGACTTTTCCCGACAGACTTGGGTTAACACCGTCTTTGCACTGCGGCATCGATCCGCAAGGTTCCTCGTTGCGGCGCGCCAAACGGTCGAGCCGAGCGAGGAGCCGCAATGGTTCAATCCGAGGCCGGTGGATCGGCCCTCCTCTCATGCGACGTGTTCGATACGCTCCTTCACCGCGACCGCCGCGCGCAGACGAGCCGCTTCGAAGTCGTTGCGAAACGTGCGGGTCGGCGCCTTCGTGAGGAACTCGGCGTCGTCGTCGAGACCCGAGCGATCCTGCAAGCACGCCTTTCCGTTCACACTCTCGCCTATCGGGTCCTCGACATCGTCAACCCGCGCGGCGAGGTCCGTTTCGCCGATCTCGTCGACGGCGTCGCCGCGATCCTGGGCCTCCACGCGCATGGCGCCACGATCATCGCGGAGGCCGAGATCGCCGTCGAGCACGAGCAATTGGTACCGAACCGGCGCCTGCTGACGTGGCTCTCAGCCGAAGCGCAGGCCGGATCCCGCGTCATCGCGATCAGCGACACCTGGCATAGCGCACGGACGATCTCCGGACTTCTCGACGCGCTCGCCCCCGGCCATCCGGTGGCCGCGATCTACACGAGTGCCGATTGGGACGCGACGAAGCGATCGGGCAGCCTTTTCCAGACGGTGCTCGACGTCGAAGGAATCGCGCCCGACCGCGTCCTTCACATCGGCGACGATCCCGTCGCCGATCTCATCATGGCGCGCGGTGCCGGGCTGCGCTGTCGGCAGGTCGAGCGGCCGGCCTATCTCCGGCTCGGCCGCAAGGTGGATGCCCTGCGCTTCCGCTTGCGCCACCCTGCCGTCTTGCACTGACGGGGCGGCGCGATGGTCCCGCACCGGTCGTTCCCAGCCGCACTCGCCGGCAGCGTCCACGCCCAGAACGCCTATGCGTTCGGCTACGTCGCCCTCGGCGCCATCCTCGCCGAGTTCGCGTCTCGCCTCTGGCAGTTTCAGCGCTTCCTGCCCGATCCGGGGCAGGCGACGCTGCTGTTCTGCGCCCGTGGCGGCCTTCGCCTGCAACTCGTCTACGAACGCTTCCTCGTTCGTACGGCGCTTGCCTCGAGCGTGCAGTCCGATAATCTCATGATCTCGCGCCTCGTGGCGGCGCGGCTCTGCGCCCTCGCGCCGACGCCTGGTCTCCTCGACGAACTCGGCCGCGAGTTCCGCGACCGCCCGATGAGCGATGTCGCGGCGGCACTGACACAGCGCGACGATCTCGAACTCCCGGCGGTCTGGTACGATCTGTTCGAGCCTCAGCGCTTCACGCGACTGATGGCCGAGACCGAAATCGTGCGCGCCGCCGTCGCGGCACAGAATGCGCTGTTCCGATCGCATCTCGAGTCGCGCACACAAGGGCGGCCGACGGTGATCCTGTGCGATACCGGCCTTTACGGCAGCACGGTGAGGCTGATGCGCGAGGCGATGCCGGAGCGGCGCTGGCTCTGCGTGCAATTCGCAAGGAGCAATTACAAGGGCTACGCGGCCCCGCACTTCGACTGCACGGTCGGCCTCAGCGTCGAGCGCGACGTCTATGCGCCATGGGACAGGCGCACCGCGGCGCTCCGGTTCTGGCACCTGATCGAGTCCGTACTCGAGCCGGAATTGCCCAGCGTGAAGTCATTCACCGCCCTGCCGGCCGGGAGTCCGCCCCGCGCCAACCTCGAGATCGCCGGCTGGCGTCAACACATCGAGCCCAGTGAGAGAGGCCTCTTCTCCGGCGCCCTCGCTTATGTCGACGGCCTCGACCGCGCCGCCTTGCCCCGGATCGCAGCAGATGCCGAGGAGGCCTGGAGCCATCTGAAGCGGGCCGTCACCTGGCCGAACCAGGGCGATGTCGCCCTGTTGGCCCTGCAGGATCGCTCCCGTGATTTCGGCCGGGCGGATCACGTCGCGCAGTTCGCCGGTCAGGCTGGGAGGGGGCGGCTCCCGCGCATTCGCGACAGCCTCTGGCGGGAGGGTGCGATCGTCCAGGCTTTCCCGCGCGTCGGAAGGCTGGGCCTCGCCCTCGTCGAAGCCGCCCATACGGTGCGAGCGATCCGGGCTGAGATCAGTCCTGCGCGGTCGCCGCAAAGCAGCACCCGGAGGCCGGATCCCTCGGAGGAGCCTGCCGGCTCGGTGCTGTCCCCGACGCCAGCGGGGTCGCATCCGTGACGGACCTGCATTCTCCCGGAACCGGCCGTCTGCGGATTCTGCACCTCGCCAACCATTGCCACGAGATCGGCAACGGCATCATGAACGTCGCCGTCGACCTCGCCTGCGCCCAGGCCGAGCAGGGTCATACGGTGTCCTTCGCCAGCGGCGGTGGCTCCTATGTACCGCTCATCGAATCGGCCGGGGTCCGGCACCATCGGCTCGACCAGCATTGGCGCCGCCCCCTCGCCGTGCCGGGCGCGCTTCTGCGCCTGCGCGCGCTCCTCAAGCGAGAGCGGCCGGACATCGTCCATGCCCACATGATGACCGGCGCCGTCCTCGCCAGGATGCTGCGGCCAGGGGCGAAGTGGCGCCTCGTCACCACCGTCCACAATGAGTGGCAGCGGAGCGCCGTTGTCATGGGCGTCGGCGACAAGGTCATCGCGGTGAGCGACGCGGTCGCCCGGCAGATGGCGAAGCGCGGCATCGCATCCAGCCGGATCGAGGTGGTGCGAAACGGACCTCTCGGATCGCCCCGCCGTCGGTACGACGGCGCACGCGCCATCGATCTCGGCTCGCCATCGATCCTGACCGTGGCGGGTCTCTATGCGCGCAAGGGCATCGCGGATCTCATCGCCGCCTTCGCGATCGTCGCCGCGCGGCACCCGCTGGCGAGCCTTACCATCGTCGGCGACGGCCCGGACCGCACCGCGTTCGAGGTGCAGGCGCGTGCGAGCGGCTATTCCGAACGCATTCGATTTGCCGGCTTCGCACCTGATCCGATGCCGTATTTCCGCGGCACCGACATCTTCGTTCTTGCGTCGCATAGCGAGCCTTTCGGACTTGTCCTCGCAGAGGCGAGGGAGGCCGGCTGTGCTTGTATCGGCTGCACGGTGGGCGGCATTCCAGAAGTGCTGGAGGAAGGGCATGCGGGACTGCTGACGCCTCCCTACGATCCGCCGGCCCTCGCCCGCACGCTCCTCGCCCTCATCGAGGATCCGGTTTCGCTCGCGCATTGGCGCAGGGCTGCGAGGCAAAATCTCGACTGGCTCTCCACCCGCCGCATGGCCGCGGACACCGTAGCCGTCTACCGGCATGCCATGGGTGCCGCGGGGCAGGACCGGCACGCTCGGAATGGGCCTGATCGGGCAGGTGCGGCGTCTCCCGTCCCAGCCATGGTGGAACGGCGACGGAGCAACCCCTCCGCCGATCCGGCGATCCGCTAAGGTATCTCATGTCAGGACGCTTCGCCCGCAATTCCGCGTACGGCACCCTCGCAGGCCTTGGCACTGCGCTGGGAAGCTTCCTCAGCATGGTGATCGTCGCCCGCATGCTGGGACCTGCGGGCACCGGTACCGTCGCTTACGCGCTCTGGATCGTGACCCTCGCGGCGACCTTCGCCGATATCGGCCTGACGCAGACCCTTGCCCGCTACGTTCCGGAACTGACCGCAGCCGGTGACGGGGACGCCGCCGCGGCCATGGCCGCCACGCTCCTCAGGATCGGGGCACTCGCCGCAATCTTCGGTAGCGCCGCCTTCGTTCTGGGCGGATTCGCGGCCGTCCGGGAGGGGGCGATTCTCCAAGGCTCCGACTGGTGGTGGGTCGGTCTCCTGTTCCTGCTGCAGTTCGCCTCCGCTCTCGGCCTCGCGACGCTGCGCGGCTTCCAGCGCTTCGACATCGCCGCGAAACTCACCCTCGGCTCCCTCGCGCTCCAGCTCACGGCGGTCACCATAGGCGGGCTCCTCCATGGCGTTCCGGGCATCCTCGCCGGCTACTGCGCGGGAAGTCTGCTGCCGATAGGGGCTGCGTTGATCCATGCGGCGGGACGGCCAAGGATCGCCGCCGATCTCCGCAGGCGCATCCTGCGATTCGCGGTTTATTCCTGGGCCGGTGCGCTGACGCTCAGCCTCGTCTGGTCCAGGGTCGAGATCTATTTCCTGGAACGATACTGGGGCGGAGAGGCCGTCGCTCTCTTCACAATCGGCTTCACCTTCTCCAACCTCGCCTCGCAGGGGCCGCTCCTGCTCACGGGGGGACTGCTTCCCTATTTCGCCGCGTCGCGCGGACGAAGCGGTATCGGCCAGATGCACGAGGTCTACGCCACCGCGACGCGGGTGATGGCGTTCCTCCTGTTTCCGGCCTGCTTCGGCCTCGCCGCCATCCTGCCGGCGCTGCTGCCCCTGGTCTACGGCCCGTCCTTCGCGGAGGCGGTCCCGGTCGGCTGCATCCTCGTCGCGGGCGCGGCGATCGGGGCGAGCGGCGCGGTCGGCTCGCACTTGATCTACGCGCATGAACGCAGCGACTTCATCTTCCTGAGTGGCGCCGTCGGGGCGGCCCTCACCCTCGCCGCCGGCTTCCTGGTGACGCCCGTCTTCGGGATGATCGGCGCGGCGCTTGCCCGCGTGGCGATCCACGCCTTCATGGTGGCCTACGGCACCTGGTTCGTCAGCCGCCGCCTGAACTGCCCGACGCCGCTCGCCTCACTCGCCAAGCTGCTCCTCGCGGCGACCCTCGCCTCACTCGTCGCCTTCGCGATCGTGCGGACGGTGCACGCGCCGCTCGTCGCGCTGCCGCTGGCGATCGCCGCCGCCGCGATCGTGTACGCCGCGTCGGTCAGGACCCTGCAGGCCCTGCCGGCTCAGGACGTTGTTCGGCTGCGCACCCTCGCGGGGCGTCTTCCCCGCCCGGCTCGCGGACCGACCGACGGCCTTCTGGCGCTCTTAGCGCCCCGAACCGCCTGACGCTCCCATGCCCCCCTTTCGCCGCCCGAAGAGGATGTCGTCGATGCTCCAAGCGTTCAAACCCCAGATCAAGCAGGCGCTCGGCGGCCTCTCCCACGCGGCGGCGCGCAAGGGCTATGTCCGCCAGGTGCTGTTCAACGCCATGGCGCAGCGTTCGCCCGAGATCACTCGCCTTCACGAACTGGAGGAATTGCGGTTCCTCTCCCACTGCTTCCTCGATTTCGAGCGGTCGTGCTCGCAGATCCTGCAGGACCTGTGGGTGACCTTCGAGACGGAGGGGCTTCAGGAGGGCTTCTTCGTCGAGTTCGGCGCCACCAACGGCCGGGTCAACAGCAACACCTGGCTCCTCGAGAAGCAATATGGCTGGAGCGGCATCCTCGCGGAGCCGAACCCGGTCTGGCACGCCGATCTCAGCCGCAACCGTGTCTGCGAGATCGAGCATCGCTGCATCGCCGCGCGCAGCGGCGAACGGGTCGAGTTCGTGACCGCCACTGATCCGGAACTGAGCACCATCGCCACCTGCGCCGCCGGCGACCATTTCGCCTCGGTGCGCCTCGCGGCTCCGCGGATCTCCGTCGAGACCTTATCGCTCAACGACCTCCTCGCCGAGCGGCGCGCGCCGATGCGGATCGACTACATGTCGGTCGACACCGAAGGCAGCGAGTTCGAGATCCTCAGCGCCTTCGATTTCGACCGCTACGACGTGCGCCTGCTCTCCATCGAGCACAACAACACCGGCGCGGAGAACGAGATCGAGGCGCTGATGGAATCGAACGGCTATGTCCGCAAGTTCCCCGAATTCTCGCAATGGGATGCCTGGTTCGTGCGGGCCTGAGGCATCCTCGCGAGTTCGATATCCGCGGCGATCCTCTACTAGAACAGGCCGTACGTGAGGGTCCCGTTCGCCGCCATAACGGCCGCATGGGGATCGAGCCAGTCGTAGCCGATGGATGCGCCGTTCGAGATGATCGCGGATTGGCCGTAATCCGTGCCGTTGAACGTGATTCCGGAGACGAACAGGTTGCGATCATTGACGAATCCGCCGGCCGCCGGATCGTAATACGCGCCCGAGTTGGCGTCGTTGATGTAGCCGATCGCGACCTCGTGGGGCCCATCACCGAAATCGCCCGTGAGGGTGATGTCCTGGCTCTGGCCGAGCGCGTGGAGGGCCTCGACGT